>VOFB01004017.1_pt1 | contig 44584 bp, 91 predicted proteins | sample 5384141 | NCBI WGS metagenome assembly VOFB01 (sample SAMN12384721, study PRJNA508395) | human gut metagenome | isolation source: healthy gut A | host: Homo sapiens | reverse complement strand
TAGTAGGAGAGCCTGCAAAGCGTCAGGCAGTAACAAATGCTGATAAGACAATTTCATCTATCAAGCGTCATATGGGTACAGATTACAGAGTGGAGATAGATGGTAAGAAGTATTCTCCACAGGAGATCTCAGCAATGATCCTTCAGAAGCTGAAGGCAGATGCTGAAGGATACCTTGGTGAGAAGGTTACAGAGGCAGTTATCACAGTTCCTGCTTACTTCTCAGATGGACAGAGACAGGCAACAAAGGATGCCGGTAAGATCGCAGGTCTTGATGTAAAGCGTATCATCAACGAGCCTACAGCAGCAGCTCTTTCATATGGTCTTGACAATGAACAGGAGCAGAGAATCATGGTTTACGATTTAGGTGGTGGTACATTTGATGTATCTATCATTGAGATCGGTGAGGGTGTCATCGAGGTTCTTGCAACAGCCGGTGATAACAAACTCGGTGGTGATGATTTCGATAACGCTATTACACAGTATATGCTTGACGAGTTTAAGAAGGCAGAGGGTATCGACCTTTCAGGCGATAAGATGGCTATGCAGAGATTAAAGGAAGCAGCAGAGAAGGCAAAGAAGGAGCTGTCATCAGCTACAACAACCAACATCAACCTTCCTTTCATCACAGCAAACCAGGATGGTCCAAAGCATTTTGATATGAACCTTACAAGAGCTAAGTTTGATGAGCTTACAGCAGATCTTGTAGACAGAACAAAGGGCCCTGTTAACACAGCACTTGCTGATGCAGGTCTCACAGCAGCAGAGCTTGATAAGGTACTTCTTGTCGGTGGTTCAACACGTATCATCGCAGTACAGGAAGAAGTTAAGAGACTTACAGGTAAGGAGCCATTCAAGGGAATTAACCCTGATGAGTGTGTTGCAATCGGTGCTTGTATCCAGGGTGGTAAGCTTGCTGGAGATGCAGGTGCAGGTGAGATCCTTCTTTTGGATGTTACACCACTTACACTTTCAATCGAGACAATGGGTGGTATAGCTACTCACCTTATCGAGAGAAACACAACTATCCCTACAAAGAAGAGCCAGATCTTCTCAACAGCACAGGATAATCAGGATGCCGTTGATATCAACGTAGTACAGGGTGAGAGACAGTTCGCAAAGGACAACAAGAGCCTTGGTAGATTCAGACTTGATGGTATCGCTCCGGCAAGACGTGGAGTTCCTCAGATCGAGGTAACATTTGATATCGATGCAAATGGTATCGTAAATGTATCAGCTAAGGATCTCGGAACAGGAAGAGAACAGCACATTACAATTACATCAGGTACATCACTTTCAGATGATGATATCGATAGAGCAGTTAAGGAAGCAGCTGAGTACGAGGCTCAGGATAAGAAGCGTAAGGAAGGCATTGAGGCAAGGAATGAGGCCGATGCACTTGCGTTCCAGACAGAGAAGGCACTCGGCGAGGTAGGAGATAAGCTTTCAGATTCAGATAAGGCTGGTGTAAAGGCAGACCTTGATGCACTGAGAGCAGCGATAGACAGCACAGATGCAGAGAACATGAGCGATGCTGATGTTGACAAGATCAAGGCAGCTAAGGATAAGCTGATGGAGAGTGCACAGAATCTGTTCTCAAAAGCTCTATGAGCAGAATGGTCCTGGAGCAAATGCAGGCACAGGAGCAGGCACACCTGATTACTCAGATGGCGATGTTTGGCAGAGACAAAGACCGATTATTATGAAGTCGGAAAAGGTGTGCCGTCACTTCGAAATAAGAATGTCCGTGGTGACCACTATGTTACCTTAGTGGTACAGGTGCCGACAGGCTTAAGCAGTGAGGCAAAAGAGGCATTGCGTAAATTTGATGAGGTCAGTGGCAATTCCTTAAACAGCCAGAATGGGGCAGCCGGAAATAAAGAAAAAAACCGGAAAAATCAAAGAAAAAAGGATTTATGGGAAAAATCAAAGAAACCTTAGATGATATTTAAAGATATTTAAGATCACATAAAAAATTCCATACAAAACATGCAGTCAGTGCCAAGGGCAGGATTCTAGGAGTCACACCTTGGCACTTGCTATTTATTTTAGATAGTATAAAATTAGGTGGAATAGCAAAAATGCACAAAGTATGCAAAGCGGCGGGTCAGGCGAAGATACAAAGGAGCGGATAGCATGGGAAAAGCTCAGAATAGCAATGCCGAGCATTTTCAGCAATGGTGCTTTCAGGAAACCGCAAAGTTAGAACGGAAGAGGAAAGAACTAGAGCGGAAGAAAAACTGTTAGAACAGGAAAAAAGTCTTTTGAATATGAAGTTAGATATTCTGAAAGAAGAATACCGTAAGTTAGCGGATGAAAAAGAACAGTTCAAGCGCGAAAAACAGTATCATGCATGGGAAGAGCAGAAACGTGAACAAAAAAAGAGCGGAAGGCCTATGAGAGCGAAAGCACGCTGACCATGAAACCGGAGCTGTTTTTTCGGGGAGTAGGAAATGAGCTGATGTTAAAAAGCGTTATAAGGATCTGATCAAAATATATCACCCGGACAATGTGGCGGGCGATACCAGAACCGTTCAGGAAATCAATAAAGAATATGAGAAAATGAAACAATTGTTTTATAAAGATTAGGCGGTGTCAAAGGCGGTTTCAAGTTGCCAGCCACGTAAGTTGTGAGGACCACCGTTTGACACCCTCCCAAAGTAATCTCAGCTTTAAAATAGAATTATATAGATAGAAGAGGATATGCACAGATGAAGTGGAATAAGTTTACAATTAAAACAACAACAGAAGCAGAAGATTATCTGAGTGCCATGTTAGATGAGATTGGTGTGGAAGGGATCGAAATTGAAGATAACGTCCCACTTTCAAAGGAAGACCAGTCGGCAATGTTTATTGATTTTTGCCGGAACTGCCACAGGATGACGGTACCAGTAAAGTGAGTTTTTATATAGATGCCGAGAATGATTATGAAGAGATTTTAGAGCAGGTCAAAGCAGGGATCGAAGAATGGCGCCAGTTTGTCGACATTGGAGAGGGCAGCATCGTACAGAGTGAGACCGAGGACATTGACTGGCAGAACAACTGGAAAGAATTTTTTAAAGCATTTACCATTGATGATATTTTGATCAAACCGACCTGGGAAGAATTAAAAGAAGAGGATAGAGGAAGAATCTTGATCGAGATCGATCCGGGAGTCTCTTTTGGAACCGGAAAACATGAGACAACACAGCTTTGTATCCGTCAGCTCCGTAAATATATGAAGGATTCGGCAAAAGTCTTAGATGTTGGCTGTGGAAGCGGGATTCTTTCCATTGTTGCATTAAAACTCGGACAGGAGAGGTAGTAGGAACCGACATTGATAAAGACTGTATCATGTCTGCGAACGAGAATTTAAAGGTCAATCATTTAGAAAATGCAAAAACAGAGTTCTATGTGGGAATCTGATCGATGATACGCAGTTACAGCAGACCGTTGGAAACGAGTGTTACGATATCGTAGTGGCAAATATTTTAGCAGATGTCATTATCCCGATGGCACCTGTCATTCCGGCACGTCTGAAAAAAAGGTGGTATTTTTATCACATCGGGTATTATTGATTTTAAAGAGCAGGAAGTAAAAGAGGCTTTGGGAAAAGCCGGATTTGAAATAGAGACCAATTATCAGGGCGAGTGGGTCAACATTACAGCAAAAAATGTTAAGGTGTCTGCGATAAACAGTAGCAGAAGGAGGAGACATGCATCAGTTTTTGTAGACAGAGATCAGATCGGAACAGAATATAAACGATTACCGGAGAGGATGTAAAGCATATCAAAAATGTGCTCCGCATGAAAGAGGGCAAGAAGTCCGTATCAGTGACGGTGTTGGTGGAACTTCTTTTGTACGATAGAAAAAAGTAACTTCCGAAGAAGTACTTTGCAAAGATCCTCCCAAAAGAAGCCGGAATACGGAACTTCAAACCGTATTTTTCTATTTCAGGCGGTGCCGAAAGGGGAACATGGAGTATGTGATCAAAGGCAGTGGAACTTGGGTCTATGAGATCATTCCGGTAGAGATGAAGTACTGCGTGGTACGTTTAGACGATAAGAAAAAGGAGAAAAAAAGCGGAAACTGGCAGGCGATTGCAAAAGTGCCGCAAAACAGGCAAAGCGGATGCAGGTTCCGGAAATCCATCCGGTTATGAGCTATGATAAGGCAGTAGAGTATGCAAAGAACTGTCAGCTTTGTCTTGTGCCATATGAGAATGAAAGCGTGGCATGAAAGGTACAAGGGAGAGTACTGAAAAAATAGAGCCGGGAATGGATATCAGTGTGATGATCGGGCCGGAAGGCGGTTTTCGAGGAAGAGATTGAGATGGTCAGGGAAGAGATGGAAGTATTGTCCTTAGGAAAGCGGATCCTTCGCACCGATACAGCCGACAATTACCGTGATGAGCATGCTGATGCTGGAAATAGAAATGAAAGAAAGAAGAGTAGAATGGAAGCATATTTAGATAATTCTGCAACGACAAGATGTTCGGAAAGTGTCCGCGACATTATGTTACAGGTCATGATGGAAGATTACGGAAATCCATCCTCACTTACATCTGATGGGAAAAAAAAAAGCAGAGGATTATATCAAAGGAAGCAAGAGAAAAATCGCAAAACACTGAAAGTAACGGAAAAAGAGATCATTTTACTTCCGGAGGTACAGAATCGAATAATTTAGCGATCATCGGAAGTGCCATGGCAAACCAACGTGCCGGAAAACATATTATCACAACGGCAATTGAACATGCATCGGTTGCAGCGGTGGTCAGTTTTTTAGAAGAACAGGGATTTGAGGTAACCATTCTTCCGGTGGATGAGAATGGACAGATCTCCTTAGAAGAATTAGAGGCTGCAATACGGGAAGATACCATTTTGGTGTCAATGATGCAGATCAACAATGAAATGGGAGCAATTGAGCCAATTGCCGAGGCAGGGGCATTGATCCAGAAAAGAATCCGAACACCCTGCTTCATGTGGATGCGATCCAGTCCTACGGAAAATTGCGGATCTATCCGAAAAAATGAGTGTGGACATGCTTTCTGTCAGTGGACATAAACTGCACGGACCAAAGGGAAGCGGATTTTATATATCAAAGATAAGACAAAAAGTAAAACCGATCCTGTTTGGTGGCGGCCAGCAAAAAGGGATGCGCTCAGGCACAGAGAATGTTCCGGCAATTGCAGGACTTGGTGTTGCATGTGAGGAGATCTACCGGAATTATGATGCAATTATGCACACCTTAGGAAGTCAAGGAAGCATTTTTAAAAGGGATCGCCACCATAGAGGAACACATATCAATGGCTGTGTGGGAGAGGATTCGGCACCGCACATTGTCAGTGTCAGCTTTGAGGAGATCGATAAGAGTGAGGCACTTTTACATGCCTTAGAAGACCGTGGCATTTATGTATCCGCGGGGTCTGCCTGCTCATCTAACAAACCGGCAGTCAGTGCAACCTTAAAAGCCATCGGTGTGCCAAAAGCAATGTTGACAGCGACACTGCGTTTCAGTTTTCCGTGCATACAACGGTCGAAGAGGTAGAGTTCGCCTTGGATGCATTGCGGGAACTGCTTCCGTTTTACGGAAATATCGCAGCCATTAGAAAAAATCACAGACAATAGAGAGGAAATACAATGTATCAATCATTTTTAATCAAATATGCAGAAATTGCGATCAAAGGAAAGAACCGACATTTATTTGAAGATGCACTGGTGTCTCAGATATGCCATGCACTGCGCGAGGTAGACGGTGAGTTCAACGTCCGCAAAGAGCAGGGCAGAATCTATGTAGAGGCAGAGTCAGAATTTGACTATGAGGAAACGGTAGAAGCCTTACAGCATGTGTTTGGAATCGTGGGGATCTGCCCGGTGATCATGGCACAGGGATGAAGGATTTGACGCACTTAGCCCAAATGGTTGTTGCGCATGTGAAAGAGGTCTATGGTGATAAAGTCTGACCTTTAAAGTAGATGCAGACGAGCCAGAAAGAATTATCCGATGACTTCCATGGAGATCAATGCAGAGTTAGGCGGCAGGATTTTAGACGCGTGTCCGAATATGAGTGTGGATGTCCATGACCCGGATGTAATTAATCCATGTGGAGATCCGAAATCAGATCAATATTTATTCAAGTGAGATACCGGGACCGGGAGGAATGCCGGTTGGTACAAACAGCAAGAGCAATGTTGCTGCTTTCGGAGGAATTGACAGCCCGGTTGCCGGATACATGATCGCAAAACGCGGTGTCAGCATTGATGCAACATATTTTCATGCACCGCCATACACCAGTGAACGTGCAAAACAAAAAGTAGTAGACCTCGCAAAAATTAGTTGCAAAATATTCCGGTCCGATTAATTTGCACATTGTCAACTTTACGGATATCCAGCTTGCAATCTACGAAAAATGTCCGCATGACGAGCTGACCATCATCATGCGCCGTTATATGATGAAGATCGCAGAACATTTTGCAAAAGAGAATAAATGTTTAGGACTGATCACCGGAGAGAGTATCGGTCAGGTGGCAAGACCAGACCATGCAGTCATTAGCGGCAACCAACGAAGTATGTACGCTGCCGGTTTATCGTCCGCTGATCGGTTTTGATAAACAGGAGATCATTGAGATTTCTGAAAAAATTGACACCTACGAGACATCGATCCTTCCGTTTGAGGACTGCTGTACAATATTCGTAGCTAAGCATCCGGTAACAAAACCGAATCTGAATGTCATTAAGCATTCAGAGCAGAAACTGAATGATGTCATTGATGAGCTGATGAAAACAGCAATTGAGACAACAGAGGTCATCAGAGTAGAATAAAAAAATCCCGCCTGTTTTTCAGGCGGGATAAAACACCATAATTTAAAAATTAGTCTACAATGTAAGGTTTTAAAATGTCCATGATCTCATCTAAATGATCTTCGGCATGGATGACTAATTCGATCGGTTTAGATAAATCCAGTGAAAAAATACCCATGATAGATTTTGCATCAATAACATATCTGCCGGATACTAAATCAAAGTCGAACTCAAACTGTGTGATAGCGTTTACAAATGATTTTACCTTATCAATGGAGTTTAAAGAAATTTGTACTGTTTTCATATAAGTAGACCTCCCATAGTTACTATAGATGTTTGTTTAAGTGTAATCTTTTTAATTAGAAAAGTCAACCAGAGTAAAGGAAAAATAAAGGAAAAAGTATGAGAAGAGACAGCACTGCATAATTTGGGCTGTAAAGTCAATGCTTACGAGACAGAGGCAATGCAGCAGATACTTGAAAAGGCAGGATATGAAATTGTTCCATTTTCAGGAGCAGGCAGAGGTGTATGTCATCAACACCTGTTCCGTGACCAATATGGCGGACCGTAAATCCAGACAGATGATACATCGTGCAAAAGCAGAATCCGGATGCCGTCATCGTGGCCGCCGGTTGTTATGTGCAGACGGAGGCGAGCGGCAGGAAGAGGATGAAACCATAGATATTGTCATAGGTAATAACAAAAACATGAACTTGCCGAAAGACTCGAAGAATTTTTTGAAAAACATGAAAAGGCAAGAGCCATGATCGATATCAACTGCCAGAAAGAGGGCTACGAGGAGCTTTCCTTAAGCAGAACGGCAGAGCATACCAGAGCATTTATTAAGGTACAGGACGGCTGTAACCAGTTTTGTACTTACTGTATTATTCCGTATGCCAGAGGAAGGGTAAGAAGCAGAAAACCTGCGGATGTGTTAGACGAGATCCAAAGACTGGCAGAAAAACGGCTATCAGGAAGTGGTGCTGACCGGTATCCATTTAAGCTCCTACGGCATAGACATTGAGGATGATCTGCTGCATTTAATAGAACAGGTGCATGAGATCGAGGAATCAAAGGATCCGTTTAGGTTCTTTAGAACCAAAAGATCGTAACAGAGGAGTTTGCAAAGCGGTTGTCGGAATTAGAAAAAATCTGTCCGCATTTCCATCTGTCGCTTACAAAGCGGATGCGATGCCACACTAGAGCGGATGAACCGCAAATATACAACCGAAGAATACGAAAAAGTGATGTGGATATCTGCGTAAAATATTTCAGAGCAGCCGGCAATTACAACAGATGTGATCGTAGGATTTCCGGAGAGACCGAAGAGGAATTTGCAGTAACAAAAGAAGTATTTAGAAAAAATACATTTTTATGAAATGCATATTTTCCAATATTCCAAACGTCAAGGAACCAAAGGCAGCAAAAATGGAACGATCAGATCAATGAACAGATCAAGACGAAGCGGAGCAATGAACTGCTTGCCTTAGAGAAGAAAATGTCTAAGGAATTCCGGATGCCCATATCGGAAAAGAAGATGAGGCATTATTAGGGAACAGGTACAATTTGACGGTGTGGACTATTATGTCGGATTTACAAAAGAGTATGTAAAAGATCGCAGTCCGCTCAGAAAAAGACCTTTCAAACTGCATGGTTCATGAAAAGGGATCCGAAGCAGGCATTGAATGAAAATGATATCTTATGACAGCTTATGGTTGAATTTTAATCAAACTATATTAAAATAAGGAATTACTCAATTATGAAGGCACTGAATAATTACGGAACTTTTACCATAGAGTAAAGAAATATAAGGGCGTGACAAATATGCAGGAGATCAATAACACACAATATTTTAAAGTGGAAAAGGAACCGGAATGAAGGTGAAGCGATGTCATCGATGTTGTTTATCATGCACTGAGCGAGAAAGGCTATAATCCTGTGAATCAGATTGTTGGATATATTATGTCTGGAGATCCCACATATATTACCAGTCATAATAATGCAAGAAGCCTGATCATGAAAGTAGAACGTGACGAATTAGTAGGAGGTATTGAAAGCATATATTAAGAATAATCAAAAATAATTCGTGGAAGAACCGGATAAGTACAGATATTTTATGAGAATCATCGGTTTGGATGAAGGGCAGAGGCTAAGACAGAATAGGTGTTTAGACTAGTCAAAGACTGTCGGTTTGGCAGTCAGCGATGAGCATTTACTGCGGGACTGGAGATCGTCAGAAGACAGTCCCCTAAAAACTGCGCCAGTCTCTGGCAAGAATTGAGAACTTATTGTGCAAAGAATATAAGGCAGAGCGGATTGTTTTGGGTATCCAAAGAATATGAATAATACAGAGGGTGAGCGCTGTGAAAAAACAAAAGAATTCAAAGAAATGTTGGAGCGTCGTACCGGACTTCATGTGATTCTGTGGGATGAGCGTCTGACGACAGTTTCAGCAGATAAGCATATGATGGAGTCTGGTATCCGGAGGAAGACCGCAAGAAGTATGTGGATGAGATTGCGGCTGTTTTATCCTGCAGGGCTATCTTGACTATCTTGCAATGCATCCGGAAGAAAAATAAGGTCCATAGAAAGTAATCCCAATGACGACAGCAGACCAGAAAAATATAAGAAAGGAAGAAAGATGGAAAAAGTTATTTTTACAGATCCGGACACAAAAAGAGAGAAAATTGAATTTTATGTGTTGGAAGAGACACAGATCAATGGAAAAAATTTTTTTTTTAACAGAAGAAGAGGATGGAGACAGTGAAGCATATATTTTAAAAGAGATTGCAGATGAAAATGATGATGTTGTCTACGAGATGGTGGAAGATGACAACGAACTTGCAATGCTCTTGGTAAAGTGTTTGCGGAATTAATTGACGATGCAGATATTGAATATTAGTAAATTAAGAAATGGAATTGGAATTTTGAAGAAACAGGAAAATATAACAGAAAATCTTACTGCGGAAGAGAATCGTAAAGAGATCACAGAGACAATGGAAAATGCTGCGGCAGAGAAGAAACCTGCACGCAGACCGGCACGAAAGAATACAACAGCCAGAAAGAAGAAAACAGACGAGGCAAAGCAGGGAAAGAAGAAAAAGGCGGAAAGGCTGAAAAGAAAGCCAGAGCAGAGAAGAAAACAAAAAGTGCGTCTGCAGAGACTGTAAAAGTGAAAAAAGAACGGAAAAAATAAAGATGGAGGAAAAAAGACTTGAAACAGAATGAACATTCCTCAAAACTTAAGATCATTCCACTTGGCGGATTAGAGCAGATTGGAATGAACATTACTGCATTTGAGTATGAGGACAGTATCATTGTTGTGGATTGCGGATTGTCATTCCCGGAAGACGACATGTACGGAATCGATCTGGTGATCCCGGATATCACCTATTTGAAAGACAACATTGATAAAGTAAAGGGATTTTTTATCACACACGGTCACGAGGACCATATCGGTGCGATCCCATATGTATTAAAAGAGGTAAATGCACCGATTTATGCAACAAAGCTTACCATCGGTATTATCGAACACAAATTAAAAGAGCACAATATGCTCACAAAAGTAAAACGCAAGGTCGTAAAATACGGACAGCATATCAACCTCGGCTGCTTCCGTGTGGAATTCATCAAGACGAACCACAGTATTCAGGATGCAGCAGCGCTTGCCATTTATTCACCGGCAGGTATCGTTGTGCACACAGGTGACTTCAAGGTGGATTACACACCGGTATTTGGAGATGCGATCGATTTACAGCGATTTGGTGAGATCGGTAAAAAAGGAGTTCTTGCATTAATGTGCGACAGTACAAATGCAGAGAGACCGGGATTTACCATGTCAGAGAAGACTGTTGGCAGAACGATCTGATGCCATTTTTGATGATAATAAGAATTCAAGGATCATTATTGAAACTTTTGCATCGAATGTAGACCGTGTACAGCAGATCATCAATGCAGCGTATAAGAATGGAAGAAAAGTGATCGTGGAAGGCCGTAGTATGGTAAATATTATCGGCACTGCAAGCGAACTTGGATATATTAATATCCCGGATAACACACTGATCGATATTGAACAGTTAAAAAATTATCCGGATGAACAGACTGTCATTATTACAACCGGAAGTCAGGGAGAGTCCATGGCGGCACTGTCAAGAATGGCATCCGGCATTCACCGCAAAGTGACGATCAAGCCAAACGATACGATCGTGTTAAGTTCCAACCCGATCCCGGGAAATGAGAAAGCCGTTTCCGGGGTTATCAATGAGCTTTCCATGAAGGGTGCAAACGTTATTTTCCAGGACGTTCACGTATCCGGACATGCCTGTCAGGAAGAGATCAAACTGATCTACTCCCTGGTAAAACCGAAGTATTCCGTACCGGTGCATGGAGAGTACCGTCACCTTTTAGCACAGGCGAGAGTGGCAGAAGAACTTGGCATCAACAAGGACAATATCTTTATCTTATCTTCCGGCGACGTATTAGAACTCGACGAGGAGAGCGCGGCAGTGACCGGAAAAGTCCATACCGGAGCGATCATGGTCGACGGACTCGGTGTCGGTGATGTCGGCAACATCGTACTCCGTGACAGACAGCATCTTGCGGAAGATGGAATCATCATTGTCGTTCTGACATTAGAGAGCGGTTCCGGACAGGTGCTTGCGGGACCGGATATCGTATCCCGTGGATTTGTCTATGTCAGAGGTGCAGAGAGACTCATGGAGGAAGCAAAAGCAGGTACTGGATGAGAGAATGCAGCATTGTATGGATAAAGGAATTACCGACTGGGGCAAGATCAAGACGGAGATCAAGGATTCTCTGGGGGATTTTGTTTGGAAAGAGACGAAGAGACGCCCGATGATCATGCCAATTATTATGGAAGTATAAAGATGAATACAGTAGACAGATATGAGTCAGATGAATCATTTAATGAGGCAATCAAAACAGTGAGGAATTCATCCGATATCAAAAAAAGGTTCATGGATTATCCAAAACTGGAAAGATCACAGAATTTCAAAGGTCGCAGAACAGTCATCCTGTGGATCTGTAAAGAGAAGTCTTGACAAGTATCGGGACGGAGGATGTATGGCGTCAAGATACAGAACAATCATGGTGAGACCGATTTATATCATCATATTGATGAGAGGAATCATGAGAGATGAATCGGAACGATTTTTCGTTTTGTCAGGATGCGCTGATTTTGCGATGAATTTTTAACGGCATATTGCTATGATTTTGGCTCGCGAGGCACCTGTCGATGCAGAGCCGGGCAGGGATGTTATCGTCCAGATCTCAGATCAACTGGACACTGATAAAGGAACTGAAAGAACTGCACTTTTTTTATGGAAATCGATATGGAATTAGTCAAAGAAATACGTCCATGACAGCAAGGTATGATGATGATTATGGCAGAGAACCTGGAGATGAGAGATGACTCGTAACTCCACAGGCATATCAATTCTTTAGATAACCGGATACACAGACAATTTTACAGTCACGAGATAGAAGTGATCGTTGACGAGACTGGTCCATTTGTTCCGATACCGGGATCCGAAAGGAGATGAACAGAGGCATTAGAAACCTTCTGTTGTCCGATAAAACAAAAAATGTCAGAGTTTTCTGAAACTGATCTTATCGATAAAAAGCCCGCAAGAATTTAGAAGTTGGAACAGCAGTTGGATTTTCAGCAATTTTAATGGCTGAATACAATCCAATCCCATGTGAAATCACCACAATTGAGAATTATGAAAAAAGAATTCCCATTGCAAAACAAAATTTTGTGCGGGCAGGAAAAGAAAAACAGATCACCCTCTTAGAGGGGGATGCAGCAGATATCTTAAAAGAACTTGCGGGGAACCGTTTGATTTTATTTTTATGGATGCCGCAAAAGGACAGTATATTCATTTCATGCCGGAAATCTTCAGATTGTTAAAACCGGAAGGATTCTGGTATCAGACAATGTTTTGCAGGACGGAGATATTATCGAATCCCATTTTATTGTGACGAGAAGAAACCGTACGATTTATAAGAGAATGAGGGAATATCTGTATGAACTGACACATTCCGATGAGCTGGTAACTTCGGTGTTACCGATCGGAGATGGAATTACCGTGAGTGTGAAGAAATAGGAAAGGAAGGATACAAAAGGAATGAGAAGACCGGAACTTTTAATACCGGCAAGCAGCCTTGAAGTATTAAAAACAGCTGTTATTTACGGCGCAGATGCAGTATATATTGGTGGCGAGGCATTTGGACTGCGTGCGAAAGCAAAAAATTTTTCTATGGAAGAAATGAAAGAGGGAATTGAATTTGCACATGCGCATGATGTAAAGGTTTATGTCACTGCAAATATTCTGGCGCACAACGGCGATCTTGAGGGTGTGCGGGAATATTTCAAAGAGTTAAGGGAAATAAAACCGGATGCGCTGATCATTGCGGATCCGGGCGTATTCCAGATTGCAAAAGAGGTCTGTCCTGAGATTGAGCGCCATGTCAGCACACAGGCGAATAACACAAACTATGCGACTTATCTGTTCTGGTATGGACTTGGGGCAAAGCGTGTCGTCTCTGCAAGAGAGTTATCGATCACAGAGATCAAAGAGATCCGGGAACATATCCCGGATGACCTTGAGATAGAGACGTTTATTCACGGTGCAATGTGCATTTCTTATTCCGGAAGATGCCTGTTATCTAACTATTTTACCGGACGTGATGCGAATCAGGGAGCATGTACACATCCGTGCCGCTGGAAATATTCCATCGTGGAGGAAACGAGACCAAACGAGTATATGCCAGTTTATGAGAATGAGCGTGGAACTATATTTTTAACTCCAAAGATCTCTGCATGATCGAACACATTCCAGATCTTATCGATGCAGGTATTGACAGTTTTAAAATAGAGGGTAGAATGAAGACAGCACTATATGTCGCAACGGTAGCAAGAACATATCGTAAGGCAATTGATGATTATTTATCCGCAGCAGGTATTGTTTATTGATTTAGGAGAACCGTTAGAATGTTATGACATTCTCAGAAGAAAAGAGGAGGAATAGCCGTAATGGAAGGAAAAATATGTTGCTTTATGTAGGAACTTATACACATGAAAACAGTGTGGGAATCCATATTTATGATGTGGACGAGCTTCGGGGAACTTTAACAGAGCGAAAAGTTGTTCCAATCAATAATCCATCGGATCGATTGTTTCCCACAGTGGAAAAATACCTCTATTCTATCGCGGATGAAGGAGTGGAAGCCTTTGCCATCCAGCCGGACGGAGATTTGATTCCGATTAACAAAAAGTGGATTGGCGGAATGCGTGGCTGTTATGTAGAACTTGATGATGAGGATCGTTACCTCTTTGTCGGAGGTTACCATGACGGAAGAGTCAGTATGATGCGTTTAAGCGAGGACGGTGGAGTTGCCGAGATCGCGGATGGCATTTTTCATAAGGGACTTGGACGTGGCGTTGCCGAAAGAGCTTCCAGACCCCATGTACACTGTGTAAAAGTAACACCGGATCGAAATTTCTCTGTGCGGTGGACAGCGGACTTGACCATGTAAAAGATTTACCGCATCAACTACGAAAGAGGACGCATCAAATTAGCGGATATTTTACGATGTGAACTGGATTCCGGTCCGCGTATGATCCGTTTTAGCGTGGATGGACGTTTTGCCTATGTACTTTGCGAGCTGAAGAACACAGTAGATGTATATAAATATTATGTGGAGGATGACCAGCCGGTATTTGAGCAGGTGCAGAGCATTTCCACAGACTATGAGGACGAGGGGATTGCCTGCAATGCATCAGGAATTGAACATTCCGCCGATGGAAAATACCTCTTTGTCTCCAATGTGGGCATTAACGATGTGATCATCTATAAAATTGATAAAAATACCGGAATGCTGACCTTAGATATGGAGACCGGATCAGTGGCGATTATCCGAAGGCGCTTGCCGTATTCCCGGATGGACATCACATCTAAGTCTGTCTGCGTTCGATTACGATGGAGTGACGTGTACGTCTTAAACGCCCCGTCCATGGGGTGTTAAGACTTTGGCTGCCGTCCATGGCAGCAAAACACTGTATAGGAACAGGCAGACTAAGATTTACTAATTTTCTCCCAAAGTCACAAAAGCAGTCAATGACTGCTCCGGTAAATTCATCCGGTACATCGACATAGGCAAGCTCCATCGGCTCTAACTTCTTGCCTTTTTCATCGGTATGATAGAGTACCTCAGCCTTTGCTGACTGCGAACTCATAACCCTCACGCCGCATATTTTCAATTAAGACAGATAAATGTAATTCACCACGTCCTGATACTTTGTAGCTGTCGGCGTTCTCTGTTTCCTCGACACGCAAAGAAACGTCCGTATTCAGCTCACGGAAAAGACGGTCACGGATATGGCGGGAAGTTACGTATTTACCTTCTTTACCGGCAAGCGGACTGTCATTTACGATAAAGTTCATGGAGATGGTCGGCTCGGAAATTTTCTGGAAAGGAATCGCTACAGGATTTTCCGGGGCGCAGATCGTATCTCCAATGTGGATATCAGCAATACCTGAAATGGCGACGATCGAACCGATACCGGCTTCTTTGACATCAACCTTGTTCAGACCGTCAAATTCATAGAGTTTGCTGATACGGACTTTTTGCAGTTTGTCCGGTTCATGGTGATTAACAACAACGGCATCCTGATTGATCTTTAAGCAGCCGTTGTCCACTTTTCCAACACCGATACGTCCAACATATTCATTGTAATCGATCGTACTGATCAAAACCTGTGTATTCGCATCCGGGTCACCTTCCGGTGCAGGAATGTAATCTAAGATGGTTTCAAAAAGAGGAGTCATGTCCTTCTTTTCATCGTCGAGATCTTTGTAATGCGTATCCGTCTCTTGCGGAAGCGTAGATGAACGGGCAGTCAAGCTGCTCATCGGAAGCATCTAAATCCATAAAGAGTTCTAGCACTTCGTCAATGACTTCATCCGGTCTTGCCTCCGGACGGTCAATCTTATTGATACATACGATTACCGGGAGATCTAAGGCAAGTGCTTTCATCAGAACGAATTTTGGTCTGTGGCATAGCTCCCTCAAAAAGCATCTACAACGAGAACAACGCCATTTACCATTTTTAAGACACGTTCTACTTCACCTCCAAAATCCGCATGTCCCGGAGTGTCGATGATATTGATCTTTACATCTTTATAGAATACGGCTGTATTTTTAGAAAGGATAGTGATACCGCGTTCTCTTTCTATATCATTGGAATCCATCACACGTTCTTGCACTTCCTGGTTGGCACGGAATACACCACTTTGCTTTAAAAAGCTCGTCTACTAACGTTGTTTTGCCGTGGTCAACATGGGCAATGATCGCAATGTTACGGATGTCCTCTCTTTTGTTTTCATATTTTAATCCTTCTTTCTCTTGTTCACATATAAGTCTAACCAATTTATTTTTATCACAAAAAAAAAAGATATGGCAATACTTTTTGAAAAAATACAGGAGTAAGAATCAGGAAAGTTATCGACAAAACATGTGGAGTTTTTTGTGTTGGGACAACTAAGATAGAGGGGCAAAAGATGTTCAAGAGAATGAAGGGAGAAGAAACATGGCAGATAAATTATTTGAAAATAACCAGGTAACGATGATAGGAGAGATTGTCTCAGAATTTGAATTCAGCCACGAGGTATATGGTGAGGGATTCTATTTAGTAGATATATCCGTCAGCCGCCTGAGTGATTCCGTAGATTACATACCATTGATGGTGTCGGAAAGACTGGTGGATGTGACACAGAGTTATATCGGAGAGACCATTTCGGTAAGCGGTCAGTTCCGCTCCTATAATAGACATGAGGAAAAGAAGAACCGCCTGATACTTTCCGTATTTGTACGCGAATTAGAGTTCGTGGATGAGATCGAGGATGATATCAAGAGCAATCAGATTTACCTCGACGGTTACATATGTAAAGAGCCAATCTACAGAAAACACCACTTGGCAGAGAAATTGCGATCTTTTTTGCTTGCAGTCAACCGTCCTTATGGGAAATCGGATTATATCCCCTGTATCTGCTGGGGAAGAAATGCGAGATATGCCTCCTCATTTGAGGTGGGAAGCCATGTCGAAGTATATGGAAGAATCCAGAGCAGGGAATATATTAAAAAATCGGTGAAGAGCAGACAGAGAAGCGTGTTGCCTATGAAGTATCTGTCAATAAAATAGAGTTTTTAGAATAAAATTTGCTTTTTTTGTCCGAATATGGTATTTTAATCAAATCCAGGGGGAGAAGATTGAAAGCCATATCGTATGGCAGAGGAGGAAAAAATGGAACGTGGAGTGATACAGATTTACTATGGTGAGGGCAGAGGAAAATCGACTGCCGCATGGAAATGCACTGCGTAAGGCAGATGCAGGAAAAAATGTCATTATTGTCCAGTTCTTGAAGGCAAAAAAAAGAACCGGGAGAACTGTTGCAGCGTTTAGAGCCGGAGATCAAGTTTTTCCGTTTTGAGAAACTAGCGGAATGTTTTGCAGATCTAAGTGAAGATGAGAAAAAAGAAGAATCTGCAAATATGAAAAATGGATTAAATTTTGCCAGAAAAGTGCTTGCAACCAGTGAGTGTGATCTGCTCGTACTTGATGAGATCTTAGGAGTCGTGGATGCAGGCGTGATATCGGTAGAAGAGCTGTGTGCGATCATCCGGGCAAAACGGAGGAAACCGATGTGATCTTAACCGGACGGAGACTGCCGGAGGAATTGCGGGAAATTGCGGATGAAGTCTACAATATTATAGCGGAAAAATAATTGACAAGGTTCGTCCGTAGTGATATAGTTAGCACAGATATGAGTAGTAGAAATATAATAGAATAAAAAAAGGTAGAGGTTGCGTGATTCATAAGTAGCATATCGGATGTGGCAGAGGCAGAAGAAGAGGTGTGAAAGGGGAGAACGCCGAAAGGATATGGTGATCTGCAGTCGTATCTTTGGGCATAGGATGAAGAATTCTATGACTCTCATCGGTATATCAGATGGAGGCGCTATCCGAAAAACACAGTGATTTGGATTCTGTGAACGAAAATTTAAGCCGGCTTTTCTGAGTCGGCTTTTTTCTGGCTATAGGAAAAGTTTTCCGTAGCTTTATCTACCTGAAATCAGAAAATGGAGGAAATAGATATGGCAATATTTAAAGGTGCAGGAGTGGCAATCGTAACCCCGATGAAAGAAAATCAGGAAGTGAACTATGAAAAGTTAGAAGAACTGATCGAATTTCAGATTGAGAATGGAACGGATTGTATTGTAATCGCAGGAACAACCGGAGAGAGTTCCACACTTTCCATGGAAGAACACAAAAAAGTCATTGAGGCTGCCATTGCATTTACAAAGGGCAGGATTCCGGTCGTAGCAGGCATTTACGGTTCTAATTGTACTGCAACAGCAGTACAGCTTTCACAGGAAGCAGAGGAGGCAGGTGCAGACGGACTTTTGATCGTAACACCATATTATAACAAGGCAACACAGGGTGGTCTGATCCGGCATTATACAACGATCGCAAGATCCGTAAAGACACCGATCATCATGTACAATGTGCCAAGCAGAACAGGATGTAACATTTACCGGAGACAGCAGCAACATTGTTTAAAATGAAACAAATATCGTGGGATTAAAAGAAGCAACAGGAAGTCTTGCACAGGCATCTAAGACGAGGGATCTGACAGATGGAAAATTAGACCTTTATTCCGGTGAAGACGGACTGGTCGTGCCACTGATGTCCATTGGAGCCATCGGAGTGATCTCCGTATGGTCGAATGTTGCACCAAAGGATGTGCATGATATGTGCATGAGCTATCTGAATGGGGATACGAAAAAGCATTAGAGATACAGATGAAGGGTCTGCCGTTAGTGGATGCACTTTTCTCAGAGGTCAATCCGATCCCGGTGAAAAAAGCATTGAACCTGATGGGAATGGAAGTCGGACCCTTCGTCTTCCGCTGACCGAAATGGAAGAAAAAATGCAAAAGTATTAGAAGAAGTAATGCGTACTTACGGACTGTTAAAGTAAGCAGTACAGTTTGTGATCAGAGAGAAGAGAACGAGAGGATAAAGAAATGACAAGAGCGATCATGCATGGCTGTAATGGAAAAATGGGTCAGGTGATTACCGGACTTTGTAAAGAGGATCCTGATATTGAGATCGTGGCAGGAATCGATGTATCAAACCACATTAAAAATGAATAGCCGGTATATCAGAGCCTTGGGGACTGCAAGGAGGAAGCAGATGTGATCATTGATTTTGCTTCTGCACAGGCAGCAGATGTCCTGATTGATTACAGTGTGCAAAAGATTCCGGTCGTCATCTGTACGACCGGATTGAGTGAAGAACAGATAGAACGGATTGAAGCAGCAGCCCAAAAGACGGCAGTGCTACGTTCTGCAAACATGTCCATGGGAATCAATATTTTGATGGATCTGTTAAAAAAGCAGCAAAGGTGTTAGCACCGGCAGGATTTGATATGGAGATCGTGGAAAAACACCATAACCTGAAAGTGGATGCACCAAGCGGAACGGCATTGGCATTAGCAGATGCAATGAACAATGCGTTAGAAGAGAACTACGAATATAAGTATGACCGCTCACAAGAACGGAAAAGAGAGAGAAATACGAAATCGGTATCCAGGCTGTCCGTGGTGGAAATATTGTCGGAGAGCATGAAGTGATTTTTGCCGGGGACCGGATGAAGTGATCGAATTTAAGCACACAGCATATTCCAAAGCGATTTTTGGAAAAGGAGCCATTGAAGCGGCTAAGTTTTTATCAGGAAAACCGGCAGGCTTTTTATGATATGAGTGATGTGATTCAGTCAGCAGACCGCTAAGGGACAAAGGAGAGCGTATGGAAGAAAGAGACCTCAAATACTTAAAGACAATGGCAAGACAGTATCCGACCATTGCATCGGCAGCGACAGAGATTATCAACTTACAGGCGATCTTAAGTCTGCCAAAGGAACGGAACATTTTATGACAGATATCCATGGAGAATATGAACAGTTCCAGCATATCTTAAAAAACGGTTCGGGAGCCATTAAGAGGAAAATACAGGATGAGTTCGGCAATGCATTCAGTGAGGCAGAGAAGAAGTCGATCGCGACATTGATCTATTATCCGGAATTAAAATTAGAGCAGGTGCAGCAGAGCGAGGAAGACCTTGAGGACTGGTACAGCGTGATGCTCTATCGTTTGATCTGTGTCTGCAAGAATGCATCTTCAAAATATACACGTTCAAAAGTGCGTAAGGCACTTCCAAAGGATTTTGCATATGTGATCGAGGAACTTTTAAACGGAAGGCCGGATGTGTCTGACCAGGAGGCATACTATAATGAGATCATCCATTCCGTGATGATCCGTACAGGACGTGCACCGGATCTGATCATAGCACTTTGTAATCTGATCCGCCGTCTGGTCGTAGACCATCTTCATGTGGTAGGAGATATTTTTGACCGAGGTCCGTATCCGCATATGATCATGGATTCACTGATGGAGCATCATTCTGTAGACATCCAGTGGGGAAATCATGATGTACTCTGGATGGGAGCCGCAGCAGGAAATACGGCATGTATTGCAAATGTCCTTCGTATTTCCGCAAAATACGGAAATCTGAATATTTTAGAGGACGGTTATGGTATCAATTTAGTGCCGTTAGCACGCCTTGCGATGACCCAGTATGCAGATGATCCATGTAAGTGTTTCAGTCTGGATTTCCGTGAAGAAGAGTATGATGTCCGGGATGCCATGTTAGATGAAAAAATGCACAAAGCGATCGGCATCATCCAGTTCAAATTAGAGGGACAGCTGATAGAAAAACATCCGAATTCCATATGGAGGACAGAAGGCTGCTGCATCAGATGGACTTAGAAAAAGGAACCGTTGTGATTGAAGGCGTTACATATCCATTGAAGGACAAATGTTTTCCGACGATCGACCCGAAGAATCCTTATCAGCTTACCGCGGAGGAAAATGATGTGGTTGAGCGCTTAAAGACCGCATTTGTGAACTGCGAGCGTTTACAGAAACATGTGCGTTTCCTGCTTACGAAAGGAAGTCTTTATAAAGTATACAATGGCAATCTGCTGTATCATGGCTGTGTGCCACTGAACGAGGATGGAACCTTTACGGAAGTAGATATTTATGGAGAAAAGTATTCGGGTAAAGAGTTGTATGACGTATTAGAGCATTATGTCCGCAAGGGATATTATTCACTGGATAAAGAAGAGAAGAAAAAAGGGACTTGATATCTTCTGGTTTATCTGGGAAAATAAGAATTCACCGGTATTTGGAAAGCAGAAGATGACCACCTTTGAACGTTACTTTGTAGCGGATAAAAAGACACATGTGGAGCCAAAGAATCCGTATTACCGGCTGTTAGAAAAAGAAGAGATCGTCAATCGCATTTTAGCGGAGTTCGGACTGCACGGCGAAGAATGTCATATCATCAACGGTCATATTCCGGTGGAATCAAAGAAAGGAGAATCTCCGATCAAATGTAATGGAAAACTTCTGATCATTGACGGTGGATTTTCTAAGGCATATCAGGGAAAGACCGGTATTGCAGGTTATACCCTGATCTACAATTCCTATGGACTTGTCATTGCGGCACATGAGCCGTTTGAATCCGTAGAAAAGGCAGTGCAGGAGGGAAGAGATGTTCATTCCCCACAGACTGTTAGTAGAACATGTGGTAAAACGTAAAACCGTGGCAGATACGGATGTAGGACGTTCCATTCAGGAGAATATCCGCGAGTTGGAAAAACTTCTTCAGGCGTATCGTGAGGGTGCGATCGTAGAGAATGCATAAAATCAGGAAAAACGCTTGCAAAATATACGGTTTTGTGGTATTATATGCGAGTTGTGAGAAAAAAGAGATGGTCCTCTGTTACAAAGTGTATTACGAACATCCGGATAATTAGGAGGAAACAACATGAACGCAAGTGAAATCATTAAGAGCATTGAAGCAGAGCAGTTAAAAGCAGAAGTACCTGAATTTGCTGTGGGTGATACAGTAAAAGTACATGCGAAGATCAAAGAGGGTAATCGTGAGCGTATCCAGGTATTCGAGGGAACTGTTATTAAAGAGACAGGGCGGAAGCAACCGCGAGACTTTTTACAGTTCGTAAATTCTCAAACGGCGTTGGAGTAGAGAAGACCTGGCCGTTACATTCTCCAAACGTGGAAAAGATCGAAGTAGTAAGAAGAGGTAAAAGTAAGAAGAGCTAAATTATACTACTTAAGAGACCGCGTAGGTAAGAGAGCTAAGGTAAAAGAATTAGTAAAATAAGTCGATGGGAAGGGACAAGTACTTCGGTATTGTCCCTTTTTGTTTATGTGTTGGGTGGTGGAACCTTATGGATCAGATATTCCAAGGTTCCTTGTGCAGACCATTTCGATGAACCTCTTAAATCAGAAATCGTATTCGCTATAGGGCTCTACGATTTCCTGAGTCTCATCTCCATTGCACAAAAAAAGAAACTTTCCATATCTGATCCATAAGGCTGCTACACATTCTCAAAGGATACGAAAAGAAGATTAGACCTTAGCAGGGTGCGAAAGATTACGAAAAGAGAGGATACAGGGAGGAACTACGATGAATCTGCGTTTCAGACGAAGTGGATTGGATTTTTCAAGGCGAAGAAGAAAAAGTAAATAAGACGTTAGCAAAAGAAGTCGGCACCTGGATTGGTGAGATTGCGATTGCAGTATTGTTTGCACTTGTGTTAGTCTATTTTGTCGGATACCGGGCAGATGTGGTAGGCCCGTCCATGCTTGGCACTCTGGCGGAGGGAGATGAAGTATTGGTTAACCGCTTTGTATACAAACTGACTCAGCCAAAGACGAATGATATCGTGGTGTTTTTTCCAAATGGAAATGAAAAATCACATCTTTATATCAAACGTGTAATCGGAGTTCCGGGAGACACGGTGCAGATCAAAAACGGTACGGTTTATGTCAATGGAAAAGTATTTGATGAAAAAATAGAGGCAGCTTCGATTGAGCATGCCGAATTAGCAGAAGATGAGATAGAGGTTGGCGAGGACGAGTTCTTCGTGTTAGGAGATAATCGTAACAATAGTGAGGACAGTCGGTACGCCAATATCGGAAATGTAAAAAAAGGAATATATTGTGGGAAGGCATGGTTTATCGTTTCCCCGCTGAAAGATTTTGGATTTGTAAAGTAGAGGTGAGAATATGCAGTTTCAGTGGTATCCGGGACATATGACAAAGGCAAAACGCCAGATGCAGGAAGATATAAAAGCTCATTGACCTGGTCATCGAACTGGTAGATGCCAGAATCCCGATGAGCAGTAGGAATACGGACATTGATGAGCTTGGAAAAACTAAAGCAAGACTGATCCTTTTGAATAAATCGGATTTAGCAGACAAAGATGCAAGTGAAGCATGGATGGAATTTTTTAAGGAAAAAGGCTATTTTGCCGTTAAAGTGGATGCAAGGAATAAAGGCTGTATGAAAGCCATTTCGGCTGTCATTGCAGAAGCCTGTAAGGAAAAAGACGGAGCGGGACAGAAAACGTGGGATCAAGAAACCGTCCGGTCCGTGCAATGGTGGTTGGAATCCCGAATGTCGGAAAATCCACATTTATCAATACCTTTGCAGGAAAAGCCTGCGCAAAAACCGGGAATAAACCGGGTGTGACAAAGGGAAACAGTGGATCCGGCTCAATAAAAACGTAGAGCTTTTGGACACTCCTGGTATCCTGTGGCCAAAATTTGAAGACCAGAAAGTCGGACTTCGTCTGGCACTGATCGGCGCGATCAAGGATGAAATCTTAAATATTGATGAGTTGGCATTAGAACTGATCCGCTATTTTAACAGAACATTATCCGGGAGTGCTGCATGCACGTTACGAGGTGGAGGAAGACCAGACACCGGCAAATATCATAGAACAGATTGCCGTAAAGAGAAATTGTATCAGAAGGGCAAATGAACTGGATTATACCAAAGCAGCGAATCTGTTGTTAGAAGAATTCAGGAGTGGAAAATTGGGAAAATTACCCTTGAATTTCCTGTTGCAGTAGCATAGAATAAAATAGAAATAGATTTGCAATAGCAGACGCAGAAAGGTTATAGGATATGTCAGAGGAAAATATGCCGGAAGAGAACACACCGGAAGGAACAGGAAAAAGAATAGGAAAAGAGATTTTGAGTTTTGTCCTTTATTTTGTCATTGTAATCGCAGCAATGCTTTTGATCATACATTATGTGGGACAGCGGACAGAGGTCAGTGGTTCTTCTATGGAGAATACTTTAAGCGATGGGGGATAATCTGATCGTGGATAAACTGTCCTATCGTTTCATGACCCGGAAAGATATGATATTATCATTTTCCCATATAAATATGAGGAAGATACCTATTATATCAAAAGGATCATCGGACTGCCGGGGAGAAAGTGTGCGGATCGATGAGGACGGATTTATCTATATCAATGGAAAATTACTGCAGGAATCATATGGAAAAGAAGTGATGCGGGATCCGGGCATTGGCAAAGATGAGATACACTTGGTGAGGGTGAATATTTTGTGCTGGAGATAACCGGAACAACAGCATGGACAGCAGAGATCCAAGCCGTTGGTATTATTCAGGAGAAAGAAGGATATCATTGGAAGAGCATGGCTTCAGATTTATCCGTTTGATGAATTTGGATTTATCAGGCATACAGTAGGAGGCATGGAAGTTTCAAACAGAAGACAAAAATGGGAGATTAAAGAGAATTAAAGGCAGCAGAGGAATCCATGCTGCCTGTTTTTATTGAAAACTATAAGGAAGATACCAGAAGCGGTGTCAGGCAACGTTGCCCAGGCGAAAAAACGAATCGAAAAATTAGAGGCAGAGAGGGCGCGCATCGAGGCTCTTAAAAAATACGAATACGAACGAAAATATGGTCAGAATATACTTATATCTGTGGGATCGATGAAGCGGGAAGAGGACCGTTAGCAGGTCCGGTGGCAGCAGGAGCCGTGATCCTGCCAAAGGACTGTGATATTTTGTATATCAATGATTCTAAAAAGCTTGTCTGGCCGCAAAACGTGAGGCACTCTATGATGAGATCATGGAAAAGCAGTGGCAGTCGGTGTCGGTATGGTCGGACCACAGCGGATCGATGAGATCAATATTCTGCAGGCAACCTATGAAGCGATGCGCGAGGCTATAAGCAAATTAGAACCGGCACCCGATATATTATTAAATGATGCGGTGACGATACCGGAAGTTACCATTCCACAGGTACCGATCATCAAAGGAGATGCAAAAAGTATTTCAATTGAGCGGCAAGCATTATTGCAAAAGTGACGAGGGACCGGCTGATGGCAGAATATGATGAATTGATGCCGGAATATGGTTTTGCCTCCAACAAAGGATATGGTTCGGCAGAACATATTGCAGGCAATTAAAAAGTATGGAGCATCCCCGATCCACCGTATGACATTTATAAAGAATTTTATCTAGGGGCATCTGTATGCAGATATCGGATTTACTTGGAAAATACGGACAAAATACCGTGCCGGTTACGGCGCAGGAGCAGGCGGTAAAGACAGGAACACAGCAGTTGACAGGTACGCTGTCTTCCTTACAGACAGGAAACGTATTTGAAGGAACCGTGACGGATATTTCTGACGGACAGGTACTTTAACGCTTGCAAACGGAGAGAAGATTTCTGCCAGATTAGAGGGACAGATACAGCTCCAGCTCAATCAGGCAATGTTTTTGAAGTAAAATCCAATACCCAGACACAGATAGCCATCAAACCGTATTTAAACGGAGACAGCAGTAATCTAACCCTGTTAAAGGCCTTAATGCAGGCAGGAATGGGAGTTACAACAGATAATCTTGAGATGGTACGCACCATGATGGAGGAACAGCTTCCGATCGATAAGAACAGTTTAAATCAGATGATGAGACAGCTTGCGATGTTTCCAAAGGCAGAGCCATCTGTGATCGCACAGATGAATAAGTTAGGGATTCCTGTAACGGAGGCCAATGTGCAGCAGTTTTTCTAATTATAAGGCAGATACCGAATTATGAAAGAATTAGAAAATGTCTTAGAGCAGCTTCCAAAGTCGATCGCAGGAGAAGGTGATACTGCCGGGCAGATGACAGCAAAAATATGCAGTTGATGGATATTCTGTTTGGAGGAGAAACGATCGAACAGAGTCAGGATACAGGAGCAAAAAGCACAGGAGCTGCTTGCAAAAATGGCAGATGGAAGTGTTGTTATAAAGAATGGAACAGAGCAACAGGCAGCAGATATTGCAAAAAAAAGAATTGCAGCAGACATTGAGCACGGCAGAAGACGGAACACTGCAGACAGGTGCATCAGATGAGGGCATACAACAGGCTGGCAAAGAAGGAGTGCAGCAGGAAGCAAATGCAGTAAAACAGACCGTAAACGGACAGATGCCTGCTGTGGCACAGGGCAGTCTGGGAGAGATTCTTGGAAAAGAAGGGGTTGCCGGTTTAGAACAGCAGCTAAAAGCGTTAGAAACAGACGGAAAACAAGTCTTGCTTGATAAAAATGGAAATTTAAAACGGGAATGAGTGCAGAGGATTTTTTAAAGAATTTAAATCAGTTGTTCAAAGAGAATGAATTTCCACAAAAGAGCACTATTCAAACTTTTTTCAGGAAAAGAATACCAGACCATTTTAAAAAAGGCAGTAGAGAACCAGTGGTACTTAGAGCCACAGGAGACGGGTTCCAAAGAAACCGTAGAGAAACTGTATAACAGGCTGCAGACGCAGATGAACCGGTTGGATGAATTTATCAAACAGGCGGGAAGCGGAACGGAGGGTCTGCAAAAAGCGGTAGCGGATGTCCGTGGCAATATCAATTTATGAACCAGATCAATCAGATCTATAATTTTGTCCAGCTTCCGTTAAAAATGAACGGACAGAATGTCAACAGTGAGCTTTATGTCTATACGAATAAAAGAATCCAAGAGATATGGACGGCGAGCTGAGTGCTTTTTACATTTGGATATGGATCACCTTGGTTCTACGGATATTTCCGTTAAGATGAAAGGGACTGCGGTCAAGACGAACTTTTTATATGGCAGACGATGCCTCTTATGAGCTGATCTTAGCACATGCTGAAGAATTGGCGGAACGTTTAGAGAACAAAGGGGTATCAGTGTCAGATTGAAGTAAAGAGCGAAGAAAAGGATATGGATTTTGTAGAAGATTTCTTAAAACATGATATGCCGAGTGCCGGAAAGGTCTATCGGTATTCCTTTGATGTGAGGGCATAGATATGGAAAGGCAGAAAGAAAAAGTCAAGACAGCCGTGGCGATCGCTTATGAACCCGGCGAAGAGGCACCAAAGATCTTAGCAACCGGTAAGGGACTGATAGCCGAGCGGATCATAGAAAAAGCAAAAGAAGAGGATGTACCGTTTACAAGGACAGCAAATTAGCGGCGACACTCTCAAAACTGGAGATCAGGGGATATGATCCCTCCGGAACTGTATGAGGTTGTGGCGGAGATACTGGTCTTTGTGGATAAGATGGACCGTTTGAAAGATAAACTTGGAAAATAGGGGAGAGTATGAATCGGCGGAAAGAAGGAGCATATTATGAGAATCTGGTGGCAGAGTACTTAAAGACGCAGGGATATGAAATCTTAGAAAAAATTACCGCTGCCGTATAGGAGAGATCGATCGATCGCAAAAGAGGGGAGAGACACTGGTCTTTGTGGAGGTCAAATATCGCAGGGATGACAAGATGGGAAATCCCAAAGAGGCGGTCGATCGAAAAAAAGCAGAAAAAATCTCCATGACAGCGTCTTATTATCTGATGCGGGAGTGCGGGCGTATGGATATTCCGTGCAGATTTGATGTGGCAGCAGTGTTGGGTGAGCAGATAGAAGTAGTAAAGAATGCATTTGAGTATCTGCCGTAGAACAGAAGGTAATAGGTCAAAGAGAGGTAAAAGATGAAGATCGAAGATTTTAAGAAGAAAAACGAAGAGCAGATATTTGTAATAGACGGCGGGGAACAGCCCCCGCTTTTAAAATATAAAAAGTTAGAAGAGATTCCTTGGATACGTCATTGCTTTACTACCAGAGAAGGCGGGGCAAGCAAGGGGATTTTTGCAGAACTGAACCTCAGCTTTTACAAGAGGAGACGAGGAAGCGGCGGTGCGAGAGAACTATCGACGTGTTGCTAAGCGTATGGGAACAGAGGTATCGCATTTTGTGTGCAGTGACCAGACACATACCACCAATGTCAGAGTCGTTACCAAAGAAGACGCAGGGGCAGGAGTCGTCAGAGAACGCGGGTATACCGATGTGGATGGGCTGATCACAAATGAGCCGGGGCTGGTACTGTCCACATTTTATGCAGACTGTGTGCCGCTTTATTTTGTAGATACAGAGCATCATGCGATCGGGCTTTCCCATTCCGGCTGGCGTGGTACGGTAGGAAGAATGGGGCGGCAACCATTCAGGCGATGCAAAAAAAGCACTATGGAACAGATCCAAAACATCTGATCTGTGCGATCGGACCATCCATTTGTCAGGATTGTTATGAGGTCAGTGAGGATGTGGCAGAGGCATTCAAAAAGAATTTCCGGATAATGAAAAAGAAATTTTAAAGAGTAAAGGCAGCGGAAAATATCTGTTAGACCTATGGCGGGCAAAATGAGATCGTATTCATGGAAGCCGGTGTGCCAAAGGAGCAGATCGTAACCACAAACCTTGTACCTGCTGCAATCCGAAGCTGCTTTTTTCGCATCAGGGCAAGCCATGGAAAAACGCGGAAATCTTGGAGCATTTTTGATGATAAAAGAACAGGGTTAAGAAAATCTTAAGTATTTCCTAAACTCCCCTTCCTTGTATAGGCAGGGGAGTTGTGCTATTTAGGTGTATGAAATGTAGTAGTACACTAATACGCAAAGGAAGGAGTTGTAAAATTGCTGACATTGAATTATCAGGATACCAAACCGGTTTATATACAGATAAAGTCAGGATTGAAGAAGCTGATGATCACAGGCGCGATCGCCGCAGATGAAAAACTGCCCTCTGTCCGGGAGTTAGCAGGAACACTTGCCATTAACCCGAATACGATACAACGGGCATACCGGGAGTTAGAGGCAGAGGATACCTGTATTCCGTGTCCGGAAAAGGAACCTTTGCGGCTAAGGATATCCGGTTAGATGCGATGGGGATGGAAGAACTGTTCTTGCAGTTTGAAGAGATAGCAGAAGAACTGCTTTATTTTTCTGTAACGGCAGAGGAATTAAAAAGCAGGATTGAAAGATTAGAAAAGAGGAGGAAAGAGCAGTGATACAGGTAGAAAATCTGGTAAAAACCTTTGATGGATTCCGGGCATTGGATGGAGCCGATTTCCATGTAAAAAAAGGTGCGATCTACGGACTGGTAGGACCGAATGGAGCAGGAAAATCGACACTCATCCGCCATCTGACAGGAATCTATAAGCAGGATGAGGGAAGTGTCTTAATTGATGGAGAACCGGTTTTGAAAATCCGGCAGTAAAAGAGAAGATTGCCTATATTCGGATGACTTATTTTATTTTGCACAGGCAGATACCATGGAAATGAAAAAGTTCTATGAAGGCATCTATCCGAATTTTGATGCAGGACTGTTTGAAAAAATAAGGGAAGCCTTTCCTTCCATAGATACAAAGCAGACGATCCGCAGACTTTCCAAAGGAATGCAAAAGCAGGTGGCATTCTGGTTAGCAATCAGTGCAAGACCACAGATTCTGATCTTAGATGAACCGGTGGATGGTTTAGATCCGGTGATGCGAAGACAGATATGGAGCCTGATCCTGCAGGATGTGACAGAGCATGGAACGACCGTGCTAGTCTCTCCCATAATCTGAGGGAATTAGAGGATGTATGTGACCATGTGGGGATCATGAACCATGGAAAGATTATTATTGAACGTTCGTTAAGTGAACTGCAAAGCAGTATTTGTAGATCCAGGCATTCAGGCAGAAATGCCAAAACTTCCGAAGGATTTAGAAGTGCTGCATATGTCAACGACGGGAAGAGTCCATACGATGATCGTAAGAGGAGAACCCAAACAGATCAAAGAGCAGTTTACGGTTTTAAATCCGATGTTGATGGATGTATTGCCGTTAAGTTTAGAAAAATATTTATTTACGAGTTAGGAGGTGCTGATTATGCAGTCAGGGACATCCTGTTTTAATAAGACGATCTTTAAGAAAAATATCACACATTTTTGGCCGATCTGGGGAATCTATCTGGTGTTTTTACTCTATGCTGCCATTGACACTGCTGTTATCCACGGAAAATCCGGGAACAGGTGCCAAAGCGGCAAAGCAGATCGCAGAGGATAATCTGGCACGTTATACGACCTGTTTAGGCGGGCGTTAACGCCGATGTTTGTATTTGTTGCAGCAACCGTTTGTGCCATGACCGTTTTTTCTATCTGTATCAGAATCGGGTGCAAACATGATCCATGCACTGCCTGTCAGTAGAAAAAGAACTCTATGTGACAAATGTGGTTTCCGGTTTCCTGTTTCTGATCGTACCACAGATTCTGACCTTTGTCATTACCGCATTTGTATGTTTTGCAAGAGATATTTCCCGGTTGGAATATCTGCTGTACTGGCTGTTGATGACCATGGGAATGAGCCTGTTTGCCTATGCAGGGAGCCATCGTGATCGGAATGTTGACAGGACAGCTTTTAGCAGTTCCGGTCTTCTATGTCATAGCCAACTTTTTATATGTAGGGATCCGGTTTATCTTTCAGATATTACAGACAGAAATGGTTTACGGAATGGATCACCATTTCCGATTCAGCAAAGGGAATTTTCTCTCCCGCTGTACTATTTAGAAACGAATGTGTCCATTCATACGGTTTCCGGTGAAGAGGCAGCCGGTTCACTGATCGAAGTGGTTGGTGGAAAAGCGGTCGCTATTTATGCGTTAGTCGGTGTCCTGTTATTTTTTGTAGGTTATCTGATATACAGGAAAAACGTTTAGAAACCGTAGGGGACTGTATTTGCAGTAGGCTGGCTCAAACCGGTATTCCGATGGGGAAGTGCAATCTGTGTGGCAATCTTAGCAGCAGCATTAGTTGCAGGAGTGAACAGTAAGGCATCACGGACACAGATGATGATCCTTGCATTACTGGGAGCTGTTATCAGCGGAGCAGTTGCATTTTTCATTGCACAGATGTTTTTAGCAAAGAGCTTTAAGGTATTTGAAAAGCGAAGGATCACAGAGTGTGTCGGAGTTGTTGCAGTGTCCTTACTGTTAGTAGCAGGCATTAGTATGGATGCAGTCGGGATTGAAAAAAGATACCGGATGTCGGTGAACTGAAGGCTGTCTATATGTGTGCAGATGAGAGTATTATGGCAGATGAGCCGGAAAAAGATGAAAGAAACTGATCGCACTACATAAGAATATCATAGACGCAAAAGACGGATTATTAAAAAGCTTCTCACAAAGTAAGAAAGACGAGGGGAAAGTCCGAGAGTGGAATTTAAGTATGCCTATAAAGATGGCACTTATCTGTACCGCAGTTATGAACTTGCTGAGACAAAAAAAAAAGAGATCCAAAAGAAGGATTCCGTATTAAATCAGATCTTAGATGTGGAAAACCGGTATGACAACTATATGGCGGGACTGTTTGGAAGAAATTATAAGACAGCCAAACCGGTTGGGAATCTCTATTGATTTTTACAATGAAGTGAACGACACTTACGAGACAATCTATATGAGCAGTGAATACTTAGAAAAAGATGTATGAAGCATTAAAGCAGGACATCAAAGAGGGAAATCTGAAAACATCCCAAGTATACGCAGCAGGAGGATAAATTCTACTCTTCCGGACTTAGTATAGAGTACTATAATCCAAAAAGGAATTGAGCAGGTGGATATTTACGGAGATGAGTACGGCTATTCCGATGGTGTCTGGAAGAGTGATACTGCCTATGTAAAGTTCAACGTGGACTGTAAACATATGTTAAAAGGTGATCGAGGAAGCCGGGCTGTTGACGGAAAATCATAAACTTCGGACAGAGAGTGAGCAGAACGCACTTTTTAAATGAACAGTGATGATAGAAAAAAAGAACGATTCAGGGAATCATAACGAAGGGTTGTGATTCCCTGAATTTTATTGTAAACTAAGATACAGATGTCAAAGTGGCATAAAATGCTTTACAAGAAACGTTGGATATTGTAAAATCAAGCGAATAAATAAGATTACAGGAAAAGAGGAGAATAGATATGAGTAAGCCGGTAGTAGCAATCGTTGGACGGCCGAATGTAGGAAAATCGACACTTTTTAATGTATTAGCAGGTGAACGTATTTCCATTGTAAAAGATACACCGGGTGTAACAAGAGACAGGATTTATGCAGAAGTGCAGTGGCTCGATAAGGCGTTTACTTTAATCGATACCGGAGGAATTGAACCGGACAGCAAAGATGTTATCTTATCACAGATGAGAGAGCAGGCACAGATTGCGATTGATACCGCAGATGTTATTATTTTTATCACCGATGTGCGTCAGGGACTGCAGGATTCCGATGCCAAGGTTGCCGATATGCTCAGACGTTCGAAAAAAACCGGTCATCTTAGCAGTCAATAAAGTAGATGATTTTAACAAATATATGGCAGACGTCTATGAGTTTTATAATCTGGGAATCGGTGATCCGGTACCTGTATCTGCGGCCTCCAGACTGGGGATCGGAGATTTGCTCGATGAGGTTATTGCACAGTTCCCACAGGGAAGTGCAACAGATGAAGAGGACGAAAGACAGAGGATCCAATTGTAGGAAAGCCGAATGTAGGAAAATCCTCCCTGATCAACCGTCTGCTCGGTGAGAATCGCCGTTATCGTATCCGATATTGCAGGAACAACAAGAGATGCGATTGATACAACGGTCAAACGTAATGGAAAAGAATATGTTTTATCGATACAGCCGGACTTCGAAAAAAGCAAGATCAAAAGAAGATATTGAAAGAATACAGTATCATCCGTGCCGTGACGGCAGTGGAGCGCGCCGATGTGTGTATCATTGTGATCGATGCGACCGAGGGTGTGACCGAACAGGATGCAAAAATCGCAGGAATCGCTCATGAGCGTGGAAAGGTATCATTATTGCAGTCAATAAATGGGATGCCATTGAAAAAGACGATAAGACAATCTACCGCCATACGAACAAATCCGTCGTGATTTTTCTTTATGCCATATGCAGAGATTATCTTTGTCGGCAAAAGACCGGACAGAGACTTGAAAACGTATTTATGAAATGATCGATATTGTCATTGAGAATCAGACATGCGTGTGGCAACCGGTGTGCTCAACGAGATCATGACAGAGGCAGTGGCTATGCAGCAGCCGCCGTCTGACAGGGGAAAACGCCTGCGTCTTTACTATATTACACAGGTAGCGGTAAAACCGCCGACATTTGTTATTTTGTCAATGACAAACAGTTAATGCATTTCTCCTATACGATATATTGAGAACCGTATCAGGGATGCGTTTGGATTTAGGGAACATCTAAAATTCATCATCCGGAGAGAAAGGAAGGTTAGACTATGACAGTGGGCAGGATCATCTGTATTCTGATTGGCTACGCCATGGGACTGTTTCAGACGGGATATATCTATGGAAAAACACAACATATTGATATCAGGGAACACGGAAGCGGAAATGCGGGAACGACCAATACTCTGCGTACACTTGGTTTTAAAGCAGAGCGATCACATTTGCGGGGGATTGTGGAAAAGCAATCCTTGCCATTTTATCTCCTGGCTGATCTTTCATGAGCAATATCCGGAAGGAATCAAATTATTGGGGATGTATGCCGGCTTAGGTGCGGTTTTTAGGGCATAACTATCCGTTTTACACAAGTTTAAAGGTGGAAAAAGGAATTGCCTGTACTATTGGGGGGTAATCTTAGCGTTCCATTGGCAGATGGCACCGTTATGTATCGGACTGTTTATTGTAGTGGTGCTGCTGACGCAGTATGTCTCTTTAGGTTCGATCCTGTTAGTCAGTGTCTTTTATCGAACTTTTTATTGTTTGCCAACCGGGCATCTTCCGGTCGCAGATACATATCTGCCGGAAATCTATGTCTTAGGTGGGCGTAGTGGCAGTGAATAAATCAGCATATCGTGCACTGGTAACATTTACAGAGGAAGAACTTGATTTTATCTGCAACTTTGTCACGGAAAAAGTGGAGCAGATGCGCAAGAAGGAAGTTACGATCTCAGATATGCATAATGTGGTCGAAGGTGCATTAGAACAGACAAATCCACTGGTAGCAAAGAGCTACAGAGATTACCGGAATTATAAACAGGATTTTGTGCGGATGTTGGATGATGTTTACAAGAAGAGTCAGTCTATCATGTACATCGGGGATAAGGAAAACAGCAATACAGACAGTGCACTGGTTTCTACCAAACGAAGCCTGATCTTTAATGAATTAAATAAAGAACTCTATCAGAAATTTTTCATGACAACGGAAGAAATACAGGCATGCCGTGACGGATATATTTATATTCACGATATGTCTGCCCGCCGTGATACGATGAACTGCTGTCTGTTTAATGTACAGGAAGTGTTAAAAGGCGGATTTGAGATGGGAAATCTCTGGTACAACGAACCAAAGACATTAGATGTTGCCTTTGATGTGATCGGAGATATCGTATTAAGTGCCGCAAGCCAGCAGTATGGTGGATTTACGGTACCGAATATCGAACTGATCTTAGAACCATATGCCGAGAAATCCTATGAAGCAGGAATTGAACGATACGTAAGGACTAGGATTATCCAGAGAACGCGCAGAAGAAGAAGCGTTGAAAGATGTCAAACGTGAATTTGAACAAGGATTCCAGGGATTAGAGTACAAATTTAACAGTGTATCATCAAGCCGTGGAGATTATCCATTTATCACAATGACAGCAGGAACAGGAACTGGAAGATTTGCCAAGATGGCAACGATCTCCATGTTAGACGTTAGAAGAAGAGGACAGGGAAAAGAAGGACACAAGAAGCCTGTGTTATTCCCAAAACTTGTATTCTTATATGACAAGAATCTTCATGGACCGGGATGTGAGCTGGAAGATGTATTTGAAGCAGGAATCCGCTGTTCCAGACAGACCATGTATCCAGACTGGTTATCTTTAACAGGAGAGGGATATATCGCAAGCATGTACAAGAAATACGGAAAGATCATCAGTCCGATGGGATGCCGTGCTTTCTTATCTCCATGGTATAAAGAAGGCGGTATGAAGCCGGCAGATGAAAAAGATGAGCCGTTTTGTCGGAAGATTTAACATCGGCGCAGTCAGCCTTCATTTGCCAATGATCTATGCAAAATCAAAACAGGAAGGTAAAGATTTCCATGAAGTATTAGACTTATTATCTGAATCTGATCCGTGAATTACATATCAGGACTTATGAATATTTAGGAGAAATGAAAGCCTCTACGAATCCGTTGGCATATTGTGAAGGGGGATTTTATAATGGAAATCTGAATTATAACGATAAGATCAAACCAATCTTAAAGAGTCAGCAACAGCTTCTTTGGAATTACAGCGTTGAATGAATTACAGCAGTTATAACCGAATAAGTCTTTAGCAGAAGATGGCGAGTTTGCATTAGAAACATTGCGTTATATTAATGAACAAGTAGAAGAATTTAAGAAGGAAGACGGAAATCTATATGCGATCTATGGACACCGGCAGAGAATCTGTGTGGACTGCAGGTAAAGCAGTTTCGCAAGAAATACGGGATCATTGAAAATGTTTCTGACAGGAATATGAGCAACGGATTCCATTGCCATGTGACCGAGGATATCACGCCGATCCAGAAACAGGATTTAGAATGACCGCTTCTGGGAGCTTATGCAATGGTGGAAAGATCCAGTATGTAAAATATCCAATCAATTACAATGTAAGAGGCGGTCAAGACATTGGTACGCCGTGCAATGGAGATGGGATTCTATGAAGGAGTTAATCTGTCACTTTAGCATACTGTGATGACTGTGGACATCAGGAGTTAGAGATGGATGTATGCCCAAAATGCGGCAGCCGTAATCTGACAAAGATTGAACGTATGAACGGATATCTCTCTTATTCCAGAGTTAAAGGAGATACAAGACTTAACGATGCCAAAATGGCAGAAATATCAGAGAAAAAAAGCATGTAGGAGGCAGAATGCGTTACCATAATATTACAAAGGACGATATGTTGAATGGAGACGGTCTTAAGAGTCGTACTGTGGGTTCAGGATGTGACCACTGTTGTAAAAGGAATGTCACAATCCGATCACCCTGGGACCCAAACGGCGGACTTGTGTTTGATAAAGAGGCAAAAGAAGAATTATTTGAGGAACTGAAAAAAGATTATGTTTCCGGAATTACGTTCAGCGGTGGAGATCCACTCTATGCGGGCAACCGTGAAGATGTCTTAAAATTAGCAAAAGAAGTACATGAAAAATTTCCCGAAAAGACGATCTGGATGTATACGGTTTGTCTGGGAGAGCATTGACGGCTTAGAAGTCATGGACTATGTCGATGTGTTAGTGGATGGAGAATTTGTAAAAGAAGAGGCAGACCCAGCTTCACTGGAAGGGAAGTGCCAATCAGAGAGTGATCGATGTAAAAGCGACAAAAAAGAGTGGAGAAGTCGTCTTAGCACTGTGCTTAAAGCCGGTTTACCAATAAGAAATGGAGATTCAGAAACAATGCAAAAATCAGAATTAAATATTTTACAGATAAAATAGATAAATTAGAGTATATTGAAGGAAAATCCGACTGGATCGATCTTTCGTGCATCAGAAACCGTGGAATTAAAGGCAGGCGAGTTCAAAGCTGATCCCGGGAGGGTAGCCATGGAGCTGCCAAAGGGTTATGAAGCCCACGTCGTACCACGCAGTTCCACTTTTAAGAATTATGGAATCCTTCAGACGAACAGCTGCGGTATCATTGACTGTACCTACTGTGGAGATGAGGATATGTGGAGAATGCCGGTTTATGCAACCAGAGACACGGTGATCAAACAAATGACCGTATCTGCCAGTTCCGTATTTTTGAAAATATGCCGACCATTCAGTTTGATGAGACTGCATCCTTAGACAATGAGAATCGTGGTGGATTCGGTTCAACCGGAAAAACAATAGATTCGTCAATCTGTACAGGAACGTGGATAAATTTTTGTGGAATCCTGCATAGTAATTATGCAGGATTTTTATATCATAAAAGCAGAACATCAAAAGAACGTGATGTAGAAAAATCGTCAGAATGGATAAGGAGAAGAAAGCTATGGCAAGTTTATCATTAAAAAAGGAATCGGAAAACGTTATCCAAAATGGATTTGAGGCAGTGAAAGATTTTTAACTTTAGAGATCGAGGATCAGGAGTTTATCATATTTGTAGGTCCGTCCGGATGTGGAAAATCCACAACACTTCGTACGATCGCAGGATTAGAAGAGATCACGACCGGAGATCTTTTTATCGATGGAAAACGCATGAATGAAGTAGAACCAAAAGACCGTGATATTGCAATGGTATTTCAAAATTATGCATTGTATCCGCACATGACGGTATTTGACAATATGGCATTTGGATTAAAGCTTCGTAAGGTGCCAAAAGAAGAGATTGAGCAGAAAGTATTAGAAGCTGCAAAAATATTAGATTTAGAGCAGCTTTTAGACAGAAGACCAAAGGCTCTTTCCGGTGGTCAGCGTCAGAGGGTGGCAATGGGACGTGCGATCGTGCGGAATCAAAAAGTCTTTTTAATGGATGAGCCGCTTTCTAATCTGGATGCAAAATTAAGAGTCCAGATGCGTGCAGAGATTGCAAGCCTGCATCAGCGTTTAGGAGCAACGATCATCTACGTTACAACATGACCAGACCGAGGCAATGACACTTGGTACAAGGATCGTCGTATTAAAAGATGGTGTGATCCAGCAGGTAGATACGCCAAAGAAGCTCTATAACGAGCCGCAGAACCTCTTTGTGGCAGGATTTATCGGCTCTCCGCAGATGAACTTTATGGATGCGGTATGTAAGGTACATGGTGAGGAAGTCCGTTTAGAGTTCGGTGATTTTTCGATCGTACTGCCGCCACAGAAAGCAAAAAAAACTGATCGACGGAGGATATGCGGATAAAACCGTTGTAATGGGAATCCGCCCGGATGATATCGACGATTCACAGATTCAGATCGAGACTTATGGAGACACGGTCATTGAAGCAGATGTAACCGGATATGAGCTGTTAGGCTCTGAAGTATTGCTCTATTATACGGTAGCAGGCGTGAACATGACTGCCCGTGTGGATGCAAGAACAACGGCAAAGATCGGAGATCACATCCGACTGGCATTAGACCCGGAAAAGATACATGTCTTTGATAAAGAGAGCGAACTGACCATTACAAATTAAAAGTCAGAAATCGTGAGAAATGAAAGATGATCAGAAATAAGACATAATGGGAATAAGAAATGATCAAGAATACGAGAGATACAGGATGCAGGAAATACGAACAGAGTATTTCCTGCATCTTTTTCTTTTAAACCGGAAAAGAGTCTGTTACAATAAAAAGAGAAAATTGAGAAAAATGGTGGAATATGTTACAGATTTTTTATTATTAATTCTTTTCCGGGGACGAGACCACGACGATAGGGATCCGGGAAGAGCTTGAAAAATAAAAGATATGGAATATCTGGTATTCAATTCGGAATATCCCGGACATGAAGGTGAGATGGCAAGGCAGATGTGCAACCTGTTCCCGGAGGAGAAGATCCGGTTCTACGCATGTGGAGGAACAGGAACTTTCCGCAATATTTTAAAAAGGAGTGCCGGAAGAGGACTTAGGCAGGGTGGAGATCGCAGAAGCTGCCTACGGCTGACGAATGACTTTTTGAATATCTATGGCGAAGAGCGGAAAAATTCAAAGACTTTCGGAATTTTATTGCAGGAAAAGTGCAGCCGCTGGACTATCTGCAGACTTCGATAGGCCCGGCACACAATACCGTGTCACTGGGGTTAGACGGTCTGATCTTTACGCGGAGTCCTGCATTTAAAAATTGCCGTTCTGTAAGGGCAGAGTTCTTATTTCATCTCATCGGGTCTGGCAATCTTAAGTACCAGGACACTGGATTTAGAGATTGAGGCAGATGGAGAAATATTCAGCGGCAGATACTGTGAAGTGGCATTTGGCAACGGAAATCTTTTGGTGGTAACTTCCATTTTGGGGAGAGGCAGATCCGACCGATGGAAAGATGAAGATGATCTTAGTGCCGGGCAGAGGATTCTTTATAAGATGAAAATGCTGTTTGCAGCAATCCTGAACAGGCAGGAAGTGTTAGAAAATTCATCTAGTTGGCGTATGGTGTCAGAGGCAAAGATCAGGAATAAAGAGGGCGTGCCTTTGAGTATTAATGTAGATGGAGAGCTTGAGATCGCAGAAGAGTTTACGATTCGGGTGAACCAGGGGAGGAATGCGGTTTGTAGAGCCAAAGGATATTGACAGGAGTAATATAACATGGAAGAAAAAGTAGATTTGCACAAATATTGATATTTTGGGATGCAGTCCTGTTAGGAACCCTGATCTTTATCAGTCTCAGTGTAAAGCCGGGGCTTAGGTGTTTATGGCTGCATTCGGCGATGCTCGCAGAATGTGCCATAGGACTTCTTATTTTAGGAATCCTCACCTTCGGGAAAAGTGAGCCGGATATAGTGCATGGACGTCTTTTTTACCGTTATGATAGGAGGAATTTCCTTACAGCTTGTTCTTTATTACGACCAGCCGCTGATCCTTCATACATTTTTACTGATCCTGATGCTGACCATCACTATTTACAGGAATTTTTTCGCTGTGTAAATTCGCAATGGTGGAGATGATGGTGCTTTATCTGGTGAGTGTGCTGTATTACTGGAATGTTGGCTTTGGAGATAATGTCAGTGTGATGTACTCGGTAGTAGCAGCAGGCGGTGTACTCGGGGAAGTTTTATCTTATCCTGCATCTTAGGAACAGAGGAAAAGAACCGGAGGATCATCCGGGAAAACCGACAGACCTCAATCGATATGCTGCGCCTTGTCGAGATGAAAAAAGAAGAAGCAGAGCATCTTGCCGAGGTAAAGAGTGTCTTTTTAGCCAATATGTCCCATGAGATACGGACACCGATGAATGCCGTACTGGGAATGAATGAGATGATTCTGCGTGAGAGCAGTGAGGAAGAGATCGTGGAATATGCAAAAACATAGAGCGTGCCGGAGAGACGTTAATGTCCCTGATCAATGATGTTTTGATATTTCTAAGATAGAATCCGAAAGATCGAGATCCATCCGGATGAATATAAATTAGAGACCTTAGTAGATGATCTGATGAATTTAGTCAGTGTAAAGGCAGAAGAAAAGGGCTTAGAGATCCGACAGGAATTTGATCAGACATTCCGGGCAGACTTTATGGAGACGAACTGCGTATCAAGCAGATACTGATCAACGTACTAAATAATGCCATTAAGTATACCGATAAGGGAACGATCACATTTGGGCTGTCGTGGGAACAGACAGAGCCGGATAGCATGCTGTTGAAGATCCGGGTTACGGATACCGGGATCGGAATGAAAGAAGAGGAGCTAAAGCATATCTTTGATGCCTTCCAGCGTCTCGATGAAAAGAGAAACCAGTCGGTCGAAGGAACCGGACTTGGTATGACAATCACAAAGCAGTTGATAGAGTTGATGGGTGGAAAGATTTCCGTTCGCAGTAAATATGGAAAGGGAACGACTTTTTACTTAGAACTGCCACAGGAGATTTTAGACCCTGCACCGGCACAGTTCCAAAGAAAGAGGAAAAAGCAGAGCAGCAGTACCGTGTATCTTTCGTTGCACCGGGAGTACGGATCCTTGCCGTGGATGACAATCCGATGAACTTAGCGGTATTAAGGGACTTTTAAAAAAGACAGAAATGCAGGTGGATTTAGTACAGAGCGGCTTAGAAGCCATTGCAGCAGTACAAAAAGAGCGGTATGATATGATCTTAATGGATCACATGATGCCCAAAATGGATGGTATTGAAACCATGAAACAGATCCGCCGTCTTGCGGGAAACCAGAATCCGATGGCACCGATCATTGTTCTGACGGCAAATGCAACGGCAGGCTCCCCAGAAACAATATATATAGAAGAGGGCTTTGATGACTATTTGGCAAAACCGGTGCAGAGTGAAAAATTAGAGCAGATGATCTTTGAATATCTGCCAAAGCGCATGATACAAAAAAGGGATATGGAAGAGTCAAAACGCCCGGAACCGTGGAATGATGAAAAAATCTGCAAAGAGCTGTCTTTTTTTATGGGATTGATGTACCGGCAGGCTTATGCTATTTCAATCAGGATATGGAGCAGTATATCAGTGCTGCAAAGACATTTTTACAGCATGCAAAAGAAAAAGAGCAAAAGCGGAAGAATTCTTTAGAAGCAGGAGACTTAAAAAAGGTTATACCATAGAAGCACATTCCTAAAAAAGCAACGGCAGACTGTTAGGGGATGAGCAGCTAGGGAAGTATGGCAGAGGAATTAGAGATGGCAGGAGTCAGAGGCGAACTGGATGTGATCCGGGAAAAAGATGCGTTATTAGAAGAACGGTCAACCGTATTACAGAGGCTATCCGCTGGCTGCTTGCCTATACAGAGCAGGATGCAGAAAAAAGGCGATTGGTCAGGGCATTCCGTTAGAAGAATATGAGAAGCAGAAACAGCGGTTAACAGAACTGATCGAAGACTATGAAGAGGAAGAGGCATCTGAACTGATCCTGAAATTACAGGAGCAGGGCGCAGATGAAAAGCAAAGTGAAGAACTCGAAAAGGTCCGACAGTGTTTAGAAGAATTTGCATATAAGGATGCCTTAAAAATATTTAAAGTAGGAAAGGAACGAAGAAATTGAAAGACAAAAAGCTGCAGGAAGTGTTAACGGAGATCAGGAAATAGCGGGAATGGATGCGGCACTGTTTTCAGATGCGGCAGAATTGCTCGTGGCACCATTTTCGGATATGAATATACGAAAACAGATGTAAAAAAGCCTTTTTGTCTTTGGATCAGGCAGAGTGGCAGCAGGAGGAGTTTTATTTTTTTTAAGATTACGATACCGGAAGCAGCTTATGTTCTAGTGTTACCGCAGATTGCCACAGAAACCGTGCTGGTCGGAAGGTTAGCAGTCTGTCAGATACGGAATCTGCTTTCATTAGAAACACAGCCGATGAGCCGGGAGCAGTTCATTTTAGAGGTATTGCATGGAAAGTTGGAACCGACAGGGTTTTAAATACGATGCAAAGACTGCACATTGCATCTTCTGCATGGATGGTCTATGTCCTTCGGACGGTGGGAAAGACAGAGACCGCCTGTATGGAGACCTTAAAAATTTTTTGTGACAGAAGACATGATTTTTATTACCGATCGATGAAGAGACGATCGTGCTTGTAAAAGATGTGAAGGATAGGAAAGAACCGTCTGAAATAGAGAGCATCGCATACCGGATCTTTAGACAATGTACAGGCAGAGGCCATGCAGCAGTTACACATCGGATACGGCAGACTAGCGGAAGAACTGATCGGGATTTCAAAATCCTATGAGCAGGCATTACAGGCATTAGAGATTGGCAGTATCTTTTGAAATGCGGCACAGTGTGATGGCATATGAACGGCTTGGTGTGGGCAGGCTGGTCTATGAGCTGCCAAGAGTCGGGAGAGCGGTTTTTAGAAGAGGTGTTCTCCGGCAAAGAAGGGGAACTTGAGGAGGAGGATCTGGGTACGATCGAACGTTTCTTAGAGAATAACCTGAATATTTCAGAGACGGCAAGACAGATGTATATCCATCGGAATACGTTAGTATACCGTTTAGAACGGTACAGAAAAATGACAGGACTGGATGTAAGGAGATTTGAGGATGCCATGAAGCTGCGGCTGGCATTGATGATCCGGACAGATCTGAAACACCGGTCTTTACAGGGATTGTAAACAGCTCCGGCAGGTGCTTTTGGAGGATTTCTAAAAGTATCTGCCGGAGAAACTGTGTTGAAAAAAAATAAGGCTGTGCTATACTAGAAAAAGTATGGCAAAATGAGATAAGGAAGGAAAGAGACATGGCAGGAAAAGAGAAATATGATGCCGGCAGTATTGCAGTTCTGGAAGGGTTAGAGGCAGTTCGTAACTTTAAGACCAAGTTTACAATGATTATCAACCAGTATGCGAGAGAACTTGGCATCTTAAAGGATAAGGATGCGAATTTTACAGGTCTTGATGTAAGAAATGGTATGACTGCAGTTGTTGCAGTTAAGCACCCTGCACCAAGATTTGAGGGACAGACCAAGACCAAGCTTGATAATCCGGATGCTGGTACAGTTGTTGCAAATGTAACAGGAGACGAGGTACAGCTTTATTTCGACAGACATTTGGACGACCTTAACGCTGTAATTGCATGTGCTGAAAAATCTGCGAAGATACGAAAAGCAGAAGAAAAGGCTAAGACAAATATGCTTACAAAGCAGAAGTTCTCTATAGACAGCAACGGAAAGCTTGCCAACTGTGAGAGCAAGAATCCGGAGGAATGTGAGGTGTTCATTGTTGAGGGAGATTCAGCTGGAGGTTCAGCAAAGACTGCAAGAAACAGAAGAACTCAGGCAATTCTTCCAATCAGAGGTAAGATTCTTAATGTTGAAAAGGCAAGTATTGATAAGGTACTTGCCAATGCCGAGATTAAGACAATGATTAATTCATTCAACTGTGGATTCTTAGAGGGCTACGGTAATGACTTTGATATTAGCAGATTCCTATATTGATTATGCGATGAGCGTTATTATTGCAAAGAGCCCTTCGGATGTAAGAGACGGACTGAAACCAGTACAAAGACGTACACTTATACGATATGCACGAACTGGGGATCCGGTATGACAAACCGTACCGTAAATGTGCGAAATTGTCGGTGATACGATGGGTAAATATCATCCGCACGGTGACAGTTCCATCTATGATGCGCTCGTCGTGATGGCGCAGGATTTCAAAAAAGGACTGCCGCTTGTGGATGGACACGGTAATTTTGGCTCGTCGAAGGAGATGGGCGCGGCAGCCATGCGTTATACCGAGGCAAGGCTGCAAAAAATCACGCAGGAAGCCTATTTGGCGGACTTAGATAAAGATGTCGTAAACTTTGTCCCGAACTTTGATGAGACGGAAAAAGAGCCGGAGGTGCTCCCGTCAAAGTTCCAAATCTGCTTTTAAACGGTGCAGAGGAATCGCCGTCGGAATGACGACCAGTATCCCGCCGCACAATTTTGGCGAGGTCATTGACGGTGTGATCGCATATATGAAAGACCCTGACATCAATACCGAGCAGATGATGGAATATATCAAAGGACCGGATTTTCCAACCGGAGGAATCGTAACGAATAAGGATGACCTGCTTTCTATCTATTCTACCGGAAGCGGTAAGATCAAGTCCGTGGAAAAGTTGAATTGAAAAAATGAAGGGTGGCAAAGAACGGATTGTCATCACAGAGATCCCTTACACCATGATCGGACAAACATCGGAAAATTTTTTAAATGATGTCTATTCTTTAGTAGAGACGAAAAGACAAATGATATCGTGGATATCTCGAATCAGTCCTCAAAAGAGGGCATCCGTATTGTCATCGAGTTAAAACGTGGGGCAGATGCCGAAAATATCTGTAATCTGCTCTATAAAAAGACAAAGTTAGAAGATACGTTTAGCGTTAACATGCTTGCCGTTGCAGATGGAAGACCGGAAAC
>VOFB01004401.1_pt1 | contig 44588 bp, 62 predicted proteins | sample 5384141 | NCBI WGS metagenome assembly VOFB01 (sample SAMN12384721, study PRJNA508395) | human gut metagenome | isolation source: healthy gut A | host: Homo sapiens | reverse complement strand
TATTCAGTACATCATAAGGAATTTCAGCAGCCTCAGCTGTCATGAAATCTACAGTTGTTACTGCTCTTAAAGCAACAGCATAATCGTATGTTCTCTCATCACCCATAACGCCGACACTTCTCATATTTGTCAGTGCTGCGAAGTACTGGTTGATGTTCTTATCAAGACCCGCGTTAGCAATCTCTTCTCTATAGATAGCATCTGCATCCTGAACGATCTTAACTTTTTCTTCAGTGACTTCACCGATAATACGGATTCCAAGTCCCGGGCCCGGGAATGGCTGACGGAATACCAGTCTTTCCGGAATTCCAAGCTCAAGACCGGCTTTACGGACCTCATCTTTGAAAAGGTCACGAAGTGGCTCAATGATTTCTTTAAAATCTACATGCTCCGGAAGTCCGCCTACATTGTGGTGAGATTTGATCACTGCGGACTCTCCGCCAAGGCCGCTCTCTACAACGTCCGGATAAATGGTTCCCTGTGCGAGGAAGTCTACTGCACCGATCTTCTTAGCTTCTTCTTCGAAGATACGGATGAATTCTTCTCCGATGATCTTACGTTTTGCTTCCGGCTCTGTAACGCCTGCAAGCTTATCATAGTATCTCTGCTGCGCATTGACACGGATGAAATTCAAATCGAACTGTCCGTTCGGTCCGAATACGCCTTCCACTTCATCACCTTCGTCTTTGCGGAGAAGGCCATGATCTACAAATACGCAGGTAAGCTGCTTTCCGATTGCTCTGGATAACAATCCTGCTGCCACTGAAGAATCTACTCCGCCTGACAGTGCAAGAAGTACTCTTCCGTCGCCGACTTTTTCGCGGATCTCCCGGATTGTATTCTCTACGAATGCATCCATCTTCCAGTCTCCTGCACATCCGCAGACACCAAATACGAAGTTTGAAAGCATCTTTGTTCCTTCTACTGTGTGAAGTACTTCCGGATGATACTGGATCGCATATAATCCAGCTTCTGTATTCTCAGCTGCTGCGACCGGGCAGTCTGCTGTGTGTGCTGTGATCTCGAATCCAGGTGCAACCTGTGAGATATAGTCAAAATGGCTCATCCAGCAGATGGTCTTCTCAGATACACCTTCGAAAATCTTGGAATCTTTCTTATCTACCAGCACCTCTGTCTTACCATACTCACGTACCGGAGCGGATTCTACCTTTCCTCCAAGTACATGCATCATAAGCTGTGCACCGTAACATAATCCAAGAACCGGGATACCAAGTTCGAACAATTCTTTTTTATATGTCGGTGAATCTGCCTCATAGCAGCTGTTTGGTCCGCCGGTAAGGATGATTCCCTTAGGATTCATCGCTTTAATCTTCTCAAGATCTGTCTTGTAAGAATAAATTTCGCAATATACATTGCATTCTCTGACACGTCTTGCAACCAGCTGATTGTACTGACCGCCAAAATCAATGACAATAACTAATTCTCTTTTCACAAGATTTTCCTCCTATTTGTTTTCTATATGGCTAATCTTTATTATAAAATAGAAGTCCCGTTTTTACAAGGGACTTCTATCTTTTCTCCGATAAACCAGACTTTTCTATCATAACTAGCAACTATCTGCCGACAAACGTTTTCTATCCTATACAATCGCATTTTTCTTCCAACTTCCTTTGAAATACCGGATCACGAAACACATTGCCCGGAATACCCAGTCGATCACCATCGCAACCCAGATACCGAATACACCCATTCCCATATATTTTTCCAAGCACGTAACTGAATCCGATTCGGAAGATCCACATGGATATGCTCGAAATGTACATACATGCCTTCGCATCACCCGCTGCACGGAACGTCGCAGGCAGGCTGAACGCAACCGGCCAGATAAATATCGCACCGATTCCGTGGAAATGTATGATATCCGCCGTCGTCTTTGCTGTAAGATCGGACAGGTTATATGCATTTAATATAAATGGCAGTAAGGAGAATATAAATAATACCATCGCAGTCATACTGACATAAGTAATGAGCATTAATTTCTTATTATAATACTTCGCCTGTTCATAATCACCCGCACCCACACATCTGGAAATAACCGGTGTGATTGCCAGCGTAATTGCCATTCGGAAGGATCTGGAACAATGCGATTGCATTTGACACCGCATTTGCCGCAATCGCATAGGTTCCGAATGTCGATACCAGGCTGAGCACGATAATCTTTCCAAGCTGGAACATACTGTTCTCCAGGCCATTCGGCACACCGATACTTAGAATCTTCTTAACCATTTCCCAGTTAATTCGGTAACGCCAGGTCCGTTCTATGTGAAGTGTCCGTTTCTCATCACACAATAGCGCAATTATAATAATCGCCGCCGTCATCCTTGACACCAGTGTCGGAATCGCAACCCCTTCCGTTCCACGGTGAAAACCATAGATCAGGATCGCATTTCCTCCTATATTAATAACGTTCATGATGATCGATATTTGCATTGTTACCTTCGAATTGCCCATTGTACGGAAGATCGCCGCTCCTCCGTTATACAGTGCCATGAATGGAATCGATGCCGCCACGATCAGCAGGTAAATGTCTGCATGATGCATCACATCCTGGTCGATTTTTCCAAATACTGTATGTAAAATAAAGGATTTTCCCAGATATACAAGCACTGTAATGCCGATTGCACAGATCGTGATAAGCCATACCATCTGCGTTGCCGACTTACAGGCTTCTTCCGTCTGTCCTGTCCCAGGAACTGCCCCGCAACGACTGCTCCTCCCGTAGCCAGTGCTGAAAATGCATTGATCAACAGCACCATAATCTGATCTACCAACGATACTCCCGACACCGCCGCCTCGCCGACGCTTGCGATCATGATGGAATCCGCCATTCCAACCAGTACCGCCAGAAGCTGCTCGACCACTAACGGCAGGATCAATGCCAACAGTGCTTTATTATCAAAGAAATATGCCTGTCGTTTTTTTTTTTGCTTTTTCCCATTTCCCATTTTCCTCTCCCCGTAATATTTATATATCTACAGTACCTGCCACCGACAGCTTCTTCCGAATGCATAACAATACAGAAATCCTGCCACTGGCGGCTTTTCTTGCATACTTTGGTATACAAAAAAGTTCCCCAACGTATACTCTTATTATACGCTGAGGATTCTTCTCACACAATATCCCATCCCCGCAGAAATTTTTACTAAAATTTTCACTAAAAATTCCCACGGTATCTTTTTTTGTCAGACTGCAGACGCTTTATTGTCCGTCCTTTTCAACATAACTGCAACCCTACGCAGCTACGACAATTTATCCAGCTCTTTCCAGAGATCATCGCATTCTTCATCATATACTTTCAGCTCGATCTTCTGGTCAAATCCAAGATTCATAAGACCTAACAGGGACTTTGCATCTACAATATATCTACCCCGTTTCATATCCATATCAAAAGGATATTTTTCTACGATCTTTACAAAATCTATCACATCACCCGGATTCGAAAAATAACATTTTTCGTACTCATTATTGGTCCCTCCTTTTTCTTATCGGAACCATATTAACACTCTCATGCATTTCCACAAGGGGGAAATATTTAAAAAAAGGATGACTTTTTTGACTGAAAATGCATTTTTTAATGTTTTTCACTATCTAACAGTTCTTTTTCCGGTATTCAAGTGGCAACATTCCAGTCTCTTCCTTGAACACGCGGCTCATGTATTTCGGATCGGTATAACCTGCCAGTTCCGCAATTTTAGTCAGCTTCCAGTTCGTTGCCGTCAGAAGTTCTTTTATACGTTCAATCCGGTACCCACGGATCGTCTCTGTAAATGTCCGTCCGTCTCTTTTCGAAACTGAGTGCTCAGATATTCTTCCGTCACATGTAGCTTTTTCTGCAATCTCCCAATGTAATACCCTGATCATAATATTCTCGGATATTCTCCAGTGCCTTTTGAATCAGAAGACTCATATCGTTTTCCGCTTCGTCTTTGCTCGTCAGATATTCAAAAAAAAGTATCCACTTTTTCTTCCACATCTGTCCATCCATTTGCCCTGGAAATCCGCTGAAGAAATGTCTGTCCTTTTCTCTGTGCCTGTACCGCCCCGGTTTCCGCTGCCATCTGGATCAGAACCAGTGCAATACGGATACAGCCCTCCTTGGCCTCCTGCGGGGTACATGGAAGTTCCCTGCAATAATCCCAGTATCTGGAAAATATTTTTTTCAATCGTTTCGCATCTTTATTCAGTAATGCTTCCTTGGCTTCTTTTTCAAGGTTCACCGGATATTTATATGGATATAATGCAATTTTCTGTATTTTTTCTTTACAGATCAATGTTCCCTTTTTCAATATCAGATTCCATTCTGCCGCATGATCTAGTTCTCTGACCGCTTCGTACATATTGCCGAATCCGTTGCTGACCGCCCATGTACAGATCACCCTTCCGCGCACCGTATTGCAGATCATCGGAACAATCGTCTGTTCCAGATACTGATAGGTCTCATGTTCATTTCCCATATGATAAAAAAGGACCACAAAACTCTGACGTCCGTACATCTCGATGGTATAGGCACAGAAATCCTGTTGCTGATTGAAGATTTCCAATGCTTTCAGCATCTGCAGCACTTGTTCTTTATATTTCTCATAATTAGAACTCATGCCGATACCAAGAACACCAATCCGTTCCTCCGGTGCAATCCCGTATCCTTCCTTTATAAGGTCTCCTATCTGCTGATCATCTTTGATCTTCCCGGCCATCGCATTCAGGAAAATGTATTCCAGATTCAGAATGTGTTTCCACTTTTCTCGCTTTCCAGCTCTCTTCTCAGCCTTCCCAGTACATTGCGCACTTCGTAGACTTTCAACGGTTTGACCAGAAAATCTACAGCACCAAGCTCCATCACGTTTCGCATAAAGGAATTCCGGGCAGGAACTTGTAACCACAATTTTGCAGGATATCCCTCTTCTCTGCAATGCCTCGATCATCTCGAATCCATCCACCTCCGGCATCCGGACATCCGTAAATATCACATCCGGTGTGAGATTATCCCGTATCAGTTTTTCGGTCAGCGCAAGACCTTCTGCCCCGTTGGACGCACTCCCCACGATCTCTATATCCGACTCTTCCTGCTCCAGACATTGTAACAGTTCATCTCTATACAATTCATTGTCTTCTACGACAACTATTCTCACGTGAAATACCTCCTTCCAGATTATATCTTACTCTATCCCAGATGATACGCATCCAGTGTCTTCGCCAGATATCTGACTGTCTTATCCACCGCCTCGTCTACCGTCGGCTTGTCCCTGTCACTTCGCATGATTGCAAGCATTCCCCGATAGATCAGCACACTCATTTCATTCAGTTCTTTGATCTCCTGCTCAGATATCTCATAATTTCTTTCTCTGATCACATCTCTTAGCAGATCTTCGTTGCGTTTGAAGAAATCTCCTTCTTTCAAAAATCCTTCGTAATCTTCTGTCTTTTCTTCCTTTTCATTTGGATAAATCTCATAATATCTCCGGAAAACCTCATTCAGGTTCTGTGTCCCTTCCGGACTGAAGAATAAGAAGTTATAGATTCTCGGTCTCTGGAACGAATGTCTGCAAAAAGCAGCGCCACTGTCCCAGATACCACTCCTGAAAATCCTTTCCCTCGGCCTTGTGTATCAACGTTTCCTGCATATATTCATCCAGACATTTTACACTTGCAAATAATGCCAGTTCATCCAGATTAGAGAAATAATGATACAGCGTTGCACTGTTGTATTTTGCCTGTTCTGCAACCTTCCTGATCGTCAGATTCTCAATTCCTTCTTTTTCCATTAATTCAATTGTCGCATTGATGAAATACGACATAATCCTTTTCTCTTTTCCTGTCTGTTTCCTCCAACTGTTACCACAGTCTGCTGTCCTCCTTCATTTCTTCCTTAATTTTAACTTTTGCAATTTTTAACAATATTTCATACATCCGATTTATTTATCTCTTCTATTAATATGTCCATTTTTATATTAGCATTTCAATAAAATTTTTTCAATTCATAATAATTATGCATAATTTATTTTTATTATACACTATAATTTTATCTTATATGCACAATTTATAAACAATGATTGACTTCCATTTAATTATATAGTATCTTATTACTATGCGTTTTATATAAGCTGGGAAACTTGGATAAAATACGTGTATAAAATATTGGAGGTTTTTATGGGAAACAAAAGAACAAAAAAATCCATCAGTCTTGAAGGATTCGTCTTTCTGGCAATCTTTTTAGGAATTTTCGGTGGTATGGGTATGAAAATGGGCGGTGTCAATATGCTGAACACATTGATGAACACCGGCTACCAGCTGCTTCTTGAGACAGTCTTCTATATTATGGCAATCGCGGTTCTTGCCGGAGCCATTTCAGGACTGTTCTCAGAATTCGGTGTCATTTCGATGGTGAATAAATTACTGTCACCGCTGATGAAGCCACTTTATAATCTGCCGGGTGCCGCAGCACTCGGTGTAATCACTACTTATCTGTCCGACAATCCGGCAATCCTGGGACTTGCTGAAGATAAGAATTTCCGTAAATATTTCAAGAAATTCCAGCTTCCGGCTTTAACGAACCTTGGAACATCTTTCGAATGGGACTGATTGTAAGTACATTCATGATCGGTCTGAAGTTAAAAGGTGGACACGCTGGAACTGCTGTACTGGTCGGTAACTTTTCCGCTATAATCGGCAGTATCATCAGTGTTCGCATCATGCTTCATTTCACCAAGAAAGAATATGGAACCGAAGAATACTGCGTACAGTTCGAAGAACATGAAGACATGGATGCCATCATGAATACCCGCGAGATCCGTGACGGAGGCATCGGCGGACGTGCCATCGAGGCACTTCTTGAGGGTGGTAAAAACGGTGTGGATGTCGGCCTTGCCATCATCCCGGGCGTTATCACCATTTGTACACTGGTCATGATGCTGACCAACGGCGCATCTGCAGACGGAACTTACACCGGTGCCGCTTATGAAGGAATCGCTTTCCTTCCATGGCTTGGAAAGAAGCTTGAATTCATCTTATCACCGCTTTTTGGATTCACAGATGCATCCGGAATCTCCGTTCCGATCACGGCACTCGGTGCTGCCGGTGCCGCAATCGGACTGGTACCGCACATGGCAGAAGCCGGAACCGTCCTCGCCAATGACATAGCCGTATTCACTGCAATGTGCATGTGCTGGAGCGGATACCTCAGCACACATGTGGCTATGATGTCTTCACTTAAAGTGAACAAGCTAACCGGAAAGGCAATTTTAAGCCACACGATCGGTGGACTCTGCGCCGGGGTCGCCGCCAACTGGATCTTTAAACTGGTGATGTTGTTCTTATGATTATGAAGGCTGTGTTTTTACAATTCGAGACATCATAATTCTTAGAAATAATTAGTTGTATAAAAACTCCGCAAGGATATTCGAATGAATCGTCTATATATGATGCTTCTCCAGAATATCTGTGCGGAGTTTTTTGTTCTGTTGTTATCTTTTATCCCATGAAATCGACTCGTTGATGTCCGAAATTATAAGAGCTTTTTGTTCTGTTACTCTCTTTATCCTGCGTGCCGATGCTGGTGAAGATATTTCTCCCGGGTGGCAAGTCCGCCGCGAATGTGGCGTTCCTGTTTGTTCACGTCAAGAACCTTGCGGACGCTCTGCGCCAGGGTCGGGTTGATCTGCTCCAAGCGGTCGGTGCAGTCTTTATGTATGGTACTCTTTACTAACCCCAAACTCCTTCGCGGTCTGACGCACAGTGGCTTTATGTTCGATGATATAATATGCGATTTCTACTGCCCTCTCCTCAATATAATCTTTCATAAAAAATAACCCCTGCATAAATTGTTTTTACAATCTATGCAAGGGCATTTTGATGTATGTCTGCATTTTCCTTTTGAACGTAGGGGCTCACCTGCAAAAAATCACATTCCCCGTCCCCATGACACAATTCCGATTCCTATCAAGATTACACCTCCCAGAACATCTGCCTTTCCTGACAGCTTTGTTCCCAGAGTCTTACCGAGGCACAACCCTGTCTCACATATCACAAACGTTACCACTGCCACGATCAGTGAACAGACTACAGCCATAACCAAATCATACCCGGCAGTGGTAAATCCTACCGACAACGCATCAATCGATGTTGCAATCCCCTGCATCATAAGCACGGCAAAACTTAATCTTTTCACTTCTTTCTTTTCCTCTTCACTCTGCACAGATTCTTTGATCATGCTTCCTCCGATATACAAAAGCAAAATCAATGCGATCCACGGAATGAACTTCTGAAACTGTCCAAAGACCTGTACGATCGTATGCACACATATCCATCCTATCATAGGCATCAGGAACTGAAAGAATGCATATACTCCCGCAATATAAGCCATTCTTGATTTCTTCATATTTTTTTCATTCATTCCATTTGCCAGCGAGACCGAAAATGCATCCATTGCCAGTCCCACTCCAAGTAAGACACTGTTCATAAAGAATAAAAAATTCCACTCCATTATCATTTCCTCCAAAATTAAGTTCAAACGCATGACAACAAAAACCAGATACAGCAGCTGCCTGCCATACCTGGTCTATACTTTCTTTATAGGATAGAGAGAGTCCACGCATAGATATTACAGCTACACATGAGTCTCACAAATTAAAACAAGCCAGATCCATCGATCAGTATGTTGACTTGTTGCGTTATACGCCTGTTACTCCCCATCGGTCATTTATCATCTAAAAGAAAATATCATAATTAATAAATTTTGTCAATAAGCAATCATTTATTCCTTTTTCTGTGGTATGCTTTACACAGAGATTTTCCCCGGAACAACTCTGAAAAGAACCAATAAAGGAGTCACAACAATGCCTCACTACTACATGTTTCACAAACCTTTCGGCTGTGTCACTGCCAGACGTGACGACCGCTATCCGACGGTTATGGACTATTTTAAGGAATTACATAATGACAGGCTTTCTCCGGTCGGACGCCTTGACCGTGAGACGACCGGACTTCTTCTGATCACAGATGACGGTATCTTCAACCAGAAGCTCACTCATCCTTCCTATCACAAAGAAAAACTTATGAATTCACCCTTCTTGGTGATCTGACACCGGAACTGGTACATAAGCTGGAAACAGGTGTCATTCTGAAGGGCGCCGATACACTGACTGCCCCGGCAAAAATTACCGTAACCGGACATGCAGTAATGTCCGATATTCTTTCCACACTGCCGGAAGAAATCCAGAAAGATATCCACAAAAACCGTCCGGATCACTCCATCACCTATGGGATAATTACCATTTCCGAAGGGAAGAAACGACAGATCCGGCGCATGATGAAGTCTGTTCACTGCTGTGTGATCGAATTAAAACGTATTTCCATCGGAGACATTGTACTTGATAAAGCGCTTTGTCCCGGAGAGTGGAAAGAAATATTTCCTCACACCTAACAATACAGAGAACCTGCCACTTGCCAAACCATCCGTAAGGAACTGCCAGTGGCAGTTCCTGTAGGTGGCAGCTTTTCTTGCATACTTTGGTATACAAAAATGCTCCGGGAATCTGTCACCTGACAAAATTCCCGGAGCATTTTTATTCTTATTCTATTCTGTTTCTATCCACCTTAGTTACCTGAGCTTGATGAACTGCTTGAACTTGACGAACTGCTTGAGCTTGATGAACTGCTTGAGCTTGATGAGCTGCTTGAGCTTGACTCAACCTGAATGCACTGATTAGCCAGCCATTCTTTTACAAGATCATTCAGCGCAATCTCTTTCAGATCTGACTTTGATGCAGCTTTCTTTAAAGCTTTTACACTGTCGTATCCATACTCTTTTGCAATCTTCTTAAGCTCTGTCTTATAAGTTGCATCATCTAACAATGTTCTCTTTATCTGCAATTGCCTTTGTTACCAATGTCTGCTTTACACTGGATTTTGCAGCTTTTGTTACCTGTTTTCGAACTTTTCAACAGTTGTTCCCATCTGCTGCTTGATCAGATCATCATATGACATGTTATAAGCTTTTGCAACAGACTTGTACTGAGAGATCAGAGAATCCTCAATCTTCTTTACATCTTTCTCCGGATATTTCTTAACTTTTGTATTATCAAGAACCTTCTGCCATGCTGCCTGCTGCAAAAGTATCATTGTATGTCTTTTCGTTATCTTCCTCGAGAGACTTCTTCACTTCTTCTTTGTACTCTTTTACTGTCTTTGATTTCTTAGATACTTTCTTTACCAGTTTGTCTGTAAGCTTTGGTGTATTCTTTTTTTTGGAAATGGATTTTACAGTAATTGTAAATGTTACATCTTTGCCTGTAAGATCAGAACTTCCATAATTCTCCGGGAACTTTCCGTTCCAGTCAAATGTATCACCGATCTTGTGTCCGATAATACTGTCTTCAAATCCTTCGATGAAAGAATTAGAACCGATCTCCAGTGGATAATCTGTAGAAGATCCACCGTCAAATGCTTTGCCATTCATCTTTCCAACGAAATCAATCGTTGCTGTATCGCCTTTTTTACTGCACGGTCTGTTACTTCTTTTGTTGTTGCATTTTCATCCAGTACTGACTGAATCTGTGTATTCACATCATCATCCGTTACTTCGCTCGGTTTGTCAACTTTATCTACTTCAACACCTTTGTAGACTGAAATCTTAATGTTGTCATTTTCAAGACCTTTCGTCGACTGACAACCTGTCATCAAAAGAGAGACTGCCATAACACCTGTTAATAACATTGCCACTTTCTTTTTCATATCGCACCTCATTTTATCATTCATTCTAAGGTGGGAACTTTATCCCATCTGCTTTCCGAAGTATACGCTAACGCATACCATTCTGTTATATCACATTTTGAAAAACTTTCATAGCATTTTCACATATATTTCACTCTTTTATCAAAATTTTTGTTTTGAAATCACCTACTTTTCCTGTATACTTCTTGCACTCCTACCGAAACAATGTTAGAATACTTGTTATGGAATATAGAATATAGGAGGTTCATTGTGAAGACATTTACAATTGTATTATTGGTAATCCTTGTGATTTTGATCGTTGCATGTGTTGCATTATATTTTGTTGGTAAAAAAAGCAGAAAAGAAACAGGCAGATCAGCAGGCACAGCTTGATGCAGTTGCACAGACTGTTTCCATGCTGATTATCGATAAAGGTCGTATGAAATTAAAAGATGCCGGCTTGCCGGATATCGTACTCGAGAATACACCAAAGTATCTTCGCCGTTCAAAAGTACCGGTTGTAAAGCCAAAGTCGGACCGAAGATCATGACACTTATGTGTGATGCGCAGGTTTATCCTTTGATTCCTGTTAAGAAGGAAGTCAAAGCTACGATCAGTGGTATTTACATCACAGCTGTTAAAGGTGTCAGAGGCCCTCTGGATGTACCGGAGAAGAAAAAGGGATTTTTCGCAAGATTAAGAAACAAATAAGAGTAAAGAGTACTTAAAAACAGCATTGGAACTTATCGTTCCAGTGCTGTTATTTTTATGTCTATATTGCAATCGGCAACAGGATCTCCGTTGATGTCCAGTGCATAATTCACATGCACCGTGATCTTTTCATCCTGTTCTTCGAACTGGATATCCTTGGTAAAGACTCCAATCATCATCTCACCGTATGGTGTCTCATACTGTGTCATATTGATCTTATCTTTCTCGAATACCATGTGGGTATTCGTAATTCCGCTCTTGATGATCTCGACCTTCTGGTCATCCAGGATCCTTACTTTATTCTTGATGGTTCCCGGGATTCCTTCCACCAGTTCATCATAGATCACATAGTGCTTTCCATTTTTCTCATAATAGCTCGCAGGTGCGATTACCTCAATTGGTTCACTTCCCGGCTCATCGCCCTGTGCTTCAATCCCGGTCACATCCTGATGCAGACCGGATATACTTAATAATACGTCTTTTGTCATATATTCTCCTAATAATCTTCAATATCAATTGCCTGTGTCTTATCTACATCGTACGGCAGGATCGAATTGGCAAATTTTTAAACTTCTCTGCCGCATCGCTGACATAAAAATCATATGCTGCCGGTTCTCCCGATGTATTGGCAATTTTCTGCTCTTCCAGTATCTGCTTCAGATCCATCGCCGTCTCGTACGCCGGATTTACAATATGTACAGACTCTCCAAAATATGCCATAATCCTGGATCTGAGAAGCGGATAGTGGGTACATCCCAGAATCAGTGTATCAATCTCCGACTTTCTCATATCGGACAGATAGATATCGATCACTTCTTCTGTGATCTTATGCTTTGCAAATCCTTCTTCTACCAACGGTACGAATAACGGACATGGCTTTTCCGATGACTTCTGCCTCCGGCATAAGTTTCCGGATTTCTTTGGTATAGGTCTCGCTCTTGATCGTTGCTTCTGTACCAAGTACACCAATCTGACCATTCCTGGTCTCCCTTACGGCAGCTCTTGCTCCCGGTACGATCACTCCGATGATCGGAATGTCGAACTCTTGCTGCACTGTCTCAAGCGCCAGCACTGGCCGTATTACATGCGATCACGATTGCCTTTACATTCTTTGTCTTTAAAAACGGATGATCTGTCTGGAAAAACGGATAATGTTATTCTTCGACTTACTTCCGTATGGAACTCTTGCTGTATCCCCAAAATATACTACATTTTCATTCGGCAGCTGACGCATGATCTCTCTTGTGACGGTCAAACCGCCGACTCCCGAATCAAACACACCGATTGCTGCAGTGTTCCTGTTTTTATTCTCCACGATATTAAATCTCCTTTTATGAATACTCCACCATATTTTACTATTGTACCGTCTTGGACGTGCATTTTCAAGAGATTTTATGTCGAAACCTCCCTTGTATACTTTGCTATAAAAAAGTTACCTGCCATAAAACAGATAACTTTTTATTCTTTATTCCGGTTTTAATTACAGAGCCAGCTCTTTTGCAATCTCATACTGGTAAGCAGGAATTCCTTTTGTCATTCCAAGTGCTTCATCAATATCGAAGTCTACATACTCACCATGTTTGTAACCTACAACACGGTTTGTCTTTCCTTCAAGCAGAAGATCTACGGCTTTTGCTCCCATGATCGAAGCATATACTCTGTCTTTACATGTCGGGCTTCCACCACGCTGCATATGTCCGAGAATCGTTGCTCTTGTCTCCATACCGGTTGCTTCTTCAATTCTCTTAGCCATGTTCATAGAATCTCCAACACCCTCTGCATTGATGATGATGTAGTTCTTCTTTCCACGTTTTCTTGATTCCTGAATATCAGCAATGATCTTATCTTCGTCATAATCATGCTCTTCAGGCATCAGGATCTTCTCAGCTCCGTTAGCAATACCGCACCACAGTGCAAGGTATCCTGCATCTCTACCCATAACCTCGATGATAGAGCATCTCTCATGAGAAGTTGATGTATCACGTACTTTGTCAATAGCCTGCATAGCTGTATTAACGGCTGTATCGAATCCGATTGTATATTCCGTACAGGCAATATCCAGATCGATCGTTCCCGGAAGTCCGATTGTGTTGATTCCGAAGTTAGCAAGTTTCTGAGCTCCGGCAAATGATCCGTCACCACCGATGACTACCAGACCATCAATACCATATTTTTTGCAGATAGCTGCTGCTTTCTGCTGCCCTTCCTCTGTACGCATCTCTGCACAACGGGCTGTCTGAAGAATTGTACCTCCGCGCTCAATTGTATCGGATACGTCTCTGGCTGACAGATCGATAATTTCCTCGTTTAAAAGTCCCTGATATCCTCTTCTGATGCCTCTTACCTTCAGTCCTTTACCAAGTGCTGTACGAACAACGGCACGGATTGCTGCGTTCATTCCAGGGGCATCTCCACCACTTGTCAATACACCTATTGTACGAATTACTTTTTTGTCTGCCATGATTCATTCCTCCATTGTATTAGTTTGTTCCAATTATCTTCTAACCATTATCATTTCTCTCCGATGATATTGTACATGAATTAGTGCACGCTTTCAATGGGTTTTCTATAACTTTTACAGAACTTTCACCCAGATAATTCGTCAATCTGCTCAACAATACCTCATCTGCGGTCACATTCCAGCCCTTTGCCAGGCGTTTTACTGCTTTTTCCTTTCCTGCAATAGATGATAACTTCATCCATCCCTTCAGATACTTTCAGAATGTCCTGAAGCATTCCTTCCTGCTGAAGCTAAGTCGCTTTATCCGGATATTGAAGCCATAGTTCCTTCTTCGTCTGTTCAAACGGGATCACCTGCTCACAGATCAGTTTACTTGGTGCATCATCTTCTTCGGATACCCTTCCCTTTATAAATACTTTGGCTTCTTCATTCAGATACATCTGATTTTTTTCAAAATCTCTCGGAAAGATCACAACTTCGACTGATCCCACCAGATCTTCCAGTGTAATAAATGCCATAACTTTATTGGTCTTGGTATATTTGATCGTCTTATTGGTGATCATGCCGCCGACGATCTCTTTTGCACCGTCATGTACCTTTGTCCTTCCCGTCTCATCATCTATCTGGAAATCTAATGTCGTTCTGGAAATGTTCTTCTTCCATTTTTCCTCATAATCCTCCAGCGGATGACCGCTTAAGTACACACCCAGCACTTCTTTTTCAAATGCAAGCTTTGTCTCTTTCTCGTACTCTCCTACATCCGGAAGTGGAATGTCGAATTCCGATTTCTGGTCATCACTTACGATGTCAAATAATGAAAGCTGTCCGGTCATGGAGTATTTCCGCTCACGGTTCACCTGATCCAGGATTTGTACATAAACTACCATAAACTGCTTTCTTGTACCACCCAGACTGTCAAATGCTCCGGATTTGATAAAGCTTTCAATCGTGCGCTTATTGACTTCTTTTCCTGACAGACGTTCGATAAAGTCTTTCAGGTTGCTGAATTCTCCTCCATTTTTTCGTTCCTGGATGATCGACTCGATCACTGGCTTTCCGATACTCTTGATCGCCGCCAGACCATAACGGATATTGCCGCCGTCAACGGAGAAGCTTCCTTCTCCTTTATTAATATCCGGTGGAAGAATCTTAATTCCCATCTGTCTGCAACTGTAAATGTACTCTGATACTTTTCCCGGATTGTCGATCACGGAAGTCATAAGTGCTGCCATGAACTCCACCGGATAATAATATTTTAACCAGGCAGTCTGATACGATACCACCGCATAAGCTGCCGCATGTGACTTATTAAATGCATATTTGGCAAAATCAATCATTTCATCATAAATCTTATTCGCCGTCTTCTCGTCGATTCCGTTGGCGATACAGCCCGGCACGCCTTCGTCCGGATTACCATATACGAAATTCTGGCGCTCTTTCTGCATGACATCGCCCTTTTTCTTCGACATCGCTCTTCGCAGAAGATCGCTTCGTCCAAGCGTATATCCTGCCAGATCACGCACAATCTGCATAACCTGCTCCTGATACACGATACATCCATACGTCGGTGCCAGGATATGCTCCAGCTGCGGGCAGTCATAAGTGATGCTATCCGGATTGTTCTTTCCCTTGATGTACTGCGGGATGAAATCCATCGGTCCCGGACGGTATAAGGAGATACCGGCAATGATATCCTCCAGATTCTGCGGTTTCAGTTCCTTCATGAAGTTCTTCATTCCGGCACTTTCAAGCTGGAATACGCCATCGGTCTTTCCTGTTCCGATAGACGCCAGAACTGCTTTATCATCATAATCGATTTTATTAATGTCTATTGTCTTACCGCTGCTGATGCTTGCCAGACGCTCTGCATCCTGTATAACAGTCAGGGTACGCAGACCTAGGAAATCCATTTTCAGAAGCCCCAGTTCTTCCAGTGTTGTCATCGTAAACTGTGTCGTCACTGAGCCGTCCGATCCAAGAGACAATGGCACGAATTCTTCGATCGCACGCTGACCGATCACAACTCCCGCTGCATGCATGGATGTATGTCTCGGAAGACCTTCCAGTCTTCTCGACATATCGATCAGTTCCTTAACCTGTTCATCTTCCTGATACAGTTTCTTGAATTCCGGATTCATCTTCAGTGCCTTATCAAGCGTAATATTCAGCTCTGTCGGCACCATCTTTGCAATGCTGTCCACAAATTCATACGTAAGGTCCATGACACGTCCTACGTCACGGATGACTCCACGTGCTGCCATCGTACCGAAAGTTACGATCTGTACTACCCGGTCTGCGCCGTATTTTCTTACAACATAATCAATGACTTCCTGTCTTCTCTCATAACAGAAATCCACGTCGATATCGGGCATGGATACACGTTCTGGATTTAAGAAACGTTCAAACAGAAGCTGATATTTGATCGGGTCGATACTTGTAATTCCCAGACAGTACGATACGATACTTCCGGCCGCCGAACCTCGCCCCGGTCCGACCTTGATCCCCTGTGTTCTTGCATAATTAATGAAATCCCACACGATCAGGAAGTAATCTACATATCCCATGGATTTGATGACCGACAATTCGTATTCCAGACGTTCTTTCAACGAATCATCCCCGTCCGGATACCGTTCTTTCAATCCGTCAAAACAAAGTTTATTCAGATATTCCCAGGAAGTATATCCTTCCGGCACATCATATTTCGGCAGTTTGGTGACACCGAATTCAATCTCTACATTACAGCGGTCTGCAATTTTCTGCGTGTTCTCCAACGCCTGCAGTGCATATGGAAATAACTGCTTCATCTCTTCTTCGGACTTAATATAATACTGGCCGCCTTCGTAGCGCATACGATCTTCATCTGCCAGCTTTTTACCCGTCTGGATGCATAACAGAATGTCATGCGGTTTTACGTCTTCTGCGTAAGTATAATGCACGTCATTCGTCGCAACCAGTTCGATCCCTGTCTCCTGTGACATACGGAGCAGTGACTGGTTCACGATCTGCTGTTCCTGCATTCCGTGATCCTGTAATTCCAGGAAGAAATTTCCTTTTCCGAAAATGTCCTGATACCTTAGTGCTGCTGCCTTTCCTTCTTCATACATGCCGCGCAGGATATTCTTCTGTACCTCACCGGCCAGACACGCACTGAGCGCAATGATTCCTTCATGGAATTCCTGCAGCACTTCCAGGTCTACTCTTGGTTTATAGTAATAGCCTTCCGTAAATCCTCTGGACACGATCTTCATCAGATTATGGTATCCCAGATCATTTTCCGCCAGAAGCACCAGATGATAATAACGGTCCTCCCCGCTTCCGACAGCTTCTTTATCGAATCTCGATCCCGGTGCAACATAGACTTCGCATCCGAGGATCGGCTTAATCCCTGCTGCTCTTGCCGCACGGTAAAAGTCGATCACACCATACATGACACCATGGTCCGTGATCGCCACGCTGTTCATCCCGAGTTCTTTTACCCTGGCTACACACTCTTTGATTTTATTTGAACCGTCCAACAGACTGTACTCTGTATGGACGTGGAGATGTGCAAAGCTCATAGCTTTCTCCTTTCCTGATTCTATCCACAATGATAAAAAAGGTGCTCCCTCAGGGAACACCCTCTCAAACATTCATGTTTGCCTTAGTCTTCTTTTCCAGTTCCAAGAAGCATGAATTTTACAAGTTTATCGATATCCTGTGGCTCATGAGCAACGATTTCCAATTCCGGAATTTCACCGTTAGAGAAGATATTTGCAAGAGATACATACTGTGATAATTTAGATTTCAGGTTCAGTCTGTCACCTTCGCCTGTTACAAGTTCAACTTTTCCTTCACAAGAATCAACTACTTTGAAAAATCCTTCGATATCTGTAATGTTCTGTACTTTCATTTTCTCATTCTCCTTTTTAATCATCTTATTCTTATCACTTTTATTATACCTTATTTCTTTTTCTTTCAATATTCTTTTCAGAAATTTTTATATGTCCTTCTTTAAGAAGTCTTCCAACGGCACGTTTGAATGCATTTTTACTTAATCCGAATTCCTGTTTGATTACTTCCGGATCTACTTTATCGTTAAATGGAAGCTTTCCACCGTATTCTTCCATACGTTTCATGATCATCGCCGCATCGGCATCCATCTGAAGAAATGCTTTCTCTCTGACACTTAAGTCAAGCTTTCCGTCTTCTCTTACTTTCAGGACTCTGGCGGATACACGGTCTCCGACTCTTAACCTGCCAAATGCTTCTCTCTTCGGGATCAGTGCACTGTAGCAGTCATCCACTGCCACGAACACTCCGAAGTTATCACTCGTCTCGTAAATGATTCCTTCTACATGATCATCCTTTTTATATGGAGAATCTGTACGAAGCTTTTCGTATACTTTCATTGTCGCACAAAGTCTTCCGGACTTGTCCACATACAGTGCGACAAGCACTTCATCACCTTTTTTACTTTTGCAGTCTGTTCTTTGAACGGAAGCAGAAGGTCTTTTTCCAGTCCCCAGTCAAGGAACGCCCCGATTCTTCCGGTATCTGCAACTTTCAATACTGCCAGTTCATCTAACGTGATCTTTGGCTCCTGCGTTGTTGCGATCAGACGGTCAGACGAATCTTTATACAAAAATACTTCTACAGGATCTCCGACTTCTACATCTTTTGGTACCTGTTTTTCGGAAGCAGGACTTTGTCATCTTTATTACCAAGATATACCCCGAACTCTACTTCTTTAACGATCATCAATCTTCTTTTCTTTCCTAAATAATCTGTTAATCCCATATTTTTCCTCTCTGTTCCCTTTTCTCTTTTCCAAAGTGTATATGTTTTCTTATTGTATCAGCATCCATATAAGAATGTCTATGCAAACTTAAATTCGATCACTGCATACGGTCTGGCCTTTTCATTGCAAAGCTCTATAACCGTTCTGTCCTCTTCTATGGCAATCCTTGGATAGATCACATCACCATATACCGCTGATTTCTTATATTCCACACGCATCTGGTGCACTTCTTTATCTTTTGGCAATGATTCCAGCGCCATCTGTACATATTGGCAGTTGTTGACATGCTCATTCGTATCAATATGATATCTGCGTACCGGAAAACTTTCCAGTTCTTTTGCCTCTTTCGGAAGTGCGATTTTTTCTTGATTCATATTCCATCTCATACGAATCTCCTACCCCATATGGTGCAATCTCCGATTCTTCCGGTCTTGACGGACGTCCCTTTTCCATGTCCATATATACCCACAGCGAATTTGCATATGCTACATCTTTTCCTTCACTGTCTGTCATACAGAAATTACGTTCTCCAAACAAACCGTTAAAGTCCGTCGCCCATGTACTTGTCTGTATCTTTTCACCGATCTTCGGATAACGTTCTACCACTACCTGCCAAGATGACAGGATCCATGCCCGCTTTTTTCGCTGCAGTGTTCGATTCCAAGTCCCAGATCTTCTGACTGGAATGTACTGCAGTCCTGAAAATAATTCACGATTCCCGGCAGGGTAATTCTTCTGGTATGATCCACTTCACTGAATCGTATTCTTCCATCTATCGTATATTGATTGTCTCTCATTTTAGTCTGACTCCTTTGCATGATCTTTTCCGAAGAAAAACCACTTTATCTTAAATTCTGAAGTGGCCGTTACCATTTCATATTCTTCTGCACTTAATGCTTCTTTCAGTTCTTTCTTTCCATCTTCATCTACCACTGCACAGGTTGCATTGGTAAAACACAGATTTGGATAAAGTACACACCACCAGTTATGTCCATTTCCCTTCCCAAGTACAATTCTCAGTGCTTCGTAATTTCCCTCGGGAAAAATGATATCTCCATACCGTTTGTCCGGAAAATAGCAGGTGGTCACCTCCGCTTTCGCCCGGTATGCTACTTTCTCTTTTTTTCAATATTTTATCTGCTGTATCCGTCAGTTCTTTTTTGTGAGTCAGGGTCCATGCTTTTGTCGCCTTTGCATCACTTCTTTCGGCTCTGGTCATATGTGCTTTCATATACTTTAGAACCGCATCCCGCACTTTCAGTTTGATTCTCTGATCATTTGCACTGTCACTTTCTGCGATCACATGAAAACGGAAGACTTCTTTGGCCAGTGACTGCTGTGTATCGCTAAGTTCTGCATGTACAATTTCCATACGCCAGTTCATAATGCCCGCTGTCAGTATGAACGATATCAGACAGGCTATGATCAGGCAGATCGTTTCTCGTTTCATCTATGTATCTCCTTCCTGTATACTGCATTTTTCTGATACAGGAAGTCTTGACACAGCTTATCTTATCTATACACTTTTACAGTCTTTTAATTCTGTTTTGTGCGGATCACATCGATCACAGTGGTCACCTGGTTATCAATATGTTTACACATAATATCTGTTGCCGCCTTCTTCTCACCTTTACTGATGTATTCTATGATTGCGGCATGCTCTGCGATCAGCTGTGGATGTGCTTCTTCACGTTTCAGATATTCCACACGATAACGATAAATCTGTTCTCTTAAATTATTCAGAAGCTGGATCAGTTTCTGATTGTCTGTTGCCATATAGATAATGTCATGGAAACGTACATCTGCTTCAGCGATCTCTGTAATATCTTTACTCTTTAAAATCTTCTTAAAATCTTCCGCAGCTTTCTTCATCTCTTCGATCTCTTCTTTTCGTGATCTTATCACATGCAAGCTGCACAGCCAGTTCTTCCAGTGCTTTTCTTACTTCCAGAACGTCCCGCATATTCTTTTCTGTGATCTCTGCTACCTCAGCTCCTTTTCTTGGAATCATCAGTACCAGGCCTTCCAGTTCCAGTTTGCGGATTGCTTCACGGATCGGGGTACGGCTTACTCCGAGTTTATTTGCAAGCTGGATCTCCATCAGTCTTTCTCCCGGTTTTAACTCTCCTCGCAAGATCGCCTGTCTCAAAGTATTGAACACGACATCTCTAAGTGGTAGATATTCATTCATATTTACTTTAAAATTCGATTCCATGCTTATTTCCTCCTTGCATTATGTATGCCTGTCACATACACCTGCTTTGCCAATTGCTTTTCTCTTATCTTTGCTGCTGCTTTTCTTGCTTTCTCTTTGCTGTCATAAATTCCAAAAACGGTCGGCCCACTGCCACTCATCATAGCATTCAGAGCTCCCTGTTCTTTCATTACATTCTTGATCTGTTCAATAACCGGATATTCTTCGATCGTTACCTTTTCCAGTACATTTCCCATGCTCGAAGCAACTTTTTTCGATATCATGAGCCTTCAGTCCGTCTATAATACCATCAATATCCGGATGATCCTCTATCTCATGCTAATCCAGTTTTTCATAGACCAGCTTCGTCGATACACTGATCGGCGGTTTTGCGATCAGCACATGACATTTCGGGCAGGCCGGAAGTGGTGTCAGTATCTCTCCGATTCCTTCCGCAAGAACAGTTCCCCGCATAACGCAGTACGGAACATCCGCTCCCAATGTCACTCCTCTTTCCATCAGTTCTTTCTGTGAAAGACCAAGTGAAAACATACGGTTAATCCCGAACAGAACTGCCGCTGCATTCGAGCTTCCTCCTGCCATTCCTGCTGCCACCGGTATGTGTTTATCAAGGGTGATCTTTACACCCTCTTTTTACGTCGAACTCTTTCATCAGAAGGTCTGCTGCCTGATATGCCAGGTTATTCTCATTCACCGGCAGATAAAAAAGATTCGTCGACAACTCTATTCCCGGCTTTTTCGTCTTTTCTATCCGGATCTGGTCGTACAGGTACACTGTCTGCATCACCATACGTACATCGTGATATCCGTTCTCTCTCCGTCCCAGAACATCCAGACCCAGATTGATCTTTCCAAGTGCCTTCAATTCCATTTTATCCATTCTATTTGTCTCCTTACATTTTGTATACAATGTGCTTATAGTATACTCAAATTTTGCTTAAAAATCAATATTTTATCGCCTTTATTTACATCTTCTTTTTCCATATGATTCACTTCTTTTATATTTTCCACAGTCGTATTATATTTTTTCGCCAGATTCCACAATGTATCCCCGTTTTTCACAAAATATCCCACAATGCCGGGTCTGTTTTCCAGCTCCTCGGTACTCATCGGGGTGAACTTTGCGGATTCAATATTTTGCACCATAACAGGCTCTTTCTGGAAACAGTTGAATGCCAGCACAGCCTTTACTTCCACCTCTCCGTTTCCCATAAGTCCTACGGAAAGCTGCTCAACTGTCCAGTCCAGTTCTTCTGCTTCAGGTTCTCCGCCCCATTCTCTAAAAGATATGTAAACAGCACCATTCCCTGCCATACACCAAACGGCATCTGATCATCTTCCTGACATACAAAAAACATCAGATGAAGAACACCTTCGATATGGATTCCATCTTCTTCTGCTTTCGTAGATTCCGGCTGTATCTTTCCTTTACAGTAACAGATCTGAAGAATATTGTCTTTTAGTTCCGGAAGTGTCAGTTCTTCGGCGATCCTGCATTTTGAATGGTTCTGAAGCTTTAAGCGGAAGCACTTCTTTTCTTTATATCCGGAACGCAGACATGATCCAGCATATACATATCTTCAAGAATCTGGATTTTTCTTCTTCATATACAACAAGACGTACTTCCAGTGTCGCCTCTATACCAAGAATACGCATTTCCCCGTTTTCATCCATGCGGGCTTCGACATTCACATCTGTAAGATTCAGACTGGCCTGATGATACATTCCCGGCACAGTCCCCATACATTCTATCCTTCCCTCATATGGAACCGTCCTGTTTATCCAGTCTGTCTTTTCTTCCACACTTTCATAGAGGCAGAATATATTCAGTTCTCCTTGTATCAGGAGTTCATCCGTTCCAATCTGTGTATCTGCTTTTCCGCCTGTCACATCCGTCCAAAGAATCGTACCGATATTCTCTTTTGTCCCGCTAAGAGACACCTCTTCTTTAATCCGGTACGTATCCTTTCCTGTTGCAAATACCTTCAGAAGTTCTTCTTCTTTTGTCTTTTTAAATACAGGATTTTCTCCTTCTATATCTGTTGTGAGCTCTTCTCCCACACATTTTTCCATTCCGATCGTAATCTCTGCAAGTGTCTTGATATTCAGTTTTCTTGAATGGATTACCGTTACCGTAAGATCAACATCTGCTGTCTTTAGTACCAGATTTCCATCCGGCTCCTGTTCAAGATAGATCATTTCTTCAAATGGAATCCTTCCTTCCAGGCTTGCAGGCTCCGGTATCGTTTCATCTGCAGTATACAAAACTCTGAATTCCAGTTTGCCTGTCACTTTCAGATAATTTTCTACCTGGTTCATCTCTTCCACCTGTAATGTCCCGTCACTTATTATAATCCTGCCTACATCCTTCTTTGCATCCGGAACATTATAATCATCATCAATATAGAACTGGTCATTTACCGTCTTTCCGTTCTGAAAAGTACGGATCTCCTTTTAAATACTCCATTGACACTTCCTGCCTCCTCTTATTCATATATGATCTGTTTATCCGTATATGGTATCTTTATGACAATATATGGATATGTCTTTTTCTTATGCGTCTTTTCTTTCTTCTGTGGCCCGAGAAGTGTTGTACGTTACGACCACTGTATGTTCCGTCTCATAACACTCATTCACTTCGATGCTGTATCCTGTCGTTTCCTGCCGTCCGTATCCTCTTACTATATAAAGGTATCTGCCTTCATTCCCCGTATCTGCATAACTGATCCACATCTCCGACTTTTCGGCTTCTGCACTCTCTTCTTTTTAATTTTTCGTGGATTTCTTCTTTCTTTACGATCTCATATTCTATCTCTCCTGTTTTCTGTTCTTTTAACGTGCCAAAACTACAGCCGGTAAACAGCAACATCACTGCGACGGCTGCCACGGTCCATCTTCTTTTTTTCATGCTGCCCTTCTTTCTGACACTTCTATTTTCTCTTTACTATCTTACACACTATGGGTGTAAAAAATGCCGGATTTATGCTATCATAGAAAATACACAGAGAACCTGGCAGCCATTACAGAATCTTTGACAACTGGCAGTTTCTCTTGCATACTTTGGTAGCAAAATGAAAATAAAGGAGATTAATTATGATAAGACTTATTTTTTGTCGCCTTATTCGTAGTTCTATTTCTGATCATCGGTATTCCGGTTCTTGGAATTGAATGGCTGATCGGCAAAGTCAGCAAAAAAAAGCTATGGATTATTCCAGTCTGCGGCTGGTTCAGTGGGCATTTAAGATGATCATTAAGCGCCGGTATCGAACTTACCGTGATCGGAGAGGAGAATATATCGGAAGGACCGGTTCTTTATATCGGAAATCACAGAAGCTTCTTTGACATCGTTATCACTTACGCCAGATGTAAGAATCTGACCGGTTATATTGCCAAAAAAGGAGATGCTTTCTATCCCGCTTCTTCGCACATGGATGAAACGCCTCTATTGCCTCTTCCTTGACAGGGAGAATCCAAAAGAAGGGCTGAAGACAATCCTGCAGGCAATCGATTATGTAAAACACGGTATTTCCATCTGTATCTTCCCGGAAGGCACCCGGAATAAAGGGGAAGAATTATCCTTACTTCCGTTCCATAACGGTTCCTTTAAGATCGCAGAAAAAGACCGGCTGTCCGATCATACCGATGAGTCTTAATAACACCTGTGATATTTTCGAAGGACATTTCCCGTTCATCAAAAGACTCATGTCATCTTAGAATATGGCAAACCGATCTATCCGAAAGAACTGGATAAAGACGAGAAAAAGCGTATCGGAGAATATTGCAAGTAATATCATCAGTGAAACCATTCATAAGAATCAGGCACTCGTATAGTGCCTGGTTTTTTTTTACATTTATTCCCTTAAGTGCTATAATAAAATGGTATAACTAAAAAAAGTAAATGTACTGCAAACAGCAGAAAAAGGAGTTTGAAAATGAGCAAACGAAATCTTACCTTGCTGACAGATCTGTACGAACTTACTATGATGCAAGGATATTATGAAAAAGGGCAGAACGAAAATGTCATCTTCGATGTATTTTTCCGCCAGAACCCTTGTAACAACGGATATTCTGTATGTGCAGGTCTTGATCAGGTAATCGATTATATAAAGAATTTGCATTTTACTTATGATGATGTAGACTATTTAAGAGGTCTTGGAATCTTCAAAGAAGATTTCCTTCATTATCTGAGCGGCTTCCACTTCAGCGGTGACATCTATGCCATCCCGGAGGAACAGTCGTATTTCCGAAGGAACCTCTTCTGAAAGTGGTTGCTCCGATCATGGAAGCACAGCTTGTTGAGACGGCGATCCTGAATATCATCAATCATCAGTCTCTGATCGCAACCAAGACTTCCCGTATCGTATTCGCAGCCAATGGCGACGGTATCATGGAATTCGGCCTTCGCCGTGCCCAGGGACCGGATGCAGGATTATACGGTGCAAGAGCAGCGATGATCGGCGGATGTGTCGGTACTTCCAATGTACTTGCCGGACAGATGTTCGACGTTCCTGTTATGGGAACCCACGCGCACAGCTGGATCATGAGCTTCCCGGATGAGTACACCGCATTCAAAACGTATGCAGAGATGTATCCGGACAATTGTACACTCTTAGTTGACACTTACGATACTTTAAAATCCGGTGTTCCGAATGCCATCCGCGTATTCCAGGAATTTAAAGACGCCGGAAAACCTCTGATCAAATACGGAATCCGCCTGGACAGCGGCGACCTTGCATATTTATCAAAAGAAGCCAGAAAGATGTTAGACGAAGCCGGATTCCCGGAAGCTACCATCTGTGCTTCTAACGATCTGGACGAGTTCCTTCTCCACGATCTTAAGATGCAGGGGGCAGCCATTGATTCCTGGGGTGTCGGTACCAATCTGATCACTTCCAAGGACTGTCCTTCATTCGGAGGTGTGTACAAGCTTGCTGCCATCCAGAATGAAAAAGGCGAATTTGTTCCTAAGATAAAAATATCTGAAAATACTGAGAAGATCACCAACCCTGGCAATAAGACAATCTACCGTATCTACGAAAAAAGCAAGCGGAAAGATCAAAGCTGATCTCATCTGCTTTGCTGATGAAGTCATTGATCCAAAACAGGATCTGCTTCTTTTCGATCCTATGGATACCTGGAAGAAGACCAAGCTTGCCGGTGGTACTTACACCGTACGTGAAATTCTCTTACCAATCTTCAAGAACGGCGAGTGCCTCTACAAATCTCCTACATTAAAGGAGATCGCAGCATACTGCCGTGAGGAGAAAGATACGTTATGGGACGAGACCAAGCGTCTTTTCTACCCGCACAGAGTTTACGTGGATCTTTCCCAGAAACTCTACGCTGTAAAACAATCATTACTTGATCAGATGACTATGACAGATTAAAGGAGGACTTATCAATCATGAAAATTATAGTATTAGCAGGCGGACTCAGTCCGGAAAGAGATGTATCCTTACTTTCAGGAGCCGGAATCTGTAAAACTCTCCGTGAAATGGGACATCAGGCATTCCTTCTGGATGTGTTCTTCGGCCTTCCATGCGATTCTGATAAATTAGAAGAAGTATTCGACCGCCCGGACGGCGGACTTGAGATTTCAAAGGAATCTCTACTTCTGTACCGGATCTTGATGCACTGCGCAAGTCACGTCCGGACCAGTCACCTTCCGAGATCGGACCAAATGTCATTGAACTCTGCCAGATGGCTGATATCACATTCATGGCACTTCACGGTTCCATCGGTGAAAACGGAAAACTCCAGGCAACATTCGACAACCTGGGAATCAAATATACAGGACCAAACTCTCTTGGATGTACACTGTCCATGAACAAACTGGTTACAAAACAGATCTTCAAGACCAGTGGTGTTCCGACTCCAAGAGGAACTTCCCTGACATCTAAGACAAAAGATACCCCTCTGGACGAGCTTGGTTACTATCTTCCACTGGTTGTAAAACCATGCTCTAACGGATCTAGTATCGGTGTATACATCTGCCACACAGAAGAAGAATATTACGATGCGATCCACAAATCCTTCGATGTTGACAACACAGACGAAGTTGTCATCGAACCATTTATCAAGGGCCGTGAATTCGCCTGCGGTATCCTTGCCGGAAAAGCTCTTCCGCTTGTTGAGATCGTTCCAAAGGACGGACTCTTCGACTATGCGAACAAATATCAGGCAGGCGGCGCTTCCGAGATCTGTCCTCCTGTATCTCTCGATGAAGAGACGCAAGAATTGATCCAGCGTGCCGGAGAACGTGCATTTGAAGCACTTCACATGGATGTATATTCCCGTGCCGACTTTATCGTATCCGATGCAGACGGTGAATTCTACTGTCTGGAAATGAACGCCCTTCCTGGAATGACAGCAGCAAGCCTTCTTCCGAAAGCTGCCAAGGCTGCCGGATATGAATACAGTGAACTTTGCGAGGCTATCATTCAGGAATCTATAAAAGCCCGCTATTAAGGAGGATGAAGATCCATGAAAAATCTTTCAATTGAAAATATAACCAAGGCCTGCAGAGGTACTTTCCATGGTGATAAAAGTATCCTCAGCCAGGAAGTATCCGGCGTCGTGATCGACAGCCGGAAGGTGCAGCCTGGTTACTTATTTGTTGCCATTGACGGAGAACGTGTCAATGCACACAAATTCATCCCGGATACTGTAAAAGCCGGTGCCATGTGTGTCGTATCACACGAAGATCTCGGTGAGACGGATTTCCCTTATATCCTGGTAGAATCCACAGGCCAGGCACTGCTCGACATTGCCAAGCTTTACCGTGATTCTTTCGACATGAAGGTTGTCGGAATTACCGGAAGTGTTGGAAAGACCAGCACCAAAGAGATGATCGCATCCGTTCTGGCTCAGAAATATCACGTACACAAAACACTTGGCAACTTCAATAACGAATGGGGACTTCCGATCACCATCTTCGATATGCCGGAGGACACAGAGTTGCGGTCCTTGAGATGGGTGTCAATCATTTCGGTGAGATGCGCCGTCTCTCTTCTGTAGCCAGTCCTGACATCTGTGTGATCACCAATATCGGTATCGCACATCTGGAATTCTTCAAGACAAGAGAGGGAATCCTTCAGGAAAAATCGCAGATGATCCAGGATATGAAGAACGGTGGTTCCATTATCCTGAATGGTGACGATGACCTGCTGTCCAAAATGAGTCCTGTCAAAGGTGTGACTCCTGTCTTCTTCGGAATGGGAGACAACTGTGCATTTCGTGCTGACAATATCGAGCCACAGGGACTTCGCGGAACTTCCTGCACCATCACATTAAAGGATGGCTCTTCTTTCGACTGTCTGGTTCCTGTACCGGGTATCCACATGGTAAGCAATGCTGCTGCAGGTGCTGCTGTCGGATACACACTGGGACTGACTGCTGATGAGATCAAGGCCGGCATCGAATCCCTGCCTTCCATCCCTGGACGTAACCACATCATCGAGACCAATCATATGATCATCTTAGATGACTGTTACAATGCCAACCCAATCTCCATGAAGGCTTCCATTGATGTCCTTAACATGGCAATCGGACGTAAGGTTGCAGTTCTTGGTAATATGGGAGAACTCGGTGACACTGCAGAGGCACTTCATGCAGAAGTCGGTACATACGCAGCCGAACAGAATGTAGACCTTGTCTGTGGAATCGGTGATCTGACACGCTCTCTGGTAGAAGAAGCGTCCAAAGGTGCGAATACAGAGGCACTCTGGTTTGCAGATAATGAAAGCTTTATCCAGGCTATACCTGACATCATCAAAGATGGAGACAATGTTCTGGTAAAAGCTTCTCACGGAATGAATTTCCCACAGATTGTTCACGCTCTGGAAGAATTATAGATTTAAGGAGAACATATTTATGGATTATCAGATTCTCGTCCTTGATCTGGACGGAACTCTTACCAACTCCAAAAAAAATTACACAGCCGACCCTGGAAGCTCTGATCGAGATCCAGGAGGCCGGAAAAAAAGTTGTACTCGCCAGCGGCCGCCCGACACAGGGCGTTATGCCGCTGGCCGAACAGCTTCATCTGGAAGATTACGGAAGTTATATCCTTTCTTTTAACGGTGGCCGCATTACAGACTGCCGGACAAAGCAGGCAATCTACAACAAGATTCTTCCTGCTGATTGTATTCAGGGAATCTACGAAACGGTCCGAAAAATACGCCAGCCAGGGGATTGATGTCCTGACTTATACCCCGGAACATATCTTATCCGGTATTAAATCCAACCAATATACAGAACTCGAATCCCGCATCAATCAGATGCCTGTCATTGACGCAAGTGAGAACTTTCTGGACTGCGTTCCGGATGATCCGAATAAATTTCTTGTAACTGGAGATCCGGCTGTATTAGATCAGATACGCAAAGAACTAAGTAAACAGTTTCATTCTTATCTTTCGGTCTACTGTTCCGACCCTTTCTTCGTAGAAGTTATGCCAGCCGGAATCGACAAGGCGCATTCCCTGCTTAAGTTATTAACGAGTATAGGACTGACAACTGAACAGATGATCTGTTGCGGTGACGGATATAATGATCTGACGATGATCGAAACTGCCGGTCTTGGCGTGGCTATGGCAAATGCTCAGCCTGCGGTACGGGAGACGGCAGATTATATTACGAAATCGAATGATGAGGATGGGGTACTGCATGTGATTAATGAATTTATGCGGTAGATTGTGAGTTCATGCCTTAATGATGAAAGCACAGATCATGGAGTTTTGTGAAGGCGGAAGTTTATATTTTAGATTATTAGTTTATGGCCAGTGCACAGGTCCGGCATTATGCCAATCACGACATGAGAAGCCACGATAATAAATCCAATATCTATACCCCCTCACAATCAAATTCCGGGATGAAGCTTTCTTTTGCGGCTTCTCCTTCCTGAATGAAGCCGTCTTCCATTCCAAGTTCCAGTGCGTAATCTATAACTTTTCGTATTCTCTTTTTGTAACTTTACGGCTGAGTAATGGATCTCCTGACACTTGCGGCATTGGGGTGTATTGATTCATGATGCTGATCAGGATCTGGTCTTGATAGGTTTCGAGCAGATATTTTATGACTGCTTTAGAGTTTTTCACATGTCCCGGAAGTACCAGATGTCTTACAATCACGCCTTTTGTATCATACCGGTGTCTTTATCAATCTGAATGTTTCCCGTCTGATGCAGCATTTCTTTTAAGGCTGCTTTCGCATATTTCGGATAATCAGGTGCCCCGGAATATGCTGCCGCAAGTTCTGATTCCATGTATTTAAAATCCGGAAGATAGACGTCTACGTATCCATCCAGCATCCGTATCGTCTCCGGCTTTTCATAGCCGCTCGTATTGTAGACAATAGGAAGAGACAGACCTTCTTTTCTTGCCAGATCTAACGCTTCTATGATCTGCAAAACATAATGCGTCGGCGTTACGAGATTGATATTGGTCGCCCCTTTTTCCTGCAGTTCCAGGAATATTTCTGACAGTCTTTCTACCGTAATTGTCTTTCCTGCTTTTGCTTCGGCTATATTATGGTTCTGACAAAAACGCAGCCCATCGGGCAGCCGGAAAAAAATACGGCTCCTGAGCCAGCATCTCCGGATATGCAAGGTTCTTCCCACATATGCAGCGCAGCCCTTGCCACAACGATTTCCTCGGTCTCATGACATCTTCCCCACCGGCCGTTTATACGGTCTGCGTGACAATTTCTTGGGCACAGTACGCAATCTGTTAACATGCTTTTCCTTTTTTTTTCTATTTCTATATGGTTATCTGTATCATTCTTTTTACTCATATGCTTTCCCTGTATCTTTTTTTTTTCCAGATATCCTCTTACAGATATCTATTACTTCTTATACGCTTCTACTGTATTCTTTATGCAGTACTTCTAACGCATGAATATTGTACCACGAATTTCCGCAACAATTTCACCTTTTTCTCCTTCTTTCCCTTGTAAATATTGAATTTAATCTGAGAAAATGATACAATTTTTATCACTTGGAGTATAGATTAGTATTCCAGATATATTAAGGAAGGACTTGAACATTATGAGGGATTATATTATCAGCTGCTGTTCAACAGCAGATCTTACTGAAGAACATTTTAAAGCACGCGACATATCTTACATCTGTTTTCACTTTGAGCTGAATGGCAAAGAATACGCAGACGATCTTGGAAAATCTATCCCATTCGATCAATTCTATGCAGCTATGGCGGCCGGAGCCGATACGAAGACTTCACAGGTCAATGCCGAAGAATTTGAAGAATATTTCGAACCTTTCCTTAAAGCAGGAAAAGATATCCTGCATATCACACTTTCATCCGGAATTTCAGGAGTAATTAATTCTGCAATGATTGCAAAAGAGAATCTTGAAGAACGTTATCCTGACCGCAAGATCCTGATCGTAGATTCTCTCGGCGCATCTTCCGGATATGGACTTTTGATGGATAAACTTGCCGATCTTCGCGACGAGGAGAAATCTCTGGACGAGGTTTTCCGCTATGCTGAAAAGCACCGTCTCAACGTACATCACTGGTTCTTTTCTACCGATCTTACATTTTACGTAAAGGGCGGACGCATTTCCAAAACAGCAGGTGCTATCGGAGGTGTCTTAAATATCTGCCCTCTTCTTAACATGGATAATCAGGGCCGTCTGATTCCAAGATATAAGATTCGTACAAAGCGTAAAGTCATTCGCACTATTGTAGATAAGATGGCCGAATATGCCGATCACCAGACCGACTATAATGGGAAATGTTACATTTCTCACTCCGAATGCTACGAAGATGCCAGAGCGGTTGCCGATCTTGTTGAATCCCGCTTCCCATATCTGAATGGAAAAGTCGAGATCAATAACGTAGGTACGACGATTGGAAGTCATACAGGACCGGGCACAGTTGCTTTGTTCTTCTGGGGTGATACACGAACCGAATAATCATATTTATAATGAAGAATATTTATTCCATAACTGATAGATAGTAAAGAATACAAAGGAGGTTTTCACATATGAAAACAGCTGTTATGACAGATACCAACAGCGGAATTATGAAAGCAGAAGCCGACTCCATGGGAATTTTCCTGATTCCTATGCCAGTCATTATCGATGATGAGACACATTATGAGGGAATTGATCTTACAGAAGATTCTTTCTACGGAAGCCTGACCGGCGGACAGAATGTATCTACATCCCAGCCATCTCCAGGCGATCTGATGGATCTCTGGGATGATATATTAGAACAGGGTTATGATGAGATCATTCATATCCCAATGTCCAGCGGACTGAGTGCTTCTTGTTCAACCGCTATCAGCCTTTCCGATGATTATGATGGCAAAGTACAGGTTGCAGACAACCACAGAATCTCCGTTACGCAGAGAGAATCTGTCATGCATGCCAAGAAGCTTGCAGAAGCCGGAAAATCAGCAAAAGAGATCAAAGAAGTATTAGAGGCCGAAGCCTATAACTCCAGTATCTATATTGCTGTCGACACTCTTGAGTTCCTGAAAAAGGCGGACGCGTCACCGCAGCCGGTGCTGCACTCGGAAGTGTTCTTAACATCAAGCCGATTCTCACTATCCAAGGTGGTAAGCTGGACGCATTTGCCAAGACACGCGGCATGAAGAAATGTAAGCAGAAAATGGTTGAAGCATTAAAGAATGACCGTGAGACACGATTTAAAGACGCTGACGACAAACATCTTCTCGTTGGTGCTGCCGGCTCTAACCTCACGGAAGAAGAGGCCGCAGAATGGAAACAGATGCTTGTAGAAGCATTTCCGAATTCTTATGTATACTATGATCCACTTTCATTCAGTGTAGGATGCCATATCGGACCAAAGGGATATGGAATGGGGATTAGTGTTTGTTCGAAAGATTATGATAAATAATTTGCTGTTTAATTCATCATCTTGGCTTACCCCGGTCCACAAGATAAACTTGGTATCCTGTTTCGGACTATGATTCTACGATGAAGAAGTTGTAAGGGCGTCAGCCGCTTCATGTATTAAACAAAAAAAATCCCCCAGGAAATGGTATGCTACCCTCATATAGGACAATGAAATATAAAAAGTCCTATATGGGGGGTATTTTTCATGTTCAGAAAGAGTAAGATAGAACCAGTAGAAAAAGTAAAAATAGTCGAACGCTACCTTGCAGGAGAAATTGGCATACAGCAAGCAGGAAAAAGAATTGGGAGTTGATCATCATAGTATTCGAAATTGGATTTCTATTTATCAGTATGATGGACCAACTGGATTACTCAATCAACCGAAAAACAAATCTTATTCAAAAGATTTAAAAATATCTGCTATAAATGATTATCTTAACGGAGAAGGATCTCTTCAGGATATTTGCACAAAATACAGAATTCGTTCACACAGACAGCTTTCCGATTGGATTAAGGTGTATAATTCTGGTGGAATATTAAAAATATCCACTGGAGGTGCTTACATGAAAAAAGCAAAAGAACACTACACTTGATGAGAGATTAAAAATAGTAACAGATTGTCTTGCAAATGATAAGAATTATGGTGCAATGGCACTCAAATATGATTGTTCCTATCAACAAGTTCGCAATTGGGTAATACGATACGAAAAGATGGGTCAAGCGGGTCTGGAAGACAGACGTGGACGTCGTATAGCTTCTCTTCCAAGCAGAACACCTGAAGAAGAGCTACGTGACAAGATAGCTGAACTGGAAAGAAGAAATCTAGACTTACAAATGGAGAATGATCTGTTAAAAAAAGTCAGAGAACTGGAAAGGAGGGGTCGCTATCTTTAATCCATCGGTTAGCCGAATATGAAGCCATCCAAAAACTATCGTCTACTAAGCATTATCCCATAGATAGACTTTGTAAATATCTTAATGTTACACGTTCTGCGTATTACCACTGGGAAAATATCCGAAAAGTAATAATGAACTTCGAAACGAAAGACTATCCACTGAAATCCAAAGGATTCATCACCAGCATCCAGATATGGGATACCGAAGGATTCGTGATGAATTAGATGGACATAAAGGAATTCATGTGAATGATAAACGAGTACTTCGTATTTGTAGGAAATACGATATAAAATCAAATATTAAATGGAAACCTAAGAGTTGTACCAGAGGAGACAGAAATCCTGATCACATAGCAAAAAACTATTTACACCGTGAATTTCACGCCGAAAAACCGAATGAAAAGTGGCTTACAGATGTTTCTGAATTTAAATACTACAACGGAATAGAAGTTCATAAAGTTTATCTGAGTGCTATTTTAGATTTATATGATAGAAGGATTGTTTCCTTTAAAATCAGCGATCATAATGATAATCCATTAGTTATGGACACGTTTGATGAGGCTATTCGTCAGGAGCCAGATGCACACCCATTAGTTCATTCTGATCGAGGCTTTCAATATACAAGCGCACAGTTTTATACTAGATTAAAAAACATCATATGAAGCAGAGTATGTCTAGAGTTGCCCACTGTATTGACAATGGACCAATGGAAGGGTTTTGGGGAATTCTAAAACGAGAAATGTATTATAAACAGCGTTTTAATGACAGAAGCTCTTTGATTACTGCGATAGCTAATTACATAGATTACTACAACAACCAACGACTTCAAAGGAAACTGCATGTAATGACACCAATGAAATATCATGAGCAATATACAAAAGCAGCATAAAATATCGCCAGCCATAGCATGGCTGACGATACAAAAATTTATTATTTTTTTATTGTCCTGACGGGAGCATACCAAAACATCTCAAATTTATTATTCTCAATATATTTCTTATTGATATCTTTCCACATCTCTTTATCAACTCCGGACCATGAGATTTTATCCGGATTGTAATATGGATCTTTCTTCGCTTTCATCTGTTCTTCGTAATCTTTATAAAGTGCGATTACCTTTGGTGATAACAGAAGCACGATCAACATATTTACCCATGTACAACTTCCAAGTGCAAGATCTGATAAGTTCCATGCGATATCTGATTCCAGGTTACCCCAGATGAAGATCAGAACAGGCATTGCAATTCTCATGATCCATGTAACAACTTTACGTACTTTTGCTTTTGATTCACCCTGGAACAGATACATAGCTGCTGTCTCTGCTTCATAGTAGTAACTGATCAGACATGTGAATGAGAACAGTGCTAACATAATCGCAATAAATGTAGGAGCGATCTTGCCCATAACTGTCTTACATGCTAACTGTACGAAGATAACTCCGTTCGTTCCTGCTGCTGCGAGTGCAGGAAGTTCTGTAGAGCCACTTCCGACATATCCGCCTGCTGTATTAAAGCAGTCTGTTAACAGAATCATAAGTCCTGATGCAGTACAGACGATAACTGTATCAAGCCATACACCTGCTGCATTGGCCATACCCTGTTTTACCGGATGGCTTGTCTCTGCCGCTGCTGCTGTAGGAGATGCTTCACCCATACCAGATGCACTTGAGAATGTACCTCTCTTAACACCCTGCTGGATGATCACACCGATTGTTCCACCAAATACTGCATTCTTGGCAAATGCTGCTGTTACAACTGTTTTGATCAGTGCCGGTACTGCTGTAATGTTCATAACAATAATTACAACTGCTGCGATCAGATATACCGTTACCATGAATGGTACGATCATAGATGCGATCGCACTGATACGTTTTACACCACCGATAACTACTACTGCAAGAATCAATGCAATGATCAATGCACTTACCCACATCGGAATCTTGATCGCATTATGGAATCCGTCACAGATTGTATATGTAGCTGCTGCCGGCATGAATACAGAAGTTCCGATCATAAGGATCAGGGCCATAAATGTACCATATTTCTTCCATCCAAGACCTCTCTCTGCACAATAAGCTCCACCACCACGATACTGGCCGTCAATACGTGTCTTATACAGAACTGCCAGTGTACACTCTGCGAAGCATACTGCTGAGTTCGTCATACCTGCAAGGATCATCCAGAACAATGCTCCCGGACCTCCCATGTAAATTGCTACCGCAACTCCGGCTACGTTACCTGTACCGACACGCATTGCCATAGTCGTACAGAACGAACCAAATGCTGAAATTCCTGAGTCAGAATCCTGTTTGTCAATAATTCTGCTCCACATATCCTTAAAATGTACAAACTGGAAACCATGCAGTCTGATTGTAAAATATAAACCGCTTCCTACAATCAGTACCAACATTCCTACACCCCAGATGTAACCATTCAGGAAGTTTACAATGTTGTTTAAACCGTTTAACATATTATACCCTCGTATTCCTTTATTATTCGTTAATTTTATCACAATTATTTATGAAAATCAATAAATAGATGCAATTATAGACGAATGTTTTTTTTTTTCCTCCCAATTTTATACATTTTATTCTATTTTTATGCATTTATGCATCATTTATATTTGTTAATTAAAAGACAGTTTCTTTCATCATAGTACTGCGTTAAACAATCTTTCTCTTATTTCTTCTTTGGAAGTGACAATATGATCACACCGGCAATGATTCCGACAAATCCTGCCAGATCCATTCCGGAAAATGCCACATGCATAAAAATCACGGACATTGCTGTCGCTGTTAACGGCTCTACCGATGCGAGCAGACTTGCCTTGGAACCACCAATCAGCCGTACGCCTTCCATATAACAGCTAAAAGACATCACTGTACCGAAAATAATCACAACTACAATACAGCCAATACATTGCCAGTCCCAGGTAATATCTTCCACCAGCGTCCATGGCCGCACAAATGGTGTCAGACCGATTCCACTGATCAGCATACCCCAGCCAACCATCGGAAATGTTCCATAGATATCCATCAGATTCCCCGGAACCAGATTATAGAATATCGTTGCGACTGCCGATGAAAGACCGAATATCAATGTCGTTTTCGATACACTTAGCTGAGTCAGATTACCATGTGTTGCCAGCAATACCGTTCCGCCAAATGCAAGGATCAGGGCAAGGATTTCATTTTTTCCCGGAAGTTTCCAGTTTTTAAGTGCAAGAAGTACCATAATCATTACCGGCGCCGTATACTGCAGAACAGTTGCAATTCCCGCATTGGAATCTTCCACCGCCAGATAATACGTCATCTGACATCCGGCGATACCAATCACTCCATATACCAGCATCCTGAGCACATGCCGCTTATTTTTCCAGATACGGAATATTCCGTCCTTCTGCACCATATACGCTCTGGTCAATAATATGATCCCTGCAATGATCAGACGTACATTCACGATCCACGTTGCAGTCACTCCTTTGTATTCAAATGTGTATTTTCCGAATACTCCGGCAATCCCCCACAAGAACCCTCCTGTAATGGTAAGTGCAGTTCCCCTCACTGTCTCTTTTCGTTCCAGCCGCTCTGTCAGATTCTTCTGTGCTGTATTGTTTTTTGTTGTCTGTGGTTTCTCCCTTTGTCATTTTCCCTGCATTCCCTCTCTTTTTGTCTGGTTTGTCTGTTCTATTGCATACTATGATATAAAAAAATCGTACGTCCCATCGAAGCAGTCATTCTGTGTGAAATAGATATCACCGTCCTGTCCTTCGAAATCGTGAACTTTCTCATTCCTTCTGCGCAGTCATCCACGTCCAGAATTGCCTTGGTCATGATATCCCCTTCGCCTTCTTCTCTGAGACTTGCACGACTCTTTAATACGAGACTTCTTTGATCTCCAGTACAACGCGCTCAAAAATAATTGTACCATCAACTACTTGGATGTTAGTACAACTATTTTTTCTGTCAATATAGAATTTTATTATACACAAACCGAGAAGGGCAGGTCACCCTGCCCCTCAAAAGGATAGTATATCAATATTTAGTTAAGCGTCTCTGTTATTGATTTTCTAAGCTGTATTCTATGCAGTTGCCGGAAGAATACGTGACAGGAAGGTCTGTGTTCTTCTCTCTTTCGAGCTGTAAAGATGCGTTCTGGCTTTCCTTCTTCTACTACATATCCATCAGCCATGAAGATAACTCTGTCTGCCACATCACGGGCAAATCCCATCTCATGTGTCACAACGATCATCGTCATTCCTTCTTTTGCCAGGGATTTCATAACATCCAGTACATCACCTACCAGTTCCGGATCCAGTGCGGATGTCGGTTCATCAAAAAGAAGTGCTTTCGGTTCCATTGCAAGTGCTCTTGCTATGGCAACTCGCTGCTGCTGTCCTCCGGAAAGTGTACTTGGATAGACATCTGCTTTATCTTTTAATCCGACTTTATCCAAAAGTTCCAGCGCTTTTTCATGCGCTTCTTCTTTGTTCATATGTTTGGTAAGAACCGGTGCCATCATAACATTCTCCGCAACCGTCTTTAATGGAAACAGATTGAATCTCTGAAATACCATACCAACCTCTTCACGGAATTTACGAATGTCACATTTCTTATCTAACAGGTTCTTTCCTTCGTATTCTACAATTCCTCCGGATGGACTCTCCAACTGGTTGATGCATCGAAGGAAGGTACTTTTTCCGGAACCGGATGGTCCGATGATACATACAACTTCTCCTTCCTCGATATCAAGGTTGATATCTTTTAATACTTCCAGGTTTCCGAATTTCTTTGATAAATGGCTAATTTTAATCATATCAATCACCTCATTTTTCTTTCAATCTGTTTCTGAACAATTATCAATATAGAAAGTATGATCAAGTAGAACACTGCCAGGGCGGTATATGTAGGAATTGCCTTAAAAGCTTAATGCCGCATATGCCTGTGCCTGATGTGTGATCTCATTTACCGCAATGGCTGATAATAATGCGGTATCTTTTACGGATGTAATAAACTGGTTAAAGAGTGCCGGTAATGCGGACTTGAATGCCGGAGGAATGATCAGGTGGAGCATTGTCTGTGTACTGGTAAGTCCAAGCGATGCACCTGCTTCTTTCTGTCCCGGATCAATTCCCATCAGCGCTCCTTTGACAATCTCGGAGATAAATGCTCCGGAGTTTAATGCAATAACTCCGATTCCGACAATCGTACTGCTGATATCTACGCCGACCAATTTTGGAATTACGAAATACCCGTAAAGTGCCTGCACCATCAGCGGTGTTGCTCTGATAATCCAAATGTAAACCTCAGCGATTGCTTTTCCTACTTTTATACTTAGACTGTAATAAATATCCACAGAGACTTCCGATCAGAATCCGATACCGATACCTACTACAGCGATCAATACTGTTAGTTTTAATCCTTCAAACATCATCGGGAGTAAAACATCCAAAATTTCATATCCATATACTATCTCTTCCTATCTGTTGTTTTTTCGTTCATTTCAAATATGATCCATAAGATCTATTCGCACCATTTTGCATACAATTCATCTGTTGTACCATTTTTGATCAGTACTTTTACAGCCGCATTGATCTCATCGTAATATTTGCATTCTTTGGAAATTGCTACACAATATGGTGCCTGGCCCTGATTGAATTCATCACCTACAACTTCAAGATTGCTGTCCGGTGTTGTCTTAATATAGAAGTTTGCTCCAGGTCCGTCCTGAATGACTGCATCTACTTTTTTCTGTTCCAGTGATTCGTATGCGGTTGTAATCGTATCATGTACTTCCAGATCTGCATCGGAAAGGTTCTTAGATGCATACGTATGAGAAGCAGTTCCTTTTTCTACAGCTACTTTCTTGCCTTTCAGGTCATCTACGCTCTTGATTCCTTCGTCATTTGATTTATTTACCATAACAACCTGGCCGGAATCACAATAGATATCTGAGAACTTCATAACTTCTTTTCTTTCATCTGTTGCACAAAGTGCTGCAGCTCCCATATCCAGTTTGCTTTCTGAGAGTGAAGTCGTCAGTGCCGAATAATCCATTGCCTGCACTCCTCCGTCAATCTCAAATCCTAACAGGTCCTGCAAATCATTTATCAGATCCAGATCATATCCTATCAATGTCTTTCCATCTTCATCGTAATAAGAAAATGGTCCGAAAAGTCCGCTTGTTCCTACTTTCAGTTTTACACCTTTCATGCTGCCTTTGATATCGTCTTCTGTCAGAGTTTTCTTTGTCCCGGACTTGGATGAAGAATCATCACTTGATTTACTTCCACATCCTACGCCAAGCATTGCCACCATTGCTGCACACATCATAACTGCTACTAATTTCTTTTTCATAATTGTGGTCCTCCCATTGTTCCATTTTGAAATCTGCTATAAGACAGTTTTCTTTGATCCTCTAATAACTGAAAATGTGTAAGGGCACATTACAAATGATTTTTGTAATGCGCCCTTGCATTTCCGTCCGACAGACCTTCTAACCTACCCGGATGAATTAGAAAATAGTTTCTTATATTTCAGATAAATGAAATACAAAAAGCTTTAGCATACGAAAAGGCGCCGCAGGTATGTGAACCGCGACGCCTTTGTCTGTCTTGTTCTTTATGAACTTGTGATTATTCTAACTGTTTTACTGATTTCCGTCAATCTGCAATTTTGCTTAAAATTATCTGTTAATTTTCTCCATTTATCGTTTTTATTACGAATTAGTTTCTTTTTTTTACTATTTCTAAAATGTAATCTTTGTTTTAGTATTATTTTGTGTTATTTCACTATTAAGGTTTGTAATATTTCTTTTTATTTTATTACCATGATATACAGGTCAACCGATAAATATTCTTTTTATTTTATTCTTTTCTTCTTTCCGGATATATTCTTCCAATGTCGGAAATGATATGGCTTCTCCGGTACACATGACCATAAGGTCATCCCTGAGTGCTCTTGCTTCTACTGTATCTACCTTTCCAAGCTCTTTCAGCAGACCAAGCGTCTTTTTTCCTGAATTTCTTCTGATACATCTTCCCATTTTTCACGGAATCTGCGCTGTCTGTAGTACACTTCCTTCTCAGCCGTATACTTTTTCATGATCCGCAACATATGCTCCGAACATCCTTCCAGATCAATGTGCTTAATGATATTCTTCAGATCTACCGCATCATCCAGTGCATTATGACTGACTTCGTTCCCAGTCCACAAAGGATCTTCAGACTTCCGATCCCGGCACTCTGCAGATCCAGTTTCGCCGAATAGATGTCTTCTATATCTTTGATCATACGAAGGATACGGTTCACGATCTTTTGGTCCGTTTCGATGCATCCTTGCGGTATTCCAGAAGATCTCTCTGTATCACGTACTTATCCGGTCCCCATACATAGACCCTTGATACCTCCATGCTTCCAACTGCTCTGCGACTTCTTCCATCACAAGTTCATAATCCGGGGCACTTTAAGAGATCTTTTCTCAATACCGGTCATCTCCTGGAACCGGTCATGCAGTTTGTCTTCTGCATAAATATAGAATGAAATCTTGTTACTTCTTCAAATTCTTCCCACAGACTACAAACCCAACCGACACAAGCTTGGCCGGCGGTCCACCTTTTATCTGGGATGTTAAGAATTCCGTATCCAGGAACGCAACCATCTCGTTGTCGAGTTTTTTCTGCGATATTAGGTGTGCTTTTGTGTGAACGATTTTTATTTATATTTTTATTTATGCTCTTCTTTGGTTTTTTCCTGATCTTTGCCAATGAAACCACTCCTTGTCATTTCGTTTTGTTCCTTTTGAAATGATACAGGGGTGTGAAGGATTTTACAAAGCATCTTTATTGCTTCAGTTTTATCCCAGATTCTCCGGTTATGTTGTACTCCTCAATTACTCTGTCAAACGGGAACTATCCTGCTTTCACAATATTCGCAGCAGTTCCAATTATCACCGCCTCATATGGACGCAATACATTTCCTTCTCTGTCATCCTCATAATTCCGAATCCAGACTTCCCCATCTTTCCACTCATCAAAGCAATGGGCAGCTAACTTCCTCATCCGTAAAGTTTGCACATACCAGCATCTTTGTATGCTCATCTGTTCTCGTATAGGTAAAAATCTTCTCATCTTCCGGCAAAAGAAGGTCAAATTTTCCATCCACAAATACTGGATTTTCTTTTCTTAAACGAATCAGCTTCTGATAATAGTAAAATACCGAATTTTCGTCTTCCGTGCCTCTTTGGCATTGATCCTGATATAATTTGGATTCACGGTAAACCATGGTTTCTCCTGTTGTGAATCCTCCGTTTTCCTCTCCGCTCCACTGCATTGGAGTGCGGGCATTATCACGGCTCCTTGCGTAAATAGAATGCATGATTTCTTCTGGCTGATATCCTTTTTCCAGACGCTCTTTGTACATATTCAATGTCTCAATATCTTCATAGTCCTCAATGCTGTCAAACTGCATTCGTCATTCCCAGCTCTTCTCCCTGGTAAATGTAAGGAGTTCCCTGCATTCCATGAAGCATTGTCGCCAGCATTTTGCCGACTCTTTTTCTGTATTTTCCGTCATTTCCCCCAATACGACACGATTCTAGGAAGATCATGGTTATTCATGAACAGGCTGTTCCATCCTGTCTGATATAAAGTATTCTGCCACTTCGCAAAGGCATTTTTTTCAGCTTAACCATATTTAATGGAATAGTATCCCATTTTTCCTTTCCTTCTTCCTGATCAAGCATAATATGCTCAAACTGGAAAACCATGGAAAATTCACTTCCATCCGGTTGCTATATTTCTTTGCAATTTCCGGTGTTGCTCCCCCAGGCTTCTCCCAACAGTGATCATATCACCCTTCTGAAATGTTTCCTGCTTAATTCACGCAGAAATTCATGCAGCTTTGGTCCATTATTTGTAATCTTAAGATCTGGCTCTTTTGCAATCTGATCGATCACATCCAGACGAAATCCACCTGCACCTTTTTCCATCCACCAGAGAATCATATCATAGAGTTCTCTTCTCACTTTCAGTTCTCCCAGTTCAGATCCAGCTGTTTCACTGAAAACTGATGAAAATAATACTGTCCCAGTTCTGGAACCCACTCCCATGCCGGTCCTCCGAACGCAGAATTCATATCATTTGGATAAACACCCTCTTCTCCGTCACGCCACACATAATAATCATGATACGGATTGTCTTTACTTTTCTTTTGCCTCCAAAAACCATCTGTGTTCATCAGAAGTATGATTCAACACAAGATCCATCATAATTCAATTCCGCGTTTCTTTGCCTCCGCAAATAACTGTTCCATATCTTCCATTGTTCCGAACATCGGCTCAATATCCTGATAATCTGAAATATCGTATCCATTGTCATCCTGTGGCGAACGATACACCGGTGAAAGCCAGATTGCATCTATTCCAAGTTTTTTCAAATAATCCAATCTGCTGATAATTCCTGGAATATCACCAATTCCATCTCCATCCGAATCTTGAAAGCTTTTCGGATAAATCTGATATACAACTGCATTTCTCCACCATTTATTCTTATTTCCCATACTCATTCTCGATATCTCTCCGGCAGATTTTCTGATTCTACCGGGATATCCTCTCCCTTTCTAACCATATACCTGGTTTATTTTTTCTATATTTTAACGGAGAAACTCCATATGTTTTTTTGAAGCTTCTGATAAAATAGCTTACATTCTGATATCCACTCTGCATTGCAATCTCTGTAACAGGAGTATCCGTATCTTGTAACAGCTGTTTTGCATGCTCTAATCTTAAATGTGTTATATATTTGCGAAAGGGTAATATGAAATGTTCCTTAAAATATCGCGATATATATTTTCCGAAAGATGAAACTGCTCGCCAAATTCTTTTTAATGATATCTTTTCCATAAAATTCTGCTGTATATATGAAATCATTTCTTTTTAGAATAAATTGTAAAAGAATTATTTTGTCTTTATCTGAGCAGTTATTATGGACTCAGTTTTCTTTATTTTTTGCCACATATTTTCAACCAACTGCTCACACAGTTCTTTTGTTGTATCTTTTACTTTGGACTTATCATCAGATGCCCATTTTAACGGTCCAGTACTTATCATCCAACATGTCATTTATACAAAAAAGATATGTATTTTAACGGAAAAAGGAAAGTAAAATAATCACTGTACCAGTCTGTAGAACCCATAAATGCAGATTGCCCGGCGACACTACAAAAGCATCCCAATATAATTTTCTCTGATATACTTACAGTCAAAAAATCCACTTTTTTACATATATAATTTCCAGTTCATCATGCCAATGAACCGGTATCTGAAATGATTGTCCCTCATTTTTTATATGATATGTACTAAACGGATCATCCTTTGTGCCATGTGGTTATTTTCCTTTAATTCAAATACTCTCTCCTAATACTTCTACAAGACCTTTACTCTTCCATTTTCCACTCTTCCATCTAAAGGTACCATTCCCACAGCTCTCGCACATTCGTCACCTGCCATAGCAATATATGCTCCTTGCCAGCCAGAAGTCCCATGTATTCCGAGAAAATAGGAATGAGTGCATTTAAAACATGCACCGCCAACAATTTACAAGATATATTTCAGCCGGCTCAAGCAAAGCCGGAGCAATACTTACGATTCTAAGTATCCCAACAGAAAAGTAGCAAGAACGACATTACGATACCTATCAATGCGTTGAATAGTCCGTTTTGCCTGATATGCTATCCCCGGTCTTCCAAATTATATTTAGACATAACGGCTATATTGTCTCCCACTGCCCTACAGCCTGGATCACTTACAGACATAGCATAAGCGTATCAACCACCTGAAAGCATATAAATAAAGTTTCTAAACATATTGGCACAGATAGGCTGTGTTAATGTTTTTCTTTCCAGTTTCCATAGGTTTCCTCCTCACA
>VOFB01004345.1_pt1 | contig 44600 bp, 58 predicted proteins | sample 5384141 | NCBI WGS metagenome assembly VOFB01 (sample SAMN12384721, study PRJNA508395) | human gut metagenome | isolation source: healthy gut A | host: Homo sapiens | reverse complement strand
ATTACGTATTGCTTGTCACTTTGGGAACAGCCATTCCCAAATTGAAAGATTTCCTGAAAGTGCCCGGAGGAAGAAGCATTGCGTTATTGTGAATAAGTAAGACAGATTTAGTCCGACTAAAATCCGATGAAAATACGACGGTTCCCTTCTACTGAAAGTCCGACTTGTCCAGGCGAAATTACATGCTAAAGAGACAAAGCGGCATAAAATTGAATAGAGAGAGTTACGCCTGTGCCTGTAATGGGTACGGGCTTTTTTATACCCGCCTATTTTCCCCATACTCAATTGGAGTACTTACTCCGGCTCTTTTTTATGCCTTGCAGGGCGAGTGGCATGGTGACAGAATCGCTATCGATCCTCCCCGCTGTTTTTGATTTTGCAACTTCACATGTCTGAAAATGTATTACGACTTAAGGAAAGCGGGAAGCAAAGCTCCCGGTAACATGGGCTTACGACAGGAACAGTTTATATTAAAAGTCTGTTGCCGGTGCGATGAAACGAATGCCGAAGCAAAAGAAAAGGAAGTTGCAGGTTGAATATGAGCAGGAGTCCGGAACCTTTATTCCCCCTTCTGCTAAAACCGTCAATGATCTTTTGGATGAGTATATGTCAATCTATGGTAGAATCATGGACAAGTATTACCGAGATTTGCTTTCTGTCAAAGCGGTTTCTTCTAAGTATGTAAAAGCCCGTACAGAATATCTGACTCCGCATACTGTCCGAGAGGTTCACAAGACATTGCGAAATGCTTTCAATCAAGCGGTCAAGTGGGAATTGATGACCAGAAACCCTGTGGAGCACGCTACGCTGCCGAAAGAAGAACACAAGACCAGGGATATCTGGACAGCAGAAGTGCTCCAGAAGGCTCTGGAAGCCTGTGACGATGATATTCTTCGTCTGGCTATTAACCTTGCCTTCTCCTGTTCCCTGCGAATGGGCGAGCTTCTGGGGCTTACCTGGGACTGTATTGACATTTCCCCCACCAGTATTGAACTTGGTCAGGCAAGCATCTTCGTTGAAAAGGAGTTGCAGAGAGTAAATCGTGAAGCGATGGCAGATCTGGACGGTAAGGACATCATGTTCAAGTTCCCACCGACCTTCGCCAGTACGCATACCGCATTGGTTCTCAAAACTCCTAAGACCAAAACAAGTGTCCGCAAGGTGTTCTTACCGAAAACCGTAGCGGAAATGTTGGTACAGCGAAAGGCTGACATCGAAGAACTGAAAGACCTTTTCGGTGACGAGTTCGTAGACTTCAATCTGGTTTTCTGTTCTTCCAATGGCAAGCCGATTGAGGGGCAGGTTATCAACCGTGCTTTCAATAAGCTGATTGAGGAGAAGGGACTGCCGAAAGTGGTTTTCCATAGTCTCCGACATTCCAGTATCACTTACAAGCTGAAGCTGAACGGCGGCGATATGAAATCCGTTCAAGGCGATTCCGGTCATGCACAGGTCAAGATGGTAGCGGATGTTTACTCCCATATCATCGACGATGACCGCAGACTGAACGCTGAAAGAATGGAAGCTGCGTTCTACTCAGGCAGACAGGCAACGCCTGAGCCGGTTCAACCAGCCGCAACGGAAAGCTCCGCTGATGATAAAGAACTTCTTCTGAAGCTTCTGCAAAATCCGGAAATGGCAGCACTCCTGAAGTCGCTGGCAAAAACATTATAGTAACTGCAAGGGCAGATCCTTTTACATAGCTACAATAGCTGTAAAAGGGTCTGCCCTTATTTTTTTGTTATGGAGGTCAACGAGTATGGATAGAATCTTTATGGACGAGTATTACGAGCATCTGAGAGCTGACAATATCGAGGCATTTTCCAAGGAAAGGAACGACGAATATGTTGGCAGAGCTGAGGAATACAAAGCAGCAAAGTCGGCATTGCTTGAAGGATTGGGACTTGAGCATTTGTTTGACCATAGCCATGAACTGACTCCGAAAGAGAAAGAAATATGGATGCTGTTCGATAGGGTTGATGTAGCAGAGCTTCTTGCAAGGGATGCTTTTGCCAAGGGTGCTTATATGCTCGGCGCTGAGGATAGAGAGATTATGCTGAAATAAAAAAAGACCTGCTTCGGCGGGTCTAAATTACATAGAATCATTGAGTCTGAAAAACCTTTGAAATTCTTAATAATTCTGGTTGAAAAATTCATTTTGAAATGATATATAAAACAGACTGAAATCTGTGTCTAAGGACACCCGCACCCTCACACGAGAATGAATAGGATTTCCTATCATTTCGCATCACGAGAAGTTACATAGTGACATTTACTTGCACTTGCAACGTCCACCAAAAATCGAAAGACTTGCTAATTTCGAGCCAATCGGACGGTGTAAAATCCCTCTGAATTAGCTATCACAGCGTAGTATCAGATGGGATTTGAAATGTCGCCATGTGTCATTTTGAGCTTATATTTTGTGCTTAAATGGCGTAGGCTGTGAAAAACAACAACTTCAAAATTATGTTCCTCACACAGCGTTGTAAATCTGTCCCGAACAATGCGGCTTTCTACGGGATTCCCATTTTCAAGAGCAATAACGAGGTTATAATCGTTATAGGCACTTCCTAAAAACTCTTTCAATTCCTGCTGGTCTTTCTTGTATTGAACCAGTAATTGAGCAAGCGTTGTCGGCAGCCATACAGTACGATTACTTGTTTCTGTTTTGGGTGTTTTTAACACCAGCCTTGTAGTGCAGTGGGGCTTCTGGGTTGGGAAAATTTTAATAATATCTTTTTCTTTCAGCTTTTGCATAGCTGATTGAGAAATTCTTGCCAGCTCCTTATTGACGATAACTCTTGCATTATTATTTGCAATAGCTTCTTCATCAATAATCACATCATCCCAAGTAAGCCCCGTAATTTCACCTACTCTTAATGAGCAGGCAAACGCCAAGTGCATACAAAGCAGGAGTAAATCATCATCCACAAGTTTGATTGCTTCCTTAAATGTCTGTACATTCCAGACCTTACGTTTTACCTTTGGTACTTTGGGTAAGGTAGCTAAGGAAGCCGGATTCCGCATTTTGCTGTCCAGATATTCCCAACGGATAGCCTGATTTAAGGCACAGCGGATAATATCATGGATTTTCTTAATGTTGGCAGGCTGCACACAGCGACCAGTTGCTTTGCAGTTAGCACGAGGAACTTCTGGAACACTTAACAGGTCATTGTAATATTGAGAAAGTTTTTTCGTGGTGATTTCATTTAATTTCCAATCTCCAATAAGGGGATTGATATAGTTGTTAATTGAACTCAATTTACTGCTGTAAGTGTTGGCAGACCACTTCGATACGCCATATAGATTGACAAAAGTAACAAGAAATTCCTTTAAAGTGATTTCATCATCTGGGGTATCTATTGCCTGCTCTGCTTCCTCACGCTGATGGGCGAATTGTTCTTCTAAAGGGACGAGAACATATCCGTAGGTTTGTTGATAAAATTCAATAAACGCTTTTCGTGCCTTTGCTTCTTTTTTTGGTTTCTAGGGTGTCCCATTTCTGCTTTCTTTCGCCTGTATCATCCATATACCAGTAAATAACTGAAAATTTTGATTTTCTTTGTTTGATTGAAGCCATATTATCTCTCCTTAAATGATTATTCGTGTAACCATTTATCGAAAGATATTTTAGATACTCTAATCATCCTGCCAGCTCTGATATAGTGAAATTGACCGCTTTTGACTAAAGCATATGCCGACTTCATACTGATGTTTAAAAGAGCTGCTATTTCATCTACCGTATATGTCTTTTTTTCAGACGTTGTAATACCGTGTGTATTCTCTTTACCATCTAACATAAGATTAAGGCTCCTTTCTATGATGGTAACAGTAAAATACACCTCTCTAACACTTTGAGTATAACACAGGAAATTAAAGTTTTGTAGAGGTTCAGTGCATTTTACTGTGAGCAAGTCAGCCGAACAGCTTTCGCTAAAGCTCATGGGAATCTCACCCCTGCATGGTTCTCATCCAGCCGTACCCTTTGCCAGCGGTGCTACATCATCACACGGACTAAGGCTGTACGGAAGTATCATTATCACAATAGAAAGGTCATGGCGGCAGCTTTTGCGGTAAGCTGCTTATGGAACGCTGGCAGGAATCGCTATCCGGTATCATCCCTCCTTTGGTGGGTTACGGCGTGCCAGCCCAACGGCTCTCTTTCTATCGAAACGTATTCGGCTGCTTTATGCTGCGTTGATTAGACGCTTTCTTTTTCAAGGAACAATCCGGCTTTGTCAGCCTGTTAAAATGCACTGGTGATAATGCACTTTAATAGACTGGCAAGCCCTGTCTGGGAAGCATGGGCTTGTCCATGCTTCCACAGGAGAGCATTATTTTTACTTTGGTTCCCTGATTTCAAAAGATAAAATCTTTGCAATCAGACGTGTTTCCATCCGGCGGCGTAGGGTTTCATCTACAACCATGTGGGTATTCCCATATTCGTCTTTCATGGGACGCATGGAACGGCTGGCAATAAAACCGCTGTAATGGCGTACAATCTGGTTGATTGCTTCAATATCGCCGTCCGCAGCCCTTACAATCACAGGAAACGGAATCATAGGGTGCTTTGCTGTCATGCTTCGTCCTCCATAAATTTCTTGATAAATTCTAGTCCGGCGTGTCTTCTTCTCTGGATAGTAGAACGGTTGACTTCCAGAATTTTTGAAATTTCCGTATCGTCAAATCCAAGAAAATAATATCTCAGGATAACATCACGTTTCTTTCCGTCCAGACTTTCTAATGCTTCGGCTAACAGGCTGTTTTCAATGCGGACAGTAAATCCATCCATTTCAAAAGTATGGAAGTGGGATGGATAGGTGTCTTCGGAAGAAAACAGATTGACGGTGTAATCGTCCATATCACAAAACAGGGTTTCCCGTTTGCACTGTCTGGACAACGCTTTGAGATAGTCTTTGCGTTCATCTTCCATAGCGACTTTACAGATGTAATCAAACTGGTTCTCTATGGTTGTCTGAAATTCAGATGGCTTCATCATTGCTCACCCCCTTTCCAGCCTTGAAAGGGAGCGAGTTGATAGGAATTTCTGCTTCTTTCCCCCTTTTCGCTCTTAGTCCCGACAGGACAGGGGGTGCAGTTGCGTTTTGAGAAGAAAAAATTTAAAAACTTTTTCTTCCAACTAAAAAAGCACGCAAACAGACGATATTTCTGCTTGTGTGCTTCAATAGTTCTTTCTATGTATTGCAAAAAAACCCACATTGATGGTCAGACTTTTCTAGTGTAGGCGGATGGCTTTTTTTAACGGTTTACCGAATGTAGATATATTTAAGAAAATATTTTGCATAGCGGCTTCCTCCTGTAAGCCGCTGTCTGTCTAAAGTAGTAGATTTTAAAAATCATCTATATTTCAGGCAAAAAAGACGGCGGCTTTTGTTAAACCGTCGTCTGGAAATGATGATGTAATTTTTGACGCAGGGAAAGTATGCTGCCAAATAACGGTTTTTTTTATTTCCGTTTCGACAGCATAGTTTTATCTTTGATACGAATAATAGGAACTGTACAACTATACAATACGTTTTTCTATACCTGTCACTATTATAACAGGAACAGTAAAATGTACAGAGGTGGTGTATTATGCGTAAAAAAGAAGATAAATATGATTTCAGGGCATTTGGTCTTGCCATAAAAGAAGCCCGTAAAAAACAGGGATTGACCCGTGAACAGGTGGGAGCAATGATTGAAATTGACCCACGCTATTTAACCAATATTGAGAATAAAGGGCAGCACCCAAGTTTACAGGTGCTTTACGACCTTGTATCTCTGCTGAATGTATCAGTGGATGAGTTCTTTTTGTCCTCTGATAATCCGGTAAAAAGCAGCAGACGAAGACAGCTTGAAAGTAAAATTGACAATTTTACAGACGCAGACCTTGTTATCATGGAAAGCGTTGCGGATGGTATTGTCAAATACAAGGAAATGGAAGATAAATAACTTCTATTGCTTGTAAGAACAGGATTGAAATTAAAATGAGCCGATAGTCTATAAGCTATATAGCTTATAAATTATCGGCTCTGCGTCTAGGCGTCTGGCTCTTTGATAATGGTTGTAATTCCGTTTTTTATTGTCACTAAATTTTCTTTTTTGCATTTTGGACAAAAGAGAGGGAAATTTATCAGTTCCGTGTCTTTGCGTATTTTAGTTCGTGTCTTGTTGTTACAGACAGGACAAAGTACCCATATTTGTTGTTCTGCCATAAAAATCACCTGCCTTATGGAATAGCTGAAAATAGAATTGAAAGAGTGTTATTTATAAAGCGATGCCACATTCTAAGGCTAGGAACATAAGTTTTTCTGCTTTACTTAGCCCATATTCACACAAATCTCTAATATCCCAAGTATCATTATCTAAACAATCAGCTCCATATAAAAATTGAAGAAAAGGAATATTCCTAAATGTACAAACAGCTAAAGCTGCTGAAAATTCTAATTCAACAGTAATACAGCCTTGAGCTTTTCGGTCATTGATAATACCTAAAGTTTCTCTATATATTCCATCAGTAGTCCAACTTTTTTCCTGTTATATAAGGGCAGTTATACTTGTCTAAACATGAAATTAATGTATTTATGTATTCTGGGTTTACTGATAATTCCTGATTTGCAGGAATATAGTGATAGCTTGTTCCCTCATCTCTAACCGCAGAGGTGGGGATAATGATTTTATCTTTCACGGAATCATTTAAAATACCACAACTTCCAAAAAGAATAATTTTTTTTGCTCCTAATGCAATAATTTCCTCTAAGCCAGATACACAAGCAGATGCACCAACTAATGATAAATAAAAAGCTATTTCTTTTCCTTTATAATTGATTTTATATACCGGATTTACTCCATTTGCTGTATATAATTCTGCAATTTTTTGAACGGAGTTCAAAGAGATAAATTTATCAATAATGTTTTTGGAAAATGTGGAAATACATACTTCGGGGAAATTATCAATGGGCTTTGTACAATCTGTGGGATTGATTAACGCTGTTTTTTCTTCATAGAATTTCTGAAAAATAGTAGTATCCATATTCTACACATCCTTTCCAAATTATTTTAAAAGAATATTTTTTATAATATACAAGATGTTTTCGGGTATTTGAGGACTTATAAGCATAAGGTTGCTATACAGCCGTACTCCTTGATAAGAAAATATAATTATATCAATAATTGCTTCGGCATTTACTTCGTTAAATTCTTTTGTTTTTATTCCATAAGCAATTAAAGATTCCCAAGTTTTTTTACTTAATAAATATTGCTCATATAGCAGACTTTCATTGCCTTTACGCTGTAAAGTACTAAAAAATTCATAAATTGCTAAAGTTAAACAATTACTACTATCTAACATTTCTATTTGATAGCGATTTAATAGTTCTAATAGAATTTGTTTAGCAGGAACTAGACTTTCGATTTTGTTTAAAAACTTCATTTTCTTGTGTTTTGCATAAGAGAGTTAATGATATGAGAAAAAATTTCTTCGGTACTTGAATAGTGTCTATAAAGACCACCTCGACTAAGTCCGGTTTTTTCACATATATCTTTCATTGTGACTTCTTTAAATCCCTTTTCTGCAAATAATTTGTATGCTTCTGAACAAATAAGTTCTTTGGTCTTATCGCCTTTAGCACTCACTACTATAACCTCCTTTGCGACACATATGTCCCTTTTGATAATTATGCGACATTTGTGTCGCGAAGTCAAGCTATTTCACAATCTTCCAGTTTTCCCCGTTCTTTTCCAGCACAAGGTCAAACTGCGATACCTGTGTTGTCATGGTCTGGTTATCCAGATATTTCACTGCAAGGGAAGCTGTCACCTGATTTCCGTTTCGGTTGTAAACCGGATTCACCAGTTCCGAGAAAATATACTCTTTCCCCACAGGTTTCAGCACGCCCTCATTCACATAATAGGTCAGCTCCTTTGCGGTTGCCGTAGGGTACAGCTTGAAAAAGGTAGTGAGAAATTCGTTGATTTCCTCCGTGGTGATGGAATCCACCGTACCGTCACTTTGTACCGCTTTTGGCGTATAGCCGGATTTTACGGGAACGCTGGTGATGGTTGGGTTCTGGATAATCGTCAGGTTTCCAGAGCCGTCCACATAGACTGTCACCTGATAGGCGGAACGGACGGTTTTACCGGATTCTCCCTCTGTGATACGCTGTTCCACTGTATAGGTCACTTGATAATGCTGCTCCTTTTCTTCTGTGATTTCCCATATCTGGAAATCGGTCAGGGCAGACGATACGGGGATGTCCTTTCGGACAGTATCTACATTCAGGGCTTGCAGTTCTCCGGTGAGATAGCCTTTTAAAGCATTTGTCCGGTTATCAATGGAAGCGGCGGACTGTTCCCATGAATAGTAGACTTCTGCGAAATTCTTCACAAAATTCTCTATCTTGTGAGTGTCGAGGATTTGTTCCTCAATTACTTTGGTTTCATGGACAGTATGAATGTCTATCGCCGTGAAATTCTTATAGACGGCAAATAGGAAGCTCACCGCCAGCAGCACCCACAGGGCAATCACGGTTTTTTTGTGGGTATTGACTTTGTAAACTTTCAGTTTCTTTTCTTTCTGCTTTTTCTGGTGTTCCTCTTTTCTAATCTGAATCATATCGGTTCATCCTTTCTTATTGTTTGATTCGTCCGGCTCCGGCAAGGTGCTGTTGCCAGTAAGAGCCTGTCAGGTCTGCGTAGCCAATGGGATTTCCGGCATGGTACATCCGGTTGTTTCCCACATACAGCCCCACATGGGTGATGTAGGTTCCGGCGTTGTAGGTGGAGTGGAAAAAGACCAAATCCCCTGCTTTTGCTTCGGACAGGGGGATATGCTGCGTCACATTGTACTGTTCCTGTGCTGTCCGTGGCAGGGCGATTCCTGCCTTGCCATAGCACCACTGCACCAGTCCAGAACAGTCAAAGGAAGTGGAGGGGGAATCGCCCCCGTACACATACGTCCAGCCCTCATACTTTAAGGCTTCCTCCATGATAGCCTGTACCGTTTCATCATCAAACTGTGCCACGGTCAGGTATTGCGATACCAAGAGGACATAGAACATATTTCCATAGGAATACCGCCAGCCCCCGTTTTTCTCTACGGCAACAGGGTTGGTGTAGGTGACTTTCTTTCCGCCGGATTTGTCCCTTGCGAAGCTTTCTGCCAGTTCAAAGGTGTATTTTTTCCCACGTCCTGCCACATAGTCTAGGAAACCGCCGCCGTAGTTGTAGGACTGAATCACACTGTTTAAATCACAGCCCTTTGTTTCTGCCGCTGCGAGCAGTTCCGAGAAATATTTGCAGCCCTGCTTGATGGATTCCTCTGTGCTAAGGGAGTTCGGGGGAAGCCCCAGAGATTCCGAGGACTGCATAACGTCTTCCAGCGTGCCGCCGGATTCCACCTGAATGATGGCGAGCAGCACATTTAAGTATTCCTCTATGCCATATTCCCTTGCATACTTTTCCAGCATAGGTTTATGGGCGAGGACTTCCTGTGATACGCTCACGCCCCCATAGATAAGGTTTCCGCCGCTTCCTCCGTCTTCCTCATCCGAGAAGACAATCACCACCAAAAGGAGCAGGGAGAACATCATCACGAACACGCCGGAACAGGCAAAGAAAAGGTGTCTTAATTTCATGGTTTCTCCCCTTTCTTTTGTTTGGCAGCCGCTTTTACCGTTTTTGTCCGCTCCTTTCTGGCGGTGGTACGCCGGATGGTAAAGTTGGATTCTTTTAGCACAGGGGCAGCCCGTTTTCTTTCCGGTATCACAGGAGCCGTATCATTTTGGACAGGTCTTGCCGGACGGGGAGCAGCAGGTGTAGGAGTTGGAGCAGTCTTTTGTCTTTCATTTGGTTTGTCTGGGGAAGCCGGAGGGACTATCTGGCGTTCTGTCCTTACAAGAGGCGTCTGTTCATGGTGGATAGAAGCCGCTTTTACCACCGGAACCGAAGACCGTTCTGCCACAGCTCCCTCATAAGAAACCTGTCCCCGTTCCCTGATGGATGGGGAAGCAGGCTGCATAGCTGGCTTTCCTGTATGAGAGGTATCTGCATGATGTCGGAAATCTTCCGGCTGCTTTGCAGTAACAGGGCGTTCATGGACAGGAGCCGCCCCTTTGGGTGCTTCGGAAGCTGTCTTTTGCGGCTGTTTTGCCTGTTCCAGTTCCGCCCTGCGTTCTGCAATGGTCTGTCTGCGGCGTTCTGCCTGTGCGTTCCGCTGTTCGGCTCTGGCAGTTCGGGTCTGGGTCACGCTGGAAGTAAAATCCCGTACTCCCTCTGATACCTGTGTTTTCCCGTGGTAAAGGGCGTACTTTGCATTGACAGGCAAATCCTTTGCCTGCTCCCGAAGCTGTCCGGCAGTATCGGCTATCTTATCTTTGGTATCTGCCGCCGCACCTACCGCAGAACCAGCCCGTTTCCATGCGGATTCCTTTTCCGGTGCTGTCTGTCCGTCTGGTCGGCTGTGGTCTGCCTGTGTCCGTTTGGAAGAGCCGGAGGTGGAAGCAGTTCTCTGGTCAGAGCCAGCTTGTTTTCCTGCGTGGTATGCAGCCGTTCCAGCCCCAAGAGCCGCCACAGAACGTCCTAACTTATGCTGTAAACGGTGCATATGGGCGTGCATGAGCATACGGGGTCTTCGCATGATACGGCTCCCCATGCTTTGGGAATCCCCACTCTGTAAGGAGAACATCCCCATCAAATCCCCCAGCTTGAAATAAATTCCGGCAAAGGTCACTATCTGCAAAAACGCCGTCAGGAAGAACGGATATTCCCCAGACAGGTTGTAGAGCATGGTGGAAATACTGAACGCTACCGTGATAATCAGGGTGATTCCGGCTCTGGTAAGGATGGTGTTGAACAGTTTCGTAATGGCACGCTTTGACATCCCCTCAAAAGAGGGAACCATGCTGAGGAGGAAGCTCACAGGCAGGAACATGGCGTAGATGATAAAAAGCACCTGTGAGAAAATCATTATCCCCGTGAGCAGGAATACAAAAACGGAGATACCGATATTGAACATGAACAGGAAGAAGACGGTTCCCAAGCGGTTGATGGTCTTTGTGATGGTAAGGTTGGTGTTTTCCCTGTCTTCGATTTCCTCCACCACGATTTCTTCCCTGTCCTGCCCGTTGTTTTCGTCCGGACTGGTTGATAGCAGGCTTTCCACACGGTCAGCCCCAATGCTTTCCACATCCGAGTTGCCGTATTGCAGCAGGAGCCACGGCTGCTTGACCTGAATGGAAAACAGGCTGTCCCGTATCAAATCCACGCTGTCTTTTCCTTGACTTTCCGAGTTCGGCAGCACAATCTTTGTACCAAGGGTCAGGCTGGCATTGCTGATGTCTGCGGAAAATTCATTGATTTTCCCGATATAATCAGGGGCATAGGCGATAAAGGCAGCGGACAGCACGAACACCACCACGAAGTTGACAACGGCATGGATGGCTTTTGTGGTTTCCCGTTTGATAAGCCCTGTATAGGCAACGTAAATCCCCACCACCAGAATGAGAATCAGCAGGAACCCGATATAAAATCCCTCCGAGGACAAGCCGCCTGTGGTAACGCCTGCAAGGGTCTGCATATTTTTTCCGATAGAATCCGCCGTAGAGGAAATGAAATCCAGCGAGTAGGCTTCCTGAATCAGATACCCCGTGGCGTTGGAAAGGTACAGGCTGATTGTCCAGATAAAATTTGTAATGGCATACAGCCCGTACATCACCTGTTTTCCGATACCGTCCAGCCAGTTCCACGGGAGCCAGTCCCATCCGCTGTCCACATAAAAATCAAGCTGGTAGTTGTCCAGAGGGTATTTGCTGTATTCGTTGGCAGCGTCCACCGTATCATCCACCAGTCCGGCAGCGTGGGCGGCTGTGCCGAAGACTGCAAGCAGCAGGAGGATGAGCAGGAGTGCCAGAAGCACCCTGCCAATCACTTTTCCTGCCATGCTCCCGATTTTTTCAGGGAGGTTTTTCCTTTATCCGGCAAGGGACAAGGGCTGTCCCCTGCTGGATGGGCTTTCTTATCTTCATTTCTCCACCTCTTTTCTAACGGGCGGTCTGGTATCAAAGGCATGGAACAGGTCTTCAAAGATAGGGTGGAACTGTATCACCCCCACACGCCCGTACAAATCACTGATAAGGCACTGTCCGTTTTCCAAGTCACGGAGCCGCTTCTGGTTGTTTTCGTCTTCGGAATCCACCCCGAAAAAGGCGAGGGTCTTCTTGATTTCGTTGATGTCCGTGGAGCGGAACGCAAACTTCAAGCCCAGATTGTTTTTCAGCTTTTCATCCAGCAAATCGTCCGTGTTCTGGGTGACAAAGTAAACGCCTGCGTTCATGGCACGTCCGGCACGAACCAGCTTCATGGAGAGGGTCTTGCCCTGTGCCACCTGTAGGAAGCTCCATGCTTCATCCAAATCCACAATCTTAAACACGCTGCGGTCTGTATGGATGAAGTCGAGGGCAAAGGTGCTGATTACAATGAGCATTGCCACGGAAAGCAGCTCCATTGTGGTGTATTCTTCAAACGAGGTTTCCTTATCCGGCAGCACCAAATCCGCCACCTGAATGATGTTGAGCTGCTTTTCAAGGCTGATGGACTGTGTGACATCCCCATCCGAAAAGAGCAGGTGTGCAAAGTCATAGTCCGTAAAGGATTCGATATGGTCGGCTATGCTGGTGCTGATGGTGGTTCCCTCCGCCCGTAGTTCCTCAATCACTTGAAAAGCCCCCGTTCTTCACTGTTTGTCACTGCACGAATAGCTTTCCGAAGAACAGGGAACTTTTCCCCGTCACGGCTGGAAATGCCCGTTAAAAAGTCAGGATGTCGATTGCCAGTGATTCGGAATCCTTTGGGTTCTCCATAATCACATACGGGTCAAGTAAGCCCCTGTTCTGTTCCTCCGAAGTCAGGTTTACGATATTGATTTCATGGGCGATTTCCGGCAGGGTTTCTTTCCAGCGTCCCCGTTCCGCTTTCGGGTCAACAATGAGAGCCTGTGCCCCAAATAATACGGAATAATAGACAATCATGTTGTTGCTGAATGATTTTCCACCGCCGAGGGAGCCGACAAAAGCGGCAGCAAGGGCGTTGGTGACAGAGCCTTTTACCCCTTGACTGGCAAGGGCAGGCTTTAAGTACACGTTTCTTCCTGTATCAAGGCTGTACCCGATATAAATGCCCTCCGGTTCCCCTAACATCTGGGTTGCCCCGAAGCCAAGACCAGCGAGGAAGTCGCTGGTGACATACTGGATGTAATCGTTCAGATACCGTTTGCTGGCAGGGAGAAATTCCCCATGCAGCCCCAGCATATCCCCAAATGGGCGAACCAGCTTCACGTTCAAATCGTCATAAAAATCTTTCACCTCATTGCAGCGGCGTTTCAGTTCTTCCAAGTCGGGAGCCGTCACACGCACCACATAGGACAGTTTGTACATGGATTCCTTGCTCTGGTCTAAGGTGGATTCCAGCTCATTCACGCTGTCTAAAGCGTCCACCACGTTTGTACTGGTTTCGCTGTCATTCTGCCATGCGTGGTTGTCCAAATCTTTCAGCTCTTTTTTCTTGTTCCGTACCGTGGAGAGGGCTTTCCGGTTTGTGACAATCTCCACATTCATAGAGGTATCAATGGGAAAAGTAAATTGCTGCTGCTGATAGTAAAAGATTTCCGAGGATGGGAAGTCCAGTTCCCCCACAATGCTGTTGATAGTAAAGTAGGCGGCATACACTGTCCCGTCTTCCTGTTCGATTTTCAGATACCGCTGGTTTTCCTCTATCAGACAACGGGTGGGTTTGATGAGGTCATAGTATTTCACCAGCGTTTCTTCCTGAAACCGCTTCTTTGGAAGATAATACTCATAATCTTCGTAGGCGGTTCCGGTCTGCCCGTATAAATGCTCAATCAGGTAGCCAAAATCGTCCTTATCCAGCCGCCGGACTTTGAAGCGGCGTGAGATTTTACTCTCCAACAGTTTTTCCATCTTCTGAAACCGCCAGATTTCCTCATTGCTCATGGAAACAAAATCCCCCATGAGCTTGTGGTTGACTTCGTGGAGGAAATCGGAAACGGCGGTCTTTGCTTCCCTGCGAAACTGCTTCATGGTGACTTCCTGCTCATTGACAAGCAGCTTAAAGCCGATAAAAAAGCGGTAGTCCACCTGATTTTCCCCTATCATGGAAATCAGGGCTTCGGTCTGTGCGTCAATCTTTGCACAGGCAACGTCCTTTAACTTGCCTGTCACTTCCTGTTTGGAGCGTTCCTGTGCCGCCCGTATGCTGGATTCCGTGCTGATTTGCAGGGCGTGAATCTTCCCGTCCCTGTTCTGGGCGATAAGCTGCCGGAAGGAATCGTGTACCTGATATTTCTGTTCGGGGCTTAAAAAGGAATAGTTGTAGGGAAGCAGCTCATAGTAAGCGAAGCACTCCCCGTCATGGTTGAACACAAGGTTATTTTCGATATATTTAATCGGATATGCCATAAATATCACTCCTTACTGCCGTGATGGGCTGTGCCGGATATTCCTTTTCCAGCTTCACGGGCTTTCCTGCATACGTCAGTTTCGGGCGTACCAGATATGCCAGTACGGATTTCAGGAAGCCGTAAGGCTTCTTCCCGTCAAAGGTCTTCTGGCACATGAACCAAGTGAGGGCAAAGGGTACGCCGAAATATTTTAAAAATGCTCCGTCAATGAATGAAAGGGGAGGGAGGTTCCCTAAGAGCATCACTGCAAACACAGATACCACGAACCACGTCATCTGTGTGAACGTGATGGGGAATGGCAGCTTAAAATCATTGATGGAATAGAGTACCTTTTCCACCGACCAGATACTGGTATAGCTTCGTATTTTCTTCATGTTGTCCGTCCTTTCTAAAAGGGGGGCAGCAAAAGAGCCGCCCCTGAATAAAAAAATCCGCCTGTATTTCCTGAAAGAGATACAGACGGGTCTACCGTAAGATTTCATATACGCCGTGGTTCGTGATAACAAAGGTTCCCTCCAATTCCATGTCACGCCCATAGGCAGCATAGTCGATATAGTTTTGTAAGTGTGCCGGAAGTTCTCCAAGTTGTCCGCTTTCTTCCAGATAGCAGCGAGCCACATCCGCCATATCGTGACAGCTGGAATGGCAGATAATATCATCTTCATGCTCACAGAGTTCTTCAATACTGCCAAAGTAGGATTGCAGCTCTGATAGTTCCTCCTGAATGTATTCCGGTAAGTCCTCCACCATTTCACACAGGCGGTTGACTTCCTCAATGGGGGTATATTCGTCAATCTCAAAGGGCAGCTCATAATCATGGATGGCGTATTCCTCATATTCATCATTCAAGCCGATACGTTCTTTGACTTCCTCAAAGTCCACAGGCGGCGTGAACCATGCCCCGACCAGTTCGCCCTCATTGTATTTGCCTAAGTTGGCAATGTAAATCCGCATTTCTTCCAAGTTACTCCACCTCCTTTTAGCGGTAATAAAAGATACCATTGTCCGTAAACAGGTAGTTTTCGCTGGTTTCCAGTTCCCGACCAATGGAAGCGTAGTCGATATGGTTCAACAGGTCTGGATGCACTTCTCCAAATAGCTGTACCTCCTGCACCAGATAACGGGCGAGGGATTCCCCGTCCTGCACCGGATAGCAGCGTATCTGGTCTTTGTGGTCGATAAATTCCGTAAAGCTGGGAAACCACCGCTTTTGTACCACATCCATTTCATAATAGAGGGGCGTTCCCTGCATTTCCTGTATCATCCGGCAAAGGGCGTTGATTTCCCAGAGCCTTGTGTTGCCCTCCAATGGAAACGGCAGCTCATAGTCTTCAATTTCGATTTCTTCCTCACTCTGAACTCCAAGACGTTCCCTGATTTCTTCAAAATCCACAGGACAGGAAAACCAGCCCCAGGATATTCCTCAAAATACTCATGGTAAAACCGTGTGGTGTTCAGGATGTAGATTTTCATTTCCTCAATCAGTATCACGTCCTTTCTCTGTCAGGTTTTTGGGGAGTTACGCTCCCCAAGCCCCTAGTGGACTTCCGCCATGAAGCAATCAGAGCTTGCTCCATAACGGAAGTGTAAAATGGGTTTCCTATGCACCGATAATCTTATTGAACAGTTCCAGTAAGATGTCCTTTACACCGTCCGCATTGAAGACCAGACCGACCGCTACAAGGGAAACTACTAAAAAACCGATAAGTTTGGAAAATTCCCTCTTAAATCCGAGATACAGTCCAATCACCACGATTGCCAGCAGCACAAGGGACTGGGCGTTGGATAAAAACCAGTTGTAAAGATTCTGTCCGAAATTCATAAAAGCTCCTTTCTTTCCTGTAAGATTTCTTAGGTTCTAAAATTGCCGCCGTTAAAGCACCACCTCCTTTGCAGCGGCGGCTTGCTGCTTCAGGATTTTTTCGTGCTTCTCCGTCAGTTTTGCATGGGTGATGATGTCATGGACAATCTGGGTGTGGTTCATCTTATCCAGACGGAGAGCCAGCTTTAACGTGGGTGCTACCTGATGGGAGAGCCAGTGCAGGGTGCGTTCAAAGGAATAGGGTTCCGGTTTGGTTGTCAGTTTCAGGCTGCCCCTGTGTTCCCCGATAAACCACGCCCATTCCTCACTGATACGCCAGTCTGAACGGGGCTTTGTATCGTCCCTGTCCACGAACCGGACATAGCGGTTGATGATTTGAAAGGCTGTCCGTTCTGGATTGTCATGTTCTAACAGGTCACGGATGGCGTAAAAGGCACGCTCATTTTTCAGCCGGATTTCAAAGCGGTTCTTTACCTCTGCGTCCGCAATGGGAATATCATGCTTTTTGTACTGCTCATAGTCTTTTTCGTAAATGCAGAAGTACACCTCACTTTGGAGGGAGCCGATATACAGGGTGTTCCCCATACATTCTTTTTCCTCACGCCGTACCAGTTCGCCGCTGCGGTAGCTTTTGAAGCTGCGGAAGACCGAGATACATTCCTCATTCCGGCACTTCTCTGTCAGATGGGGAATGTTCAGGATTCCCGTTTTATCATTGATGGCAAGGTCAAGCCGCTTCATCACGCCGTCCTCCATGAGAACGTCCATAAAAAACTCATACCAGCTCCGTTCCTGTGCCAGAAGATAGCTTTCAAACTGGCGGCAGCCACGCCCTTTCAGTTCCAGCAGCACCCCTTTTTCCAGTTCCGGCGATACCAGAACGAAAATATCCCCCAGATAGTAATGCTCCGTGTAAGAGTAGAATCCGTAGTCTTCATGGATAAAGTAAGATAGCTTTAGCCGCAGCACGTCTTCCACGATATGCTTCACATCCGTAGTGGGGAAGCGAATCCGAACATAGTCAAAGAGCATTTCAAGGGGATTGTCTGGATTGAAGCGTTCCAGAGCTTCCGTGATGGCTTCCTGTAATGCTTCGGACGGGTGAGCCTTGCCCGTTTCAATATCGCTCAGGTACGGACGGGTGATTCCGGCAGCTAACGCAAGTTTCTGTTGTGAGATACCGTAAACTTCCCGTTTCTCTTTGATGTCCCGTACCCATGTTTCTTCATTCAGTGAAAATCCCTCCTGTCTAAAAAAGCGTATGTCAACTTTCAGAGCCTTGTTGACACACGCCGGATATGGGAAAATCCCTTGTGTACCGTGGGATTCTGCCCTGTTGTTTGGTTGTTGCCTGTCGATTTGTACCCCTCTGTTAGATACGAGGGGTTCATGCTGGCGTGCCTTGCGGCACACCAGCAACAGCAGGTCAGTCCGTTTCTGCGGCTTTCGCTTCGCACGCCGCCTGCACTCCCTGCCTGCTGTCTATGAGATTTTTTTATTTCCTTGAGGAAATCGTGTCCTTTTGGCACAAGGGGCGTGTAAAATTCCGAGATAACGCTGGTTCCCACATCCACATAGCCACGCCCCTTTATCTGCTTGAGGAAGAAGTCCTTTGTGGTTTCCCCGAACATCATCCCATAGCCCATTTCCGACATCCGCCCCAGAGCCACACGGAAATTGAACTGGTCACGGATTCCGTCCCCCAGATACTTTGCGTCTGGACGCTGGCAGGCGAGAATCAGGAAAAAGCCAGCCTGCCGCCCAAGCATAACGATTTGTTTTAATTTGTTGAGGACAGCAGCATTTTCCTTTGTGCCGAGCATTTCCATAAATGCCACATATTCATCAAAGATAAGGAAATGTGCCGGAAGTCCCAGATAAGCGTAATTTTCCCCTGTCCGGTAATTCTCCATGAGCTTCATGTCTTCGCTGCGTTTCATCATTTCCTCATAGAAACGGTCAATGCAGGCGAGCATATCTTCCTTTTTGTAGTACACATCCGGCATAACCGCCTGTAAGTCCGCAAGGTCGGCGTTCTTCGGGTCTAACACGAACAGGATAGCGTTGGTGCGGAGCAGGGCTTCAATAAGGGTCAGGATGAAATAAGTCTTTCCGCCGCCAGTTCCTCCGGCAATGAGCATATGGGGGAGCTTATCATACTCCCACCAGACATTTTCCATGAGCCGGAGCCTGCCGTCTTTTGCCTGTACGTCTTCAATGGAGATACGGTTGGCAATGGTATCATAGAGTAGGGTGTACTCCACGTAGGAATCCTTTAATTCCTTATCCGTCAGCTCACAGTACAAGCCGCTTTCCAGCTTTTTCTCCAAGTTTAAGAGCTGTTCCTGATATTTCCCTAAGGTGATTTCCACACGAATATGGAGTAAGCCCTGTTTCATCCGGTAATAGATTTTGGGAAAGTAAGTGATGGTTTCTTTGGAACGGCTGGAAGACAAGTCTTTGAAAAAAGTGTCTTCCTTTCTCTGTTCCGATTCATACCACTTGTTTTCCAACACCATCCTTGCCAGCTTTTGGCGGTGGATGAGCTGCTTTACTTCATCCCTGCGGTATCGCCAGAACAGAAGAACTGCTGTAAGGCACACCAGCCCTGCCACGCCCATACTGAATAACAGGTAAGGGATGTTTACATCCTGTACTATCTGGGAGAGGGACACTTCCTGCCAGTTGGCTCCGGCAATCTGCCGGATATGAAACAGCAGGACAACCAGCAGGAAGACAGGGAACAGGGCGGCAAGGGCAGTATGGGACACAAGGTCTTTATCCGTGGGGCGGATACGTTTTCCACGGGGAAAAAGCTGCTTCATGGGAACAATCCTCCTTTCGCGTTCTTCCTCTTATTTAGCTGTTATTTTACAGGGGGAGCGTCTTTCTTCGGCGTCTGGGGATTCATGGCAGCCCCTTTTTTCAGGACAATATCCTCTGCCTTGATGTACCAGTCCACCTCTGCCCCCTGAAAAGTAGCCGTTGCCACGGTGTCTGCCACCGGATTGATGATTTCCACCTCTGCATTGTAATCAAATTCCTTTAACGGCACGCTGGCAGGAATGGAAACCTGAATCATACGCCCCTGTCCTCTGGATTTTAAGTCATAGGTACGCTCCTTGATTTCTTCTGATACCGAGCCGTCTTCATTCTGGAGGTGAACCTCACGGCGGAGGGCAGAAAATTTCAATGCCCCGAATGTTGCTTCCTTGTCAATCACGATTCCGTTTGCTAATCTCATAGTCTGATGTCCTCCTTTTCCTTACGCTTTTACCATATCGTCAGCGTGCAAAATGTAGTTGGTAAAGCCCCTTGTGCCGATTTTATAGCCCTCTGCGGTGATACGGGGATTGACGAGCTTCACACGTTCCTCAAAGTCAAAATGTTTCTTCTCCGGCTTCGGCAGGGAGGATAACCACAATATCATCTGCCCTCTGTATGTCTGAATAAAGGTTGAAGCTGCGAGAAAGTACCGCCATGCGTCCGTTGATTCTTCTCTGTTCTGTTTTGTCTTCTCCGGCAAACTCCAAGTTGCCGAATGTCTTTTCCATGTTGGGGATAACGAATTTTAATTCCATATAGATGTACCTGTCCTTTCTGAATGTTGTGTTTGATGGTTGGTTTCGGATTTTGGTCTGGAAGCGGAGGGGAACGCTCCGGCGGTGGTGATTTCTTCGTGGTATCACATCCTTTCTGGCTTTAGGGTAAAAAAATAGACGCTCATTTCTGAACGTCTATAAAAAGTTACTATGCAGTTTTGGGTTAGTTTATATCATCAGAGGATTTGCTTTTATCTTCCAAATCAATATCAATTTGAATACCCAACAACTTGCTTTCGGGAGAATCGTCATTTAACTCTAAGATGATATTATTAGTTACGATTTCTTCGTATTCTGTGTCGGACATCAATGATTGAAATGATAAAAGGGCATCTTCATTGATAGAACATATATATTGAAAATTCTCTTTTGGGCATGTTTCAGAAACAATACGGAAAAGAGTTTCACGTTGGCGGGGGTCATATTAGCAAATAGTCTACTATCATGGGCAATAAAACTCATTTTGCTTTTTTCTACATATTAAGAGCAGAAAGTCAAAACAAAACATACGAACTTCGTTCACACCATCGGATGAATCATCCTCAATTCGAGCTTCAAGAGTATATCTCAAAGTATTTTCGCCAGAATTATTTTTAATCACTAAGCCACTACGCTTTTTGGGATAGAAGCGTTTAGCAAATGTCCAATATTTATTTTTAATTCTGATAAATATTCTGCTTCATCGTCAAGATACGTTTGTGTTTCTTTATCTTGTATGATTAAATTTGCCTTAATATCTAGTACAGTGTCTTTGTACGTTTTCAAAATCCGTTGATACTCATGTATTCTATTTAGCTCATTTTGCAAAGCAGCCAATTGTTTAGTTAATGCAACATATTCTTCTAATGCACCATGAGAATTCAAGAAATCTAACAATTCATCCATCCGTTGTCCTAAGACATTTATCTTATCATCAATTTCTTGTAATTCTGCTTTTTGCTTATGTAATTCTTTTCTTAAACGGGCATTTCTAGTGGTTAATAAATTGAGTGAAACTGTAAACCTCATCAATATTCTTCTTAACCATAGTAGGTATTTCTACATTGGCAGCTTCGTAAATTTTTAATAGTTTTTCTTCTTTAACCTGAGCAGTTTCTTTAAAAGATTCTTCTATATTCTTGATGTAATTACTGATTAAAACACGTCTATTTTCGAGGGCTTTTTTTTGATAACTTTTTTCATCTGCTTCTTTTTCAAGCTCATGATAATTATTAGAAACTTTAAAAGCAGAAATTTCTTTTTCAAGCTCAGAAATTCTATATTCCAAATCTGCAACATCTAATTCTGCGTCATTTTTTCCTAAATAATATTGTTTAAATATAGGGTCTTTTTTATTGCTTTTTCAGTTGCACTTGCAGCTAATTGCTTTTCACGAAGTTCCTTCTTTACTGATAATTAAATCAGTATCTATGCCAAGCAGATAACAGTTATTTAAAATTTTGCTATAATCTGTTTCTTTAGGAACAAAGGAATCGAAAGTTGAATAACAAGACCGGTAACGACGTACAAATCTTGAAAATAAGGTATTCCAAGTCATATTTTTTGGATTTGATGAAATTCCAAAGCACAGCTTGAGCAATTTTTGACGTAAAACAGTAACAGTTAAAGTTTCACCACAAAAGTTTATTTTATTTTGTTCATTTGTACTACGGGTAGAATAATATTTTACACCATCAATTTCAAAATTAAGAGTAAACTCCCAATCAGGCAATTTCTGAGCAAATGAGGTAATTTTATTTGCACCTAAACAAAATGAATAAGGTGCAATGTTAGAGATTTTCCTACTCCGTTATAGGTATTTCCATCATTTTCGTCAAGAGGAGCAACCTGTTTTCCAACAATAATGTTGATACCATCTTTAAAAATTATAGGATGAAAAGATGGTTTATTAGCTCTTAAACTAAGCAGCTTCATAACATAATAGCCCCCTTTCGTTAATTTTGATAGCTCCGATAATATAAAGATAATCTAAGGCAATAACAAATTGGTCGAAGGAAAATTTAGATAAATCAATCTATTCTGGACGGGCTTTTTACCGTTTGAAGAAATGTGATAAGGAGAACCTCTTTGCAGAGATTCTCCTTGATTTTAAATGGTAGGTTTTGTAGGTCTTACTGTAAGCTGTAAACCGAGATGCTGAAAAATATTAAGCAGTGTTCCGAGATTCGGGGTTGTTTTGCAGGATTCGATCCGTGCTACGGATGATTGTGGAATACCACACATAGCAGCAAGATCTCTCTCTGGCTAAGTCCAAGAGAAGTACGCTGTTCTACCATGGCACTGACGATGGAAGAGATATTTTCAACTTCATCAATGTCCTTTCCAATCTTAGGATCAACGGTTCTTACATGTTCCTTATAGTCATTCCAGGTTTTCATAATCATTCAGCCTCCTTTCGGGCAAGGTAATCATCGCGTTCGGTCTTTGCCCGTTCAATTTCGCGCTTGGGAGTTTTTTGAGTTTTCTTGCGGAATTGATGCAAAAGCACAAAGGTATCATTTTTGAAATAAAAATATAAAACACGGTTATTGCCTGGGCGAAGCTCCCAGATATCATCATCAAGGTGTTTTGTGATATTTTCATTAAGCCGTGTACCATTATCTTCGAGGAGCTGGATGTACAAACTTATCTGCTTGTATTGAATACGGGCATCTTTGTTTGTAGCTGCTTTGACTCGAAGAGATTCAAGAAATTCCCAAAGCTCTGATCTGCCATTGGAATCTTCCTAAAATTCAATGTTGTACATTAGTATATGTTCTCCAAGTGGAAATATTTATTCTATATACATGATAGCATTTATGCTATCAAAAAGCAAATAAAAAATGAAAGAAGGAAACAAAATTTGAGTGAAAAAAATATAAAATTAGTAATTGCCGAGAAACCTTCGGTGGCGCAGTACATCGCAAAGGTAATCGGTGCAGATAAGAGAGAGGACGGATACCTGGAGGGCAAAGGCTGTAAGTCAAAGAAGACCGGAAAGACCTATGATACAACAGCAGCAAATGCTCAGTCGCAGAGACTGTTAGTAATTAGAGAAGCAAAAGAAAAATTGTCTAAAGGAGTAAATTATCATGGCGCCCCATTGGCTATCATTGTATGTGGGGATCATTCAGATGTTTTTGTGCGTCCGTTTGATAAAAAGGATATGGTAAGTGTTGATGCAACAATAGTTGCGGATCATATAGTATTAGAAGCAGAGGATTTAGGACTTAGTTCTTGTTGGCTTACATATTTTGATCCTGAGATTATCAGAAATGAGTTTAATATTCCAAGTAACCTTGAACCAATAGCAATTATTGCGGTGGGATATGCTGACACAGAAAAGGCATCACCAGACAGACATTCAAAGGATAGAAAAGCGCTTGAAAGCCTTGTTTGTTACGAAACTTTTTAAGCATATTAAGAAATAAAAGAGATTGTGTTTAAAGATAGAAAATTGTCTGAGACGCAGCGAAGTAAATAAAATGAGTAGTATAGGAAGTCAGTAGTGCGTGAATAAACTGCTGGCTTCTTTTTTGATAGATACAGTCACTCCCAGAGGTGTACAGGATAGTAAAGTAATAATATCAACATGACGATATAGAAAATGCAGGGAAGCATTGTATTTCAAAGAGTTTGAGATACAGTGCTTCTGCGTTTCTATAGGAGATAGTCGTTCTATGCGAAAAATAGTCATTTGATGCGGAGAATGATCGAGCGGAAAGATTTGTTTGATATAATAAAGAGTGCCAGGTGAGACTTGTATGGTTTACAGGCATGAGAGCAATCAAAGACAGGAATGAAAAATATGAACATTATTATTTGTGATGACAGGATAGATGACAGAAAAAATCTGTCAGATTTGCTGTCAGACTATGGTGAAAAAAAGAGATTATGAGTTTACTATTACAGAATATGAATCCGGAGAACAGTTATGCGAAGAACAATCAGCTTTGGAAGCGTGTCAGCTATTATTTCTGGATATCAATATGCAGGGGATGGATGGGCTGAAAACAGCTATGAGGATCAAAGAAAAATACCCAAAACTTCCAGTTGTACTTGTGACGGCATACATGAATTACGCACTGGATGGATATAAGGTGAAAGCAAGCCGTTTTCTGCTGAAAGATAACCTTGCAGATACTATAGAAGAATGTATGGATGATTTGATAGCAGAAATTAATAAAAACCGTAGGATTCTCGAATTTCGTTTTGTGGAAGGAACGATAAAACTTTATGCAGATGACATCATTTATATAGAAACAGAGCTTCACAAAAATGTATTTTATACAGAAAAAGGGACATTTCAGATTTATAAAAAACTGGATGAACTGGAAAACGAATTAAAGAATATGGGATTTGTACGGGCGCATTTAAGTTTTCTTGTAAATATGAAATACATTACCCAAATCAGCAGTTATGTGATGACACTTACCACGGGAAAAAAGATTCCGGTTCCCAAGGCACGATATGCACAGGTAAAGAGGGAATATATGCTGTATAAGGGAGAAGAATAACATGACATTCTGGGTATTGGTATTTATTGCGGAAATGCTGGAAGTAAAAGGAACGCTATACTTTTTTGATACTTTTATGGAAAAAAGAGATGGCGGATATAGGAACAGATATAGATTTTTTGTTTATTGCGGAGTGCTTTATCTGGTAGCAGTCACAGGGGCATGGATCGGAATGTTAAAATGTATCCCGATTATACTGGTTATGTCTTTCCTGAATCTGGCTTATTATGAAGTTTCCTTCCGGCAGAGTTTTTTGTTTTCAATCATCAACTATACAATGCTTGTATTGATTGATTATGTGACTGTTTTGCTGGGAAGAGGAGGTTCAATCCAAGAAAAATGGTTTTTACAGGCACTGATATCAAAGACGGTTTTTATCATTCTAATGTTGTTTATCAGAAGATTTAGCAAGACAAGAAAAAGCTACGGTCTGATTACAGGAAAAGAATGGTTACAGTTTTTCTGTGTTCCTGTATTTACGGTGGTCGGTTTCATTCTTATGTTTTATTCAGAAAACGATGATATGCAGAATGTATTTTTATTTCTTTCGGTGGGACTGGTTGCGATTAACCTTATCCTTATGGAGTTCATGCAGAATACCATTGAAAAAGAAGAGAGAATAAAAATTGCGGTACTTACGGAACAAAATCAGAAAAATCGTATTGCAGATTATCAGGACCGGGAAGAAATCTATGAGCGTCAGCGAAGAAAAATGCACGATTATAAAAATCAGCTTTCTACGATTCAGACATTGCTAAAAAATGGACACACGGATGAGGCACTTTTCTTTACGCAGAAACTGACAGAGAGCATAGCAGTCGAGATGTCGGCGATAAATACGAATCATCCAGTGGTGAATGCTATTTTAAACCAGAAATACCGCAGCATGCAGGAGAAGCACATAGCAGTGATCCTAAAAGTAGGGGATCTGCAGGAGATTTGTCTGGAAGAGGAAGAAATCGTGATACTGCTCTCCAATTTACTGGATAATGCAATCCGGGAGAGTGAAAAAGTACTGAAAAATACCGGAAAAGCGGTCATTCATCTGAAATTAGAGTGTGAGGATCATAAACTGATATTTGCGGTGCGAAATCCTGTGACAGAAAAGGTGGAAATTGAAAATGACACGATAAAGAGCAAAAGAGGGGATCATCACGGCATTGGATTGTTAAATGTAAAAGCAGTTGTGGATAAATATGGCGGTGATATGGTGCTTTCCTGCGATGAAAATGAATTTAAGGCAGTGGTCATCTTGTAAAGAGATGGTCTTTGTGTGCGTAATATGGTCGTTTGATGATATGGGACTGGGAGAATAGGTTATTTTATCCGATAAAGAAAGCAAAGGAGGTTACTATGAGTAATACAATTAATGTGAACTATATGACACGGGCTTGCAATCAGTACCAGCAGAAAAATTGTGGCTAAAGATCAGGAGAAGGAAGATACAAGGTTTGCGGATAGTGTAAGAGAAAAGAGCGAAGCTAGCGGAAGTATAGTGGGCAATTCAAAAATAGGTTCTGTGTCTGCTAAAGATATGACGATGGTGGAATACAAGCAGTACATTTACAATAAAATATCTCAAATTCCAATGCACCCCACAAGAGCAGGCGAATCAATATCTGTTACAATTTCAGAGGCGGGTTTTGAAGCAATGAAGAATGATCCAGAGTATGAAGCATGGGTATTAAATGATTTGCAAGTGGGTTGGTCACAACCAGATAAATGGTCCGGTATATGCGGAGGAGCGTTTTCTACAATATATTATGGAGCATCAAAAGAAGAATGTCATGCTGAGATGTGGAGTGATGGTTATAACAATGGGAATGGTGGGAAGATTTTTAATGATAAGTCAAAAAATAGTTTTTGGGAGCGCAGAATAGAAAATAAAAAGAGAATAGAAAATCAGGTAAAGAAACAACAGGAAAAAAAGCGGATTCAGAAAAAACAAGCGGAAAGAACAGCTTATGAAGAATATGCGCAAAATAAAAGGTTATCCGCTCAGGATGCCAGAACTCGATTGGTGGCTGAGAGTAGTTCGTTTGCTAAGACTGTCACAATAAGTCAGGCAGTAGCTTCTTATGAGGCAAATTTTACAATGGCAGTAAGCGTATCGAACAAAACCCAATAGCCTGCAAATAAAAAATCAAGGCTAAATAGAAAGGAGAGATGCAGTATGGGAATTAATGGAGTATCATCGTATGCCAATACATACACATACGGAAATGTAAAAAATGAAAATGTAAAGCCATCAAAGAATAGTGAAAAGAATTATTATGCAGGATACACTATGAATTCAGCCAATAAGTTTAAAAATGTATCAGACTATTCAAAGTATTTGACTAACAAGTATAAATGTTTGACTCCATGCAAAAATGCTTCTGTATTGATTGACAGAAGTGTAATGCGAAAGGCATGTGGAGATGAAAAAACTGCGAAATGGCTTGAGGAAAATTTAGCAATTATGCCAGATGTTATACGAAATGCACAGAAGGCGGCAATAAGTCATGGTAGTAAACTGATATCAGTGGAGTTTAAGTTTACGAATAATGGAACCGAAATGACAACCTGTGGCATTTTTTGGAGAGACTGGTAGATTCAGAAATTGACAAATGGCTGGAGAGAATGAAAGAGGATAAAAAAAAAGAAGAAAAAAAAAAATATGATTGCAGAAACAACTAAAATAAGGTGGTTTTGATACAATGCATAGACAACTAAAAAGAAACAGGTAAAGGTTTTAAAAAGATACAGGCAAGCATAAGTATCAAAACGAATATCTAAATAGCCAGTTGGCGGCGGCAGCATATGAGAAAAAACCAGCAGTCTGAAAGGAAGTCTCAGCGATAAAAAGGATGTGGATTTCTACAACTTTTCCATCCCCTTTAACCGGACGATACAGAATTACTTCGGTGTCCAAATCTATATGGACATGCCGGAAGGCTGCGATTATGACCTCACCTTATATGATGAATATGGCAATCAGGTCGGAAAGGCAGAATGGGATGGGGAAGGACGGAAAACACTGACCATCCCGAACTGGGATACAAATACCAATAAATATTGTATCAAAATAGAAAACAAAAATGGGGAAGAAGTTTCTCCAGATGATTATTATAAAATCAGTTTCAAGGTTACGGAAAATAAAGAACAGGAAAAGACCGATGCCATAAGGGAGGCATTCGGGAACCTTCACGGTGCATACAGCCGGAAAGATGAAAATTGGAGGGAATGCCTCGACAAATATAATGAAGTCCTGATGGATACAGAGAAAAATTATACAAAAGAAATGGAGAAACTCCACCAGAAGCAGTTTGAAAGTCTGCCGGAAGAAAAACAATACAAAGGCGGGCGCACAGTGGATGAATTGTTGCAGGACATGGCAGAAGGAAAGACACTGGATGATGCGGAAACGGAGTATGTGAAGATTTTTGCAAACCTGAAAGATTTTAAGAAAGCACAGCAGAAGGCGGAACTGAAAAATGATTTTTCCGAGGATTTTGTAAAGGATCTGGAAAGCAAAGGTATCTCCCGTGATGAGCTGGAGGGAATGCAGATAAAGATTGAAAGCAATGGGAATGTAACAGTGAGCGGTATCGAAGATAAGGAAGTCTGGGAGCAGGTTCAGAAACTGGTAGAGGAAAAGTACAGTGACCGGATGTATCAGTATTACACAGGAATTGCTGACAGTGTGGGAAATCTGTCGTCCAATACCTATCAGTATGCCACGGATGTGCAGGAAGTCAGGCGTTACTTAAAAGGGGTTACGGGAGAAGATATTTCTCTGGAGAACCTTTACCTGACACCAGACGGAAAGATTGGCGGGCTGCCGGGAAAAGCTGCTGATCTGATCAACAAAACAAAGGACAACGCCAAGATAGAGCGGATAAAGAATGCATTGATAAATATCATAGGACATAACCGGATAAGTGGTGATCTGGGGATTCCTGATTTTACTTCGGAGTTTCAATTCAGCAATGGAGCGTTCTCTGTGGCAGACAGTGGTTTTACGGTGGATATGGCGGCATTGGATAGAAGGCTGACGCCCCAACCGCATGATAACATGTATTCGGATATGTATGAGTACAGTTTCAGAAAAGTATTATGATTATGAAAAGTAATTATACACAAGGAGAATGAACAGATGGTAAAAACTCGCACAGTAGAAATGCAAACGCAGCTTGTAGGGTATGAGTTTAAGAAAAAAGGTTTACCCACTGATAAAAATATAGCAGTAGAAAACAGTAAAGTTTCCAATGATTATTTCTGGAAAACAAATGAATATACGGATAAAGATGTGTTTGAAGGACGCTGGATCTGACGGCACTTATCAATAAGCCTGATGGATATTTAAAGGGAAGTTTATCGGATACGCAAGATGTGGACTATTACAAATGCAACATTACAGAGTACCGGGCATTAAGTTTCGCGAAGGATACCTATAATAAGGATATTACTATCACTTTAGATCATATACCGGAAGGCTGTAATTATGAGATGGTTTTGTATGATGAGGAAGGCAATCAGGTCGGCATTGGGAAAGATAATGGAAATGGTGGTCTTAGTATTACCATACCGAACTGGAATACAGACAACAGAGGTTATACCGTAAAGGTACAGGCAAAGGACGGTTCAATGGTAAACCCAGATGCCGAATATCATCTTTCTTTTCAGACAACGCAAGCGGATAAAAGTCATGGAGCTTATCAGGAAATGGCAGAGGTTCAGAAGTATGCAGGGACAGTCAGGAAGCAGATGCAGGAAGGCTTAACCGATACTGAGGAAATGCGTGCAATTAAGGAAATCCGGCAGAAGTACAAAACTTATTATACAGAGCAGATGGAGAAACTGCATCAGGAACAGGCAGAAGCTGTCATGCAGGGTGGGGCAGTGCCGGATGATGAGCAGATTCACAATTTACTGGAAAAGAAGGCGGCAGGCAAAGAACTGACGGAGCAGGAAAATGCCCTTTTAAATATCTTTTGTACCGCAACAGAGCTGGATAGTGCGAATGCAAGTGCAAAAATGAATACCACAGTAAAAGACAGGATATCTGTTGATTTGCAGGAAGCGGGAATGGATATTTCAGATTCCACGTTTTCCATAAAAATTGGGGCGGATGGTCAGGTAAGTGTCGATGGCATTAATGATAATGCAATGAAACAGAAGATAGAGGATGTTTTGTCAAAGTATTCGGATGATCTGATGGATATTTATTTTTCTATGGATTCGGAAATACAGGCATTGTCCGATAAAGAAAAGTATCTGTTACAAGCTGCGGTGGATGTGGAAAAATTTTTATATAAGGCAACTGGCGGCAGTGTATCGCTTGGAGACCTTTCCGTGGAAAATGCAACGATACATGGTCTGCCGAAAACACTGGATGACCTGTTAAATAATCCGGGCGATAACCTGACCTATCAGGATTACACAAGTGATATCCGGGAAATTTTAGCATATAACCGGACACAGCACAAAGATATTATGTTTGAGTTAAATGTACAGTTTGTTATAGCAGACGGTACATTTCAGATAAAAGATTAAAGTTTATAATGGAGTATTCAATAAAACCCAAGTGATTGGGAGGGAGAATCATGAGAATAGAGAATGGTTACTTACAACAAAGTATGTTATGCAGTAAAAATAATAGAAATGCAGTAGGAAATTATTTTTGACAATGATATAAATTTAATATATCGTTCATCGGATGAGGCGGGAGTTACCAGTTATTTTGACAGATATTATTCAACAACTAAAACGATTGCAGGAACGTCGAATAAGGTAATTAGTTTAGGTCTTATTGATGGAAATTATTATATTGTTTTTAAGGTAAAAGATGCAACAGCAACTACCGGTTATCATTATGGATATTATGCTGGACAACCATTGCCAATAGCACAAACAACAACCTTTTCGGATCTTACACATTATACAACAATAAAGTGGAATCGAAGCTCATCTAGCCAATCAGCAAGTACGCAAACATTGACCATTAATTGTCCTAGTGGAAGTGAAGATGAGTATGCATTGACAGGTGTGAAATTTTCGGATAAATCAAAAGCATTTGCTAATAATACATACGCATCAAGCATTGACTATTATTATACGCCAGCAACTGCTAGTTATTCAAAAAAACTAGCACAAACAGGTGGTTGGTGGAGTGACTTGGTTGACAATAATCCACCATCAGGATCAATTGATGGAAACTATGCAACATCTGTTACAGTACATTGGGTAAGTGGTATTTCTTATGTAAATGCTAGTTGCACTACAATGACACAGATGACATTGGATTATTTAGTTCCTTTCGGAATAATAGTGGGCTAAATATTTAGAAAGATAAATAAATTACGGATGGTATTTTTATACCATCCGTGGATTCCAAGAGGTGACGATAAGATGGGACACTATGTACATTATATAGGTGGCGGAATAGTAGATAGTAAAATATATGAGACAGGAAATGCAGCAAAAAGTTTTAAATCGCCGATGAAAGAATTAAATGAGCAAACGGTGTTAATAGAAAATGCCAAAACAAATAAGAATGATAGTTATCATCAGCATACGAAATACGATGATCAGGTAGATCGCTATTACAGTACATATGATATAGGAACATTGTTGCATAATAATGAAAGTTATTTAGAGGGAACAATCGATTCAAAATATGATGTAGATTACTATTCTTTTTCTTATCCGCAAAAAAGTTTTTACTCTAAAATGGGTATATCTTCAGAGATAACGATTTCATTGGAAAGCAAGAATAGTCAGGCATATAATTTAGTATTGTACGATTTATATGGCAATCAGATTGAATAGCGACAGATGATGGACATGGTAATAAACAGCTTACGGTACCTAATTGGGACTGCGTTACATCAGATTATGTGATCAGAGTAGAAAATTCCAATATGACATCGGATTCCGGGGAAGGTTCCTATAGAATAAAAATTACGGAAACGAAAAACAGGGATACTTCAAGTAGTAATGTGCAGCACTCACAAGAAATAGCAAATGCAGATAATTCAGAAGACAAAAATGCAATAAAGCAGAAATATGAAAAAACATATCAAAGCGACATTGACAAATTACATCAGATGCAATTTGAAGCGTTGCCGGAAGATGAAAAATATTCGGGAACGGATAGTGTAGAAGAATTATTAAATAAGATGAAAAAGGGGGAGCAGTTAAGTGTGTCGGAAATGGCATATGTGAAAATATTTGCCAATTTATCTGATTATGAGAGAGCAGAGAAGTCGAATTATATAAAAAACGATTTTTATGCAGAAATAGAAAGAATAGCAAATGAAAGAATTGAACTGCCAGATACATCATGGAAAATTGAAATAGATGTATCTGGAACTATTACGATTAACGGGGACATTACAGAAGAAAACAAAGAACAGATAAAAAATATGATATCGGAAAATTTTGCTGATGATATGTGGGAAAAATATATTCAGACAGCAGATATTTCTAACACACAATATAGATTAGTAAATGCTTACTATGAAGTGGAACAGTTCATTCAGAAAGCAACAAATGGACAGTATTCATTTGACGATATAAACGTAGATGACAATGGGAAGATTACCGGACTTCCAGAGAAAATGTGTAAAATAATGAACTCCCAGGAAGCCAATGCGAAATATGAGGAAATACGAGATAATATCTATATGCTGACGGATTATAAAAATCAATATGGATTGGAGGATATTCTTGCATTTAAGGCAGGGTATAATATTTCGGACTCTGAGGTAAGTACTGTGGGTACATCTGGCAATAATAGTGTTATGGATAATGCAGGATACTATAAAAATATGAAAACTATAATATAATGATAGAACCTAATAGAAATGGCGGGTTTAAAAGACATGAATCAGTTGATTACATATCAGTATGAAGCTGATAGTATGGACAGACAATGGTATTCTATACTGTAGCAATATAATTTGGGGGGAAAATATAGGAAATGTGCCGTCAAGATGATGGCACATTTTCTATATATATGATATTTATTTAGAGCCTATTTAGATAATATGCAGAGTACTTTATATTTATTTAATGGAAAAATAAAAATTACCGATATAGTAGGAAGATAGGAAGAAGGTGAGTAATATGCTGGAAATTGCTGTTTGTGATGACGATATAGCAGATCTTGAGTGTGCAGTGAATATGCTGCATAAGATTTTTACAAGTCAAAAGATTGCTTATCATATAGAGAAATTTATGTCTGCAAATCAAATGCTTGAAAATATCAGTCGTATTGATATCGGAATTTTAGATATTTCGATGGAAGAACTGAATGGTATTAAACTGGGGAGAAAATTGAAAGAAAAATTTCCAGATGTGAAATTAGTGTATATTACGAGTTATGAAGAATATTGTATGCAGGTCATTAACGAAGTTCATGCATTTTCATTTCTATGTAAACCATTGGAATATGATAAACTGGAATTGCAGATATTGGAACTTCTGAATCAACTGCCGGATGCCATAGTAGAAAAGAATTTTTATAAAGTGACTGACAGCAATGGAAAAGAGTATCTGTCGATCAAACTGAAACTGAGGGATATTTTATATTTTGAATACATAAAAAGAATCCAGAAAAGTACTGATAGCATTGTCTGATATTACATATGAGTATGATTGTATCTTTGAAAAACTGGTTGAAGAACTGCAACCATATGATTTTGTTGTGAATTGTAGAGGAAATCTGGTTAATTTAAGGCATATTGAAAAAATAAAGGGCTTTATTATTTATATGGATAATGGAAAAGAACTTCAGATTGCACAAAGGAGAAGCAACGATTTTAGAGAAGAAGTAAATAAATTTTTGCAGAGAAATTCATAGGAGGAAAAATGAATACGATTTTACTGGTATTATGTAATGCACTTTCATGTTTTATAATAAGTACGATATTATTTCAGTTTATGAATGGAAAGTATAAAAAGAGTAGTCGAAATAGATATGTATATATTGTGATTGAGACTACCACAGTAATATTTACATTCTGTATAAATATGCTCAATCATTCCATATTAAATCTAGTAGTCTGGGGCGTGTTGACGGGGATTATAGCATATGTTCTGTATTATGAGGATATAGATAAACCCTTAAGACGTATTATTGAATGTGAGGCATTGGTATTTTGCATGTCTGTCTGTGAATCATTAGGAGTGATTCTTTTACAATGCATTTTGCAGGCCGCAGATATAAAAAATGTGAATGAAACGATGCTTTATTGCCTTGAGGTAACATTTTCAAAGGTGATACTTATTTTTTTGTATTACACATTCATAAACAGGTTTGTGAAAAAAAGTGATGTCCCTTATTCAAAGACAAGGTACATCATGTATGGAATTATACTTCTATACAGTCTGATTAACATGAGTGTAATTGTAGAGAATTTTAAAAATGGAGAAGAAAATTACTTGTGTGCAGTCAACATGGGATGCATTGTTCTGGCAGATTTATACCTTTTATATTTTGTAAAAATGGCAGATGAAAAGAACTATTACGAAAAGCGGTTGATCGCATTAGAGCAGCAGGCAAAGGTACAATACGAATACTATTTGACCCAGGCAAAAAAGTATATGATCAAACCATTCAGATATTACATGATGTAAATAAGCATATTAAAGCAATCGAAGGATTATATGGTGCAGAGCAGGGGAATACGGCAGGAGAATATGCAGCGGAAATCAGAGAACTGTTAAAGCCGCTCATTCCGGTTCAATACACAGAAAATCCAATATTAAACATTCTTCTTACGGATAAAGAATCCGTTATGAGGGAAAAAGGTATTTCAGTAACCATAAAGGTAGATAATGTGAATTTGAATTTCCTTGCACCAATCGACATTACAACTATTTTTGGAAATTTATTAGATAATGCGATTGAGGCAGCAGAGAAGCTTGAAGGCGGGAAATATATTTCGATTAAGATTGGCTCATACCATAAAATGATAGCTGCCAGCATCGAAAATAACTGCGGGGAGGTAAAGTGGAAAAATGGTTTTCCGGTATCAGCGAAAGGAAAAGGCGGTGGAATAGGACTGCTGAATGTTCAGAGCAGTGTAAAAAAATATGATGGAAATTTAATATTGAAAAGTGATGGAAATAAATTTATTGCTGAGTTATTCCTCAATTCATAAAAAGTCTTACTTCGTGCAAAAAAATCGTACTTGGTGCAGAAAAGGTAAAATATTAGAAGTGGGTTGTCGATAGAAAAAGAAAAATAAAGCGGATGACAGATATAAAAAATTTAATGATAGGAGGCTTCGCTTATGTCAAGAATTACGGACTACGGTTTTTTATTTCAAACGACATTTGGAACATCAAAAACAAATTTAGTCAACAATATTCAGTTGTCTCAAATGAACAGCAGTTCTGTACAGAAACAATTAAAAGCAGCAGGGATCGACACAAACAGTAAAAAGTATAAAGCAGCCCTGAGTGAGTAGATTCCGAATGACAGAGGAATGAAAATAATTGGAGGAAACGAAAATGAGTATAGCAGGAATTAACGGTTATAATTATTCAAATTATTATACAGGAACAAAAAGAAACACTGCGAAAGCAAACGGTATGAATTCCGGTTTGTTATCAAATGTAAGTAGTACATCTTCTAATATTACATTACATATGTCGGGAACAGGAGATAGTGGAAATGCATTAACAGCAGTAGGATTTCCGGATGGCAGTAGTGCATCTGTATATAAATCAGATGCATATGATTCGGCAAACCTAGAATACAGGGTAAGATATTGGGACAAAGAAGGAAATTACACAGATACAAATGTACAGATAAATGATGTTGATCCAAGAAATGCAAGTTATTTGGAAATGCTTGCATATACAACATATAGTGATGTAGAAGGCTTTACGAAAAATGCTTTTGGAGATTTCATGAATGCGGCTGGTGGTGTGAATGGCAACATCACTTATGATTCTGACAGCATAAATGAAAAGAAAGACTATATGAGCATGATTGAAGAATTTATGGAGTTACAATATGATTCGAACAACTTATCAGGTTATCTGTCATATAAGGAATTGTATGATTACATAAATGACAGAACAGAGAGGTGATTCAATTAAATGGAAATATCAAATAATTATAGCACAGCAAAAGTGTGGAACACATCGAATAAAAATGTTTCTAAATCTTCTAAAAAAAACAAATGGAAATTAACGGATTCTTTAAAAGAGAAGATTGTTGATCTGGCAAAAAAAAGATGCACAGGACAATGTATATATGGGAAATGCATTTATGAATTTGAGAAAGACGGAAGTAAGCAAAGTAGCCCCGAATAGAGCTGCTTTAATTGGAAAGTTTAGTCAATCAATGAATTCAGGTAATATGTCAGCAATGAAAGAAGTTGAGGAAGCAGACAAAAAATGGCTCTGTATGCTGTTTGGAATACCTTATGAGGCAAAATATCAGGGAACAGGGACAGGCTCGGCAATTCATGTATACAATGAAGAGGGCGAAGAAGTTTTGACCTATACAGGGGGAGTAGGCTGGCAGGAAAAAGAAACAAAAGCAGAGTCACAGGTTCATTCAGCATTAAAAATGACATATTATGAGGCATTTAGTGAGGCGAGAAAAGCATTAAATAGTGAAGAAAAGACTGGTAGTGTAGGTGAAAACATAATATTGCAAGATAATTTTGATATGAAGGCATGAAGTATGCAATTAAAATAAGGTCTATAATTTGGAGGAAAATATCTATATATTCCGTTCAAGGCTTGCCGGTAGGATCAAATAATGTTAGTTTTGATGTTATTGGAGCGTCACCGGAAGAATGTTACGGTTATGCAGGTCCAGTAGGAAAGAGTGGATCAGAAACAGCGAATGACGGAGAATCTTGGTGGGAGAAGCGCCACGAAAGAATGGAAGAACTTATGAAAGAACAGGAAAAGGAAGCAGTAAAAAGAGCACAGGCAAGACGAAAAGCTGTACAAAACGAATATCTAAATAGCCAGTTGGCGGCGGCAGCATATGAGAAAAGCAGTATTATTTTACCGGATAATCCTGTTATACTGTAGGCTCATCTTTTGACAGGAAAGCACAAGAATACAGGTAAGATATTTTTCGGGAGGAAGGATAAGAAATGGAAATAAACAGTAATCATTCTACATATGGTGCGGCATTTCGTCAAAAACCAATTTTTTTCATGTCAGGGAAGGAAACAGTGGCATATTTTGAGGGAAAGCTTAAGAAAAATATGACACTTCAAGAGGATACCTGTACACTTGGCAGCAATGACACTTATCGCAGACAGCATACCACCTATGAGGTTTCGGACAAGAAGAAGGGAAGCACATTTCTGGATTTGGATTTTCTGATTAAGGACGAAACCAGCAGTCTGAAAGGAAATCTCAGTGATAAAAAGGATGTGGATTTCTATAACTTTTCCATTCCATTTAATCGAACCATACAGAATTATTTTGGGGTTCAAATATACATGGACATGCCGGAAGGCTGTGATTATGACCTCACCTTATATGATGAATATGGCAATCAGGTCGGAAAGGCAGAATGGGACGGAGAAGGACGTAAAACACTGACCATCCCGAACTGGGATACAAATACCAATAAATATTGTATCAAGATAGAAAACAAAAATGGGGAAGAAGTTTCCCCGGATGATTATTATAAAATCAGTTTCAAGGTTTCTGAAAATAAAGAACAGGAAAAGACCGATGCCATAAGGGCGGCATTCGGGAACCTTCACGGTGCATACAGCCGGAAAGATGAAAATTGGAGGGAATACCTCGACAAATATAATGAAGTCCTGATGGATACAGAGAAAAATTATACAAAAGAAATGGATAAACTCCACCAGAAGCAGTTTGAAAGTCTGCCGGAAGAAAAGAAATACAAAGGCGGGCGCACAGTGGATGAATTGTTGCAGGACATGGCAGAAGGAAAGACACTGGATGATGTGGAAATGGAGTATGTGAAAATTTTTGCCAACCTGAAAGATTTTGAGAAAGCACAGCAGAAGGCGGAACTGAAACATGATTTTTCCGAGGATTTTGTAAAGGATCTGGAAAGCAAAGGTATCTCACGTGATGAGCTGGATGGAATGCAGATAAAGATTGAAAGCAATGGGAATGTAACAGTGAGCGGTATCGAAGATAAAGAAGTCCGGGAACAGGTTCAGAAACTGGTAGAAGAAAAGTACAGTGACCGGATGTATCAGTATTACACAGGAATTGCTGACAGTGTGGGAAATCTGTCGTCTAATACCTATCAGTATGCCACGGATGTGCAGGAAGTCAGGCGTTACTTAAAAGGGGTTACGGGAGAAGATATTTCTCTGGAGAACCTTTATCTGACACCGGACGGAAAAATTGGCGGGTTGCCGGAAAAAGCCGCTAATCTGATCAACAAAACAAAAGACAATGCCAAGATAGAGCGGATAAAGGATGCATTGATAAATATTATAGGACATAACAGGACAAGCGGTGATCTGGGGATTCCCGATTTTACTTCGGAGTTTCAGTTCAGCAATGGCGCTTTCTCTGTGGCAGACAGTGGTTTTACGGTGGATATGGCGGCATTGGATAGAAGGCTGACGCCCCAACCGCATGATAACATGTATTCGGATATGTATGAGTACAGTTTCAGAAAAGTATTATGATACAACATCAGAGGAGGTAAAGGTAAGATGAATAAAGCAGAAAAGATTACAAACAAGGTATTGAAGGTAGTGGAGAGAATTGCCCGGAATGAAGTGGAAAAAACAGTTCTTGGCAGGACGGCAGAGTGTTCAGCGATTTATCACCAGCCGAAAAGACCGAAGAAAAGGGAAAACTAGGTCAGAATAATGAAATATTTTGTGGAGTGTTGCGGTTGTGATTATCGTAATGGCAAAACAAAAGGAGTAAGATAACTCCAAAAGGGTTATCTTACTCCAATAAATCAATTAAAGGTTACTGCTTGGGCTTCGGATGGAGAGAGCAGGTACGGTTCTGACTGACAGAAGAACCGTGGAAAGGAGTTAATATGGGATTAGGCGTTGAAAATTCAGTTAATGCTTATAATCAGAATTATAGGTATCAACAGAATAAGACGACAGGGCAAGCCAATCATTTAGATTTCAATAAGATTTTATCTGCTAAAGAGGGTGATAATACAGAGAAAGTACAGAAGCCAAATGAAAATAGTGTTTCAAAAGTAGATACCTACACTGAATATTTAAAGGCTAAATATGGGAATATAATGATCCAAAATGTTGGAAGTGATCAAAAGAGTATGGATTCATTGGGGACGGGGACATATGGGATGAATAATATTGTGATTGCACCCAATGTTTTGGAAACAATGGCAAATGATCCCAAAAAAGCAGCTTATTACGAAAAGATGATACAGGATTTTTTTGCTTCGCAGTCAACTGTGAAGGCGCAGATGGCAGTCGGGGGGTTTGAGATTCAATCTTATGGTATGGTTATTCACCCGGATGGAACTGCACACTATTATGTTTGTGGAGATGTTTCACCAGAAAAAAAAAAGCAAAGATAGAGGCGCAAATGAAAGCTGAAGATGAAGAGAAGGCTAAACGGCGTAGACAATATTTAGAGCGCAGTGAGGAGGCGGCAGAAAAGCGCAGACAGATAGAAGAGATTAATATGCAAAAGAGTAAAAAAGATGCGGCTTTTGATGATAATATATCGGCTGTTAATGTATTATCGGAAGTAGATAGGGCGGTTGCCATAGCTGCTTATGAAAATATTGCCAATACTTTTAATGAAAACATAATAAAAAGTACAATTGATAATTGAGGACTTTACTGACTATATCAACTTATAATAATCGATATATAATATTATACTAGGAGGTAATTAAATGCGTATTGGTTCGGGAGTGCAAAGTGCATCGGAAGTATTTGGAAAGCAGCAAAATAATAGCAAAACATATGTTGCCGAAAATGAGGCATTTTCTCAGACATCAGTGAAGGTGTATTTAAAGACGGATGATATGTTGTTTTCAGGTGGAAATGGAACAGGTCTTTCGTTTTATATTAAATACGCAGAAGAGTCAACAGAGGATAATCCTGTAGTGATAGCCAAAGGAGTTGACGAAAATGGAAAAGAATTTGAAGAAAAAATTAATATTAACGATATTGATTTGAGAAATGCTTCTTATGTTGAAATGAGTGCTTTGGAGGCATATTATGATGTTGATAGGGGTAATGGTCTCAGCTCTTTTCCAGAAGAAACTGGTCACATGGGATTAAATGAAAGATGCGACCTTATATCCAGCTTTGAAAAGGTTATTCGGGATATGAATAAATTAGGAAGGTATGATTTGCAGATGTTTTATATGCGAAATATGAATACTTATCTAAATGCAAACAGTAAGCATAAATAGTGCTTAGTTATTTGAATATAGTAGAAAATATTGATATAAAGGAGGTTATAGCTATGCAGATTAGTGGATATTCCAGTGCCGCAATGTTGGCATATCGTTCTTCTGGTATGAAGCAAAAAGCAGGCACAGTGAAAATGCAGGATTTTTCTCAGATGGTACAGAACACAAGCGCACAGGCAACAAGCCAAACAGATAAGACAGCGGCGACAAAAGAAGTCTCCGAAGTTGATGAGATGGCAGCGTTCAAGCAGGAAATCTATGAGGAACTGGCTGAAATTGATAAAATGAACTCCTCGGCTATTTTGTCCAATTCTGTACATATCACAGAAGATGGATTCAAAAGAATGAAGGAAGATCCCGCCTATCGCAAAGAAATTATGGATTGGCTTCGTGCAGATGCAAGAGCTTCTCATGGGGTTCCATTTGGTGTCCATGTTACAACAACAATTACAGGAGCTGGAGCAACTTGCTACGGGGCAAATGTTTACCATGATGATAGTGCAGCAACCAAAGCCGCTAAAAAGGATTTGGCTGATAAGAAGGCAGAAGGTTCATTTTATCATTCAGATCGCACCTATGCTGACCGTAGAGCCGCACAGCGCAAGAGGGACAGAGAGTATGTGGCAAGTGAACGCCAAAAGCGGGAACTTATGCAGAAGATGATGCTGGAAAAGAGTATTGACCAAAAGGCACAGCGACAATTACTCGATCAGAAGGCTCTTGCACAGAATGTAGTTGACCAGAAGTATGTTCAAGATTACTTGCTGGGAATGCAAGAAAGTAAAAGCTGGAACATTTGAGTATAAATAAATTCATTTATACTTTTATGTAATAATTATGGGAAGGAGATACCGCTACAGGGGGGATTATAAATATGGTAAATATGGTAAATACCGCTGTAAATAACAATATTTATGCAGGAAGAAAACCTGGTTCAAAATATAACCAGTCACATACTTTTCAACAAAAGGAAGTATTAGAGGTACCGGATGGTGCAGCAGTTAACAAATATGCAAATGTTCAAGAAATCTATGAGGCATTAAAATATAACGCGTCATATAGAGTAGATAAACAGGAGCAGGATGAAATTGCTGAGAAAGAAATTCAAAATGAAGAACCAGAAATAAGCAATGATTCCAGTGAAAAAATGACAGCATGGTACCAGGGTGTTCCTTTGAAAGAATGGGCATTAACGGATCCTAAATACACGGATTCAGAAACGGGAATTTCATGGTATATTAGAGACGGAAAATATCCGTATATGGTAGGTGAGGATGCAGAAAAGTTCCGAAAACTTTGTGAAGAATCCGGGGAGTTCCCTCTAAAGAAATTTGGGGAAATGACGGGATTAATACAGAAATTAGATGACAATACAGTAGCGTATGTGGGTGATAACGGAATTGCAGTTAAATCTAAAGATGGGAAAGAGATGTTTGTGGACACATCAGGCTTGTCATATGATATTCTTATGGATATGTTCAGAAATTTGCCTAGAAATGGGAATTTTTTCAGCAATAAGTATTGGTCAGATAATATACAGAAAGCACAGGCTCGGAGCTGATGATACGTTATATTGCAAGAGTGTGTATGCTTGGACTCCGATAGGAGAAAGCAGATTGGTTCTGATTGACAGAAGAATCATATGGTTTTAGGATTGATTTTTTCAATCATAGGATTTATGGAGCGCAAGGAAAATGACTTTGGGGTTGTAAACGAGTGTGATGATATGGGGCTGGGAGAACAAGTTATTTTATCCGATAAAAAAAGCAATATAACGATGCAATCAAGGCTTATGATCATACCGGTAACGGTGTAAGCTGGTCGCAGTTTGAATGGAAAACTTACGATACACAGATGACAGTCACATTTGAGGATTCGGTGAAAGTTGAAAGCATTTCAAAAGGAATGAATGTGATAAATGGGTAGATGCAATGGTAAATAGGAGGGACAGAAGTATGCACATTGGTTCTGGTCTAAATACGGTATCTTCAATGTACCGCCAACAAAAAGGCAATAATATGAAAGCACCTGCATCTGCGGAAAAGACATTTTATACGGCTGAAACACCAAAGGTATATCAGATATTCACAACAGATAATATGTTGTGGACAGGAGGTAATGGCACCGGTCTTTCTTATTGTCTTAAATATGCGGATGATTCGACGGATGAAAATCCGGTGGTGTTAGCGAAAGGTGTGGATGAAAATGGAAAAGAGTTTGAACAAAGAATATATATCAATGACGTTAATCCATCAAATGCTACAGTAGTCGAAATGCGTGCATTGGAGGCACATTACAAAGTGGAGAAGCAGGGAGGTTTCACATCTTTGCCGCTTGAAGCTGGTAATATGGGACTTAACGACAGAAGAGATTTTATCTCAATGTTCAAAAAAAGCATAGAAGATTTAAACAAATTGGGAAGGTTTGACTTATCGTTGCTTTGGACGAAAAGTATGGATACATATCTTAATTTGCCAAATGCAAATAGTAAGTATAAATAAGGCTTAGTTATTTGGACATAGAAGGAAAAGAGAATTTAGAATAAACGAAGGAGATTGAGACAATGCAGTCAATATCAAGTTATATTAATCCTAATACAAGAGGACTTACATCTAATTACAAAAATACAGCTATTAAAGATAAGGAAACCTATAATGAGGCGATGTCGCAGCACTTACTAAATCCGGTAGAAGATTTGGTTCAAGTGTTAAAAACACCTATAAAATTGGCGAAGAGTTCGTCACTTAGCAGACAGAATAATTCTGTTAATATTGCGGAAGGGCAAAGAATCCGTGTTAATGGAGGTCATGTGCTTACGGCTACGGCGCATGGAGTAGAGGTTTCTGGTGGAGATAATCCGTATGATACACAATCATATGTAAAAGCACAGAGAATGGCAGATGTATTGGCATCCATGCTGCGAAATGCAGGTGGGACAATGACTACTGTAGCACATTCAAAGGAGGAATATGCCCGGTATACAGAAGGAATTACGGATGTTATGTCTTATCTGGGTATAGACACTTCCAAAGATTTTACGGTCAATGGTATGAAATATAGCAAAAATAAAGATGGATGGTATGAGTCAGAAGCGAACAGTGATGCGCAGGCGGCATATGAACAGTTAAAAGCGAATAACAGAACCTATCAGTTTGCAGACGAAAAGACCAAAAAGCAGGTTGCATATATTAGTGATTATTACCTTCAGACAGTGCCGGAGAGTGTAAAGGCGGCGTGGCAGGAAACATTGGAAGAAACTGGTTTTAATCCATTTCAGACAGATGTAACCAGTACATTAACGCAGCTATCGGTAGAGCAGGATTTTCTGACAGGTGGTGATGACAATATTTTTGGTGAAACGAAAGAAAGTTGTTTAGCAGCTATCGACAAAGTATTGGAGAGAATAGAAAATCCGCTGGCAGCAGTTACAGATGAAAGGGCAGCATATCTGCAACAGGAAAAAGAATTTTATACCGTGCTGGCATCTAAAATACGAGAATAATTGAGAAGCTGCAGACATTTAATTAGACAAAATTTTTTATTAAAACTTCAAGCTGTTGGAGGTGGATTTATGGGAATCGCTTTTTCAAATATAGGAACAGTTGGAAGGGAACAGTTAATTACTTCTGGTAGTAATGGAGAACCAAACTGGTCTTATATTCCATCGAAAGGAAAAAGTACGAAAACACAGACTGAATTTGTGAGTGAGATTAAGAAACTGGCACAAAAGGCTGCCAATGCTACTGATAAAACGGAACAAGACTCTATTTTTAAAGCAGGCAGATATCAGTTCGCTGAAAACGGTCTTTACAGGATATAATTCTTTTGTAAGCAAAATATCGCAGAAAGCAACTGGTATATCGAATGCTGCAAACCGGGCGAGTGCAACCTATACAAATAATGGTACGTACTCTAAGACGGATTCTTCTTTGACATCGAGCAAGATAGATAAAGAAGTATAGAAATATTACACAAGTGGTTCGATATATAAAATAGTTATCATTAATTACTGAACATAAAACGAAATGGGAGAGATGTATTATGAATATTGATTACGGTCAGTTTTACAGAGAAACAACGAATATTCCCTCATATGGGAATGGTATATATAAGAAAGACACCCTTGTAAAGTATGAATTTAACACTACAGATGAACATGGCAATAAGATTATGGACAAGATGTCAAGGGAAGAAACCCTGCAGGCGATGAAGGACATCGGTTCGCAGTATGGAGATGCGGTTATTGTTGAATTTTCGGGAGATGGAATGGCTGCACTTGTGGAAAACAAGAAAGGTATAGTGGATGCCAATGTAACACAGGAGCAGCGGGAATCAATGGAGGCGAGAAATGCAGCGTTCCAAAAAGAAATTACGCAGGTTGATAACTCCCTAGAACTTCCGGCATATTCCGGAATGTATGGTGCAGACAAGGCGGTTGCATCTGCGGTGGAGAACTGCAGCAAAGAGGAACAGGGATTTGTGTATGATATCATCCGTCAGAATTTCCTTGTTGGAAATACTGGCTCTATGACAGAGGAAGAACGGCAGGCAAATATTTCACTTGGTATGAAAAAAGCGGAATATGCGGCAGAGAATTTTATCCCGGAAGATAGCAGAAAACCATTTTTGGAAGCAATGGAGTCTATCGCAAAGCTTGCGAGCGCAGGAAAAGCTGACAATAACGGAAATATGGACTATGGAGTAGGGAAAGGTACATATCTTGGACATGGTAGCAATATTGTAAAGACTACAAATGCGCTTGATATGATGAGGACGATGGACGGCAGTGCATACACGGAATATCAGAAGATTAGTAAAGAAAGCAGCA
>VOFB01002312.1_pt1 | contig 44624 bp, 76 predicted proteins | sample 5384141 | NCBI WGS metagenome assembly VOFB01 (sample SAMN12384721, study PRJNA508395) | human gut metagenome | isolation source: healthy gut A | host: Homo sapiens | reverse complement strand
TCCCAATTTAGCCATAGCTTCTTAGCTACACCCTAGTAAATGACCATATTTTCATTTGCATCATGTTCAACCCAACCTGGTTTTTGGAAAGTATTGAGTAAATTCTTTTTGTGCTACACTGCACATTTTCTCCTTTTTCATTAAAAATAATACATCTGTTACTAGTTGTACCTGCATCAAGCGCCATTACATATTTAGACATATTCAAAATCCTCCTTCTAAACCTTATACATTATAAATAAAAATATATATAATTATATAGACTAGTTGTACTTAAATAGTCATATATAATATCCCTAAATTAATGTCTGTCCTCATACCTTTGTGCCTCTTTGATATTCTACTACATTTTCCAAGTGTCCTGATTTGTTGAAGATACACATACAGCTCCTGATGAAAAAGTGCATCCATTATATCTTCTTTGTCTGTGATTAATCCCCAGCAATAAGTGGACATTTTATTTGTTTTGAAATTCTTTTTATTATTTTTGGCATTACTCTGGCAAAATTTCTATTATATCTGGATTTACGTTGTTTTGCGATTTAAAAACGTTTTCCAAAGCCATATAGAATCGATTAAGAAAAATCTTAAAACTGTGTATAATGATAATTCTTTTGCCCTTTTAATTAAATTAGGCTTCGTAGTTATTATTCCATCTGCTTTAGTGTTTTTCTTTATAAAATCAACAGATATATCTTTTGCACTTAACCCCACAATTAAATCAATATGTACCATTGCAACTTTATTATTTTCTTTAATTTCGTCTACTATTTGTGCTATATTACAGACGTCACCAAATAAAATAAATATGATTCTTATTGAATCTATTTTTACAGCCTTATGTAATCCATCCATATCTTTTACTGCTGCTATTATTGGATTGCTTTCTATTTCATTATAAAATCTAATATCCATTTAAAACTCCCTCTGTATACTACTTATTTCTTAATTTAGATACTAATTAGTATTACTAAAATACCCCTAAATTCATATGTCAATAAAAAGAGCAATACTAAGTAAAGACAGGTCTGCCTTTTTAATATCGCTCTCAACATCTCACATGTAATATTTACCATTTATACTTAAATAGTATCACATCAATTTGCATGACACAACATTTGATATTTTTTAACGCCACTTTTTTTGATAAATATATTTTTAATAGTTTTTAGTATACAAAGTCAACCGTTATAGTGTTTTTTATCCATTATACTTACTTTTTAGAAGTTCTATTTCTCTAGCATATCCATCTAGTTCATTAGGTGTTTCTAATAAAAATGGTAGATGTTTTAATGCATCGTGATTTATAATTCTAACTATAGCATCAAGCCCAATTTGACCTTCACCAATTCTAGCATGTCTATCTTTATGACTTCCACATGAATTTAAACTATCATTTAGATGTATTGCTTTTAATCTATCTAATCCTATAAGATTATCAAATCTTTCTAGTACTCCATCTAAGTCATTTACTATATCATATCCTGCATCAAATACATGGCATGTATCCAAGCATACACCTAGTTTTTCATCTAATTCTACTCCATCTATTATAGCTTTTAATTCTTCAAAATTACGCCCTACTTCTGTTCCTTTTCCTGACATAGTTTCAAGAAGAACTGTTGTTGTTTGTTCTTTGTAAGTGCTTGATTTAACATATCTGTTATATATTTTATACCTACATCTGCTCCTTGTTTAACATGACTTCCTGGGTGGAAATTATATAAGTTGTTTGGAGTTAGTTCTAATCTTTTAAATCATCTATAAATGTATTTACTGCAACCTCCCTTTTACTTTCATCCGCTGCACAAGCATTTAAAGTATATGGCGCATGAGCTAATAATTTAGCAAATTTATTTTCTTTAGCTAAATTTAAAAATTTATTTATATCATTTTGATCTAATTGTTTTGCTTTTCCTCCTCTTGGATTTCTTGTAAAAATTGAAACGTATTTGCATCTATTGTTAGGGCTTTTTTCCCATATTTTCAAATCCTTTTGAGACTGATAAATGACATCCTATATTTAACATAAATTTAATTTCAATAGATTTTTGTTAATTTTACAACAATCCATTGATATCCTCCTCTACTATTTATATATATCTTATTTACTTTAATATTTTTATTAAAATTTGATTTCTTTTACTTTATTAACTTTATTTTTTTGTATTGATATACCTTCTAGATCTAAAAGTCTTTCCTTTAAATCTAATCCACCTGCATATCCTACTAATTTTTTTATTTGCTCCTATAACTCTGTGACATGGAATTATTATAGGAATTGGATTTTTATTATTAGCCATACCTACAGCTCTACATGCCTTTTCATTTCCAATAGAATGGCTATATCTTTATAAGACCTAGTTTCGCCATAAGGTATTTCAGTTAATGCCTTCCATACTTTTATCTGAAACTCTGTCCCATTTGGATGAAGGGGCAAATCAAATACCTTTCTTTGACCATCTAGATATTCTCTTATTTGAGTATAAGCCAGTTTGGTTAAATCACTTTCTTCTATAATTACATCGTCTCTATATATATTTTCTGATTCAAAATATAAATTTGTTATATTTTGGCTATTATCTCTTATACCTAGTCTTCCTAACTCCGTATCATAAAAAAATAATTTATCCATTCAAATCCCTCCTCTTTATTCTACCCATTATTTCTTAAATTGTAACAAAATTATTGTCCTGTGTTCATTTTCTATATTTATTTATTATATATTTTGATACAAAATAAATCACCACATAATATTTTTACAAAACAAAAATTCGCTTCACTCATATCGCCAACGAATCAGAGATTCCGTTGATTTAGTTGATAGGTTGGAAATTATATATTTTCCACAAACCAAATAATATATAATTTCCTTAAAAATAAAAAAGCAACTACTAAGTTGCTTTTTTATTTATAAATATCTTTCCTTAACAAATCCTATACTTGTTCACTATTTTCATTTTCTTGTTTCAACAACGGATTATAATATCTTCCCTTTTTCCTTGTACCTTTTCCATATTGTATTGCTTCTTGAGGACATCTACAGATACACGCCATACACTTTGTGCAGTGTTGTGACCACATTGGTATTCCTTTTATACAATTCTATATTTTTATATGGGCAAACTTTAACACAAAGGCCACATGAGTTACATTTGCTATCAACATTAAACTTTGATGTTCCCATACAGCAAATATAAAATAATCTTTTTACTATATATGTTTTAAAATAATCCATTATAGTGTATTTATCTTTATCAAATGCATGCAGTTGTCTATCTTTAATCTGTTCATTTATCCTAACTATGCTTTTTTGAGCTTCTTCTAATTTTCTATTTCTTAAAAGAGTTGAATCCAAATCAAACATAGTTATAAAATTCTCTGGCATTTTTATAAATGTTGTATAGTATATTTCCATCTTTTATCTTTAAACATATTATCTAAGTACTTTGACATACATCCTGTATCAGTACCACAAGTATATACAGAAAATAGGTAATGCTGTCTATATCCATTAAATTTTACTTTTTTATAAAATTTTCAACTATTTGGGGTGGTGCCCATGAATATGTGGGAAATACAAATCCTATTTTTTTTTTCTTCCTAAATCGTAAACATATTCTTCTTGATTTTTTTGCATTTCTCTAGCTATATCTATCAACATCTCATTTTGATATTTACCTAATTCTTTAGCTACCCATAAAGAATTTCCGGTCCCCGAGTAATAAAATATCATATGTCTATTCCCCTAACCTGTAAAGTATCCTCTACTCCTATAAGTGAAACTTCTCTATTCATTGTTCTAAAATTTTTAAACTATAATTTTATATAATATAATTGCCTAAATTTATTATAGCATATATACTTTTCTTCTCTCTAATAATAATTATCATTTATTAGGATTAATTTAACATAAATTTAATAATCCCTTTTATTTTATTATAATAGAATTAATTAATTTTGATGTATAATAAATATAATCGATTATGTAATTAATTGAAAGGAGGCTCATTTGTCAAATATATTAAATTTAGATAAAATCCTACTTCTCTTTTGTGGAGAAGACATATTTACTGATTTAAATAATGATAATTACAATCAAACAGTTGATGTTAGATCCTCCGAAGAATTTAATTCTACAACTTTACTACAACATAATGTTCCTGTAATAAATATAGCACAACATCAACTACTACATAAACATCTATATCTAGCTGGAATTATCGTTTTTTATGGACTCTTTAAAAATAGGCAGTTTATAAAAAGAAAATTACTAGAGATATCTAATAATAAAAAATTAAGAATATTAATTGGATGTTCACAAGGTAGGTTACGCAGTCCTGCTGTTTGGTTGTATGCTAGATTTTTAGGAATTGATGCAAAAATTTTGCAATATGGAATTAAGCATTACGTTGAATAATATATTTTTATAAAAAAAAATCTCAGGGGACTAGGAATCCTGAGATTTTTTTGGTTATACCCTAATGACTTTCTATAACCATTTTTTTACTATATATATTATAGCCTAAATTTATGAATTTTTATAGTAATATTTTGATATTACCTATATCAATATTTGGTTATTATCTTTTATAAAATAATATTCTTAAATAAATATCCTTTTGATGTTAAACTTTATATGTAATATGTTTATTGATGTTTCATTATACAATTTTTTTTTTACAAACTCTACAAACACCTGTACATTCGTCTACTAAATCTAGAGATTGTTCAAAAGCAAATTTGCTATTGTTTTTATTTCTTATTATAGGAATATCTTGTTTTTTAGCTTGAGTTTCTACTGATGCCATTAGTTTATGTGACACTGTTGAAGTAAATATAACTATTGCATCTGGACTTCCAATCGACCTCTTAACTTTTGACGACATATTTAAAACTACCTTAGCTTTATATCCCCTATTTTTCGCTAACTGTATATAGTCTCTTTTCATTCTTTCATTTCCACCAACTACTACTAAACTCATATTCGTTCCAACCCCTTTTATTTATTCTCGTTATCATTATGATAATTTAATTCTAGTTTATTTATTTCTATTTGTCAAACAAATGATATTGATTATCATTATAATATAATATTATATTATAATACCTTTTTACAAAAAGTCAACCATAATTGATAATATTTATCAATTACACCTTAACTTCTATTATCTTGAAAGTAATTGAAATCAAAAAAGACCGCATATTAAATATGCAGTCTTTTCATAATGCAAATTATACTAAGTATAGTTTGTATTATTCTTGTTCTTCTAAATCAACTTTTATGCTTAATTCTTCTAATTGACCTTCTTCTGGTAATCCTGGTGCATTAGTCATTGGGCATATAGCATTTTGGTTTTTAGGGAATGCTATTACCTCTCTTATGTTGTCAGCTCCTGTAAGTAACATCATAAGTCTGTCAAATCCGAATGCAAGACCAGCGTGTGGTGGAACACCGTATTTGAATGCTTCTAATAAGTATCCGAATTTATCGTTAGCAGTCTCTTGGCTCATTCCTAAGGCCTTGAACATCTTTTCTTGAACTTCTTCATCAGATATTCTCACACTACCTCCACCAAGCTCATATCCATTTAATACCATATCATAAGCTTTAGCTCTTAATTGAGTTTTATCTTCTTGGTCTAATTTATCTATATCTTCGTCTAATGGGCAAGTGAATGGATGGTGCATTGCTATCATTCTACCTGTTTCTTCATCTTCCTCGAATAGTGGGAATTCAGTTACCCATAATAAGTTATATTTGTTTTTGTCTATTAAGTCCATTTTTCTAGCAACTTCTAGTCTTAATTGACCTAATGCATCGTATACAACTTTGTTTTTGTCAGCTACGAATAATATTAAGTCTCCAGCTTTAGCGTCCATTCTGTCTAATATAGCTTTTATTTCTTCTTCTGTGAAGAATTTAGCTATTGGAGAGTCTATGCCTTCTTCAGTAACTTTTATCCAAGCTAAACCTTTAGCTTTATAAGTTTTAGCATGTTCTTCTAATTTTTTCATTCCTTTTTTATTGAGAATGCATCTGCTCCACCTATTGCATTTATAGCTCTAACACTTGAGTTAGCAGCATTTGCAGCTGATGAGAATACTCCAAATCCACAGTCTTTAACTAAATCTGATAAATCTGTAAGTTCCATAGCAAATCTAGTATCTGGTTTATCAGAACCAAATCTGTCCATAGCTTCTTTATAAGTCATTCTCTTAAGTGGTAATTCTATATCTATGTTGTGTATTTCTTTGAATATTTTTCCTATCATGTTTTCCATCATAGTCATAACATCATTTTCATCAACGAAAGACATTTCACAGTCTATTTGAGTGAATTCTGGTTGTCTATCAGCTCTTAAATCTTCGTCTCTGAAACATTTAACTATTTGGAAGTATCTGTCCATACCACTTACCATTAATATTTGTTTGAATAATTGTGGTGATTGTGGTAAAGCGTAGAATTTACCTGGGTTAACTCTACTTGGTACAAGGTAATCTCTAGCACCTTCTGGACTTGGTTTTATTAAGAAAGGTGTTTCTATTTCTAAGAAGTTGTTTTCAGATAAGTATTGTCTTACTATTTGAGCAACTCTACTTCTCATTATTAAGTTATTTTGCATAGAAGGCTTTCTTAAGTCTAAGTATCTATATTTTAATCTTTTATCTTCAGATACGTTGTCGTCATCTTTTATATATATTGGTGGAGTTTCTGATTTACTTAGAACTCTAAGTTCTGTTGCTTCTATTTCTATATCTCCAGTTGGCATATTAGGGTTTTTTAGCTTGTCTTTCACGAACTATACCTTTTACAGCTATAACATATTCTGAACCTAATTTTTCAGCTTTTCAAATGCTTCTTCACTTACATTTGTATCAAATAATATTTGAGTTATTCCTTTTATATCTCTTAAATCAACGAATACTAATCCGCCTAAGTTTCTTTTCTTTTGAACCCAACCATTTAGAATAACTTCTTCGCCAACATTGTCCATTCTAAGATCTCCACAATAGTGAGTTCTCTTTAATCCTTTTAATGTCTCCATGTTTTTCTCCTTTATCATTTACACACTAAAGGAGGACTACTATTTTGTGGTTAGCAAAAATATAAGCAGCCCCTCTAGTATTTTTCATATATTAGATTATAATCTTTTTTTAAGTTCGTCAACTAATTCGCTTAGTTTTATAGTTGTTTGTTCTGATGTTTTCATATTTTTAAGTGTTGCTGTATCGTTAGCTAACTCATCATCACCTATAACTACTGTGTATTTAGCGTTAAGTTTGTCAGAGTACTTAAATTGAGCTTTTAAACTCTTATCTAAGTGGTCAGTGTCTGCACTTATGTGATTAGTTCTTAAATCTTTTATTAATTTAAAGCTCTTAGTCTTAGCTGCATCACCTATAGTTGCTATATATATATCAGTTGATTTTGGATTTTCGATTTCTATATTGTTATTTTCTAAAGTTAATAATAATCTTTCTGCTCCAAGAGCAAATCCTATACCGCTTATACCTTTAGGTCCACCAAGCATTTCAACTAGTCCGTCGTATCTACCTCCACCACAAACTGTACTTTGAGAACCGATGTCGTTAGATATAATTTCGAACGCTGTCTTTTTGTAGTAATCTAATCCCCTAACTATAGTTTTATCAACTACATAGTTTATATCCATTTCTTTTAAGTAAGTTTGTAATTTGTCAAAGTGATCCTTACAATCTTCACATAAGTGGTCTATCATGAAAGGTATGTCTTGTAAGTTTTCTTTACAGTGAGGGTTCTTACAGTCGATAACTCTCATTGGATTTTTTATCTTTTCTTTCTAAACAAGTTTCACATAATACGTCTACTTTTTGGTCTAGATATTCTTTTAATTTTCTGTTGTATTCTTCTCTACATGTAGGACATCCTACAGAGTTTATATTAACAGATAAGTTGTTTAGTCCCATTTCATTGAAGAATTGAACTGCAAGACTTATAACCTCAGCATCTACTGATGGTCCATCACTTCCTAATACTTCTATACCAAATTGGTGGAATTGTCTTTGTCTTCCTGCTTGTGGTCTTTCATATCTGAAGCAAGGAGTTATGTAGTATAATTTTGTTGGTTGTGTATCAGCATACATTTTATTTTCTATAAATGATCTTATAACACCTGCTGTTCCTTCTGGTTTTAAACTTAATTGTCTATCTCCTCTATCAGTGAAACTATACATTTCTTTTTGAACAACATCAGTAGTGTCCCCAACACTTCTAGCAAATACTTCTGTGTGTTCAAAGATAGGAGTTCTTATTTCTTCATATCCATATAATGCACAAATTTCTCTAAATTTCTTTTCTATATAATGCCATTTATAAACATCCTTTGGTGTTATATCTTTAGTTCCTCTAGGTGCTTTACTTAACATTCTTCTGTACCTCCTCATATTTTCTATTTATCATTTCGTCAACTCTATCAATATATTGTTCTAGATTTTTTGACGTTTTCTACTCTTTCAATTCTGTTTTCATCTGCATATACAAATTTTGTGATTGAACCAGCCCCTAAAGCTATATTACTTTGGCGCTCCTCCATTATTTGAATATTATATATACATTCATATCCTTCTTTAGCATAACCTATATTCTCTAGATTTCCTAGCATATGTTTTTGTCTATACATGTAATATGGGTTAAGTCCCATTTTTTAGCATATTTCATAGATAAATCTATCATTTTAGTCATTTCGTCAAATTGAGTTAATTCATAATCATCTATGTTTTCTTTTAATTTAGATGTTCTTTTAACTGCTAGTGTATGGACTGTTAAACTTTCTGGAGAAAGTTTTTCTATTTGTTTTAGAGTGTTTTCTACCATTTCTAGATTTTCATCTACAAGCCCTAAAATTATGTCCATATTAATATTATCAAATCCTAGCTCTCTCGCCAACTGGAAACATTCAATTATATCATTTACACTGTGTTTTCTTCCTACTTTTTTGTAGAGTTTCGTCATTCATAGTCTGTGGATTTATACTAATTCTGTCTACACCGTGTTTTTTTAAGAACTGCAAGGATTTCTCTGTTTATTGTGTCTGGTCTTCCAGCTTCAACAGTGAATTCTTTTATTTTGCTTAAATCAAATTCTTTATATAATCCTTTTATTAGTGTGTCCATTTCTTCTGGTGATAAAGTTGTTGGAGTCCCTCCACCGATATATAATGTTTCTATTTCTTTATTATTATCTCTAAGAAGTTCTGCCACTCCTCTAGCTTCTTGAAGAAGTTTTTCTACATATAGTGGTTTTTTTGCCACCAAATTTATCAACAGGATTTGCTGGGAATGAGCAATAATAACATCTTGTTGGACAGAAAGGAATCCCTACGTATAATGATACCTTATTTTCATCAATTGGGTAGATAAATTGTCGTTCTCTTTTTTTGCTATGTTTAATGCTAATTCTATTTTATCATCTTTTATATAATAATCTTCTTTTAACTTTTCTTTTATATATTCTTCGTCTTTTCCTTCGTCTAATAAAGCATGGACAATTTTTACAGGTCTTATTCCTGTAAGAATACCCCAAGGCACATTAGATTTAAATTTTTGTTCAAGTATTTTGAACATACTTCTTTAATTGTTTCTTTTATTGTTTTTTTACGAGCTCTTTCATCTAAACCACTTAAGTCTCTGTGGTCTACATTGCTAAGTATTTCTTCGTAGTTTTCACAATAAACAGTTCTTGAAAAAACTTTATCTCCATGATAGAAACTGCTGTTTTCTATTACCATCATGCAGTCTCTCTCGTCTATAAATCTAAAATCAGAAGTGAATAATTTTATAAGTTCACTTACTTCATATTTATAATCATGTCCTTTTAGAACAACTCCTATCATTTTATGTCTCCTTTTTTATTTCTATTTTATTAAAAAATAAACCAGTACTGCCTTGATTAGCTAAAACAGTACTGGAAAAACTTAAATTTGTTGCATATATGGATTCATTCTTTTTCTACTCCAATTGTAGATGTAGGTCCATGTCCTGGGTATATTACTGCATTATCATCGTATTTAGCTAATTTTCTTAAAGATTTCATCATTTGTTTGTAATCTCCGCCATAAAAATCAGTTCTTCCTATGCTTCCTGCAAATAAAGTATCCCCTGTGAATATGTGTTCTCCTACTTTTATGCACATTCCACCTTTTGTGTGACCTGGGTGTGTATAATTTTTAATTTAAGGCTTCCAAGTTCTATAATATCACCTTCTTGAACATATTTATCCGCTTCAAATTCAACTAAAGGTCCTGGAAGTTGAGCACTTAAATTTTTTATTTCTATCTATTAATACTTCTTCTTCATTTACATGAGCTATTACTTTAGCATTTGTTTTGCTTTTAATTTCTGGTACACGGCATATATGATCTCCATGTCCATGAGTTAATATTATATATTCTACAGTAAGTCCATGTTGCTTTATTTTATTGAATATATCTATAGTACTTCCACCTGGATCTATTATTGCACATTTTTTTTTGTTTTTTCATCTCCAATGATGTAAGTATTTTCATCCATAAATCTATCTACAACTTTTTCAATTATCATCAAAATCCCCTCCTAGAAAGCTTTTTTCGATTCTAATAAGATTGTTACTGGTCCATCATTTGTAAGTTCAACCATCATATGAGCACCAAATACCCCTGTTCCTACAGTTATTCCTTGAGCTCTTAATTTTTCTACAAATTCTTCATATAAAGGATTTGCTACATCTGGTCTTGCTGCATCAGAAAAACTTGGTCTTCTTCCCTTTCTCGCATCTCCATAAAGTGTAAATTGAGATACTGCCATTACCTCTCCACCTATATCTTTTAAAGATAAGTTCATTTTATCATTTTCGTCTTCAAATATTCTTAAGTTAGTTACCTTATCTACCATATAGTCTACGTCTTTAGAAGTATCGTCATGAGTTACCCCTAATAATACTAATAACCCTTTTTTAACTTCTCCAGTTACTCTTTCATCTACAGTAACTCTCGAACTCGCTACTCTTTGAACAACAGCTCTCATATCTGCCTCCCTAAATTTCAAATTATTTTATGAGTATATAAAATTCTGGGATTAATTTCTCATTCTTGAAACTTCGTCAACCCCTGGTATTGATTTTATTTTTTTCATAAGTTGTTTTAATTCTGATATATCGTTAACTTCTACTAATAAACTTATATTTGCTGTATTGTCCTTTAATACTCTGCAATTTATACCGCTTATACGTAGTTTTTCCATAGATACGATATGTATAACGTCATTTAAAAGACCTACTCTATCTACTGCGATGATTTTTACTTCTCCTTCAAATTTGCTCTTTTCAGGATTATTCCACTCAGCTTCTACAAGTCTATTTTGTAGGAATTCATCGTCTAGTTTTATATTAGGACAGTCTCTTCTGTGGATTGCAACACCTCTACCTTTAGTGATATATCCTACTATATCATCACCTGGAAGTGGGTTACAACATTTTGCAAATCTTACAAGTATGTTGTCTAATCCTTTTACAGTTATACCGTTGTCTTTTTTCTTTCTTTTCTTAGCATATTCATGCTCATCAAAGTTTTTCTTAATTTTGTCTTCTTTTTCTTGCATTCTTTTTTTTCTTTTTTCTTGTCGATTGACTTCTTTATTGTAGAAATCTCTGACTTTTGGCATAACTTGTGATGTTGCTATACCGCCATATCCTATAGTTGCAATTAAATCTTCTAATGTTGGTTGATTGAATTTTTTGCAACTTGATTTAAGAATTTTTGAATGCTTGAATTTTTGTATGGTATATTGTAACGTTTAAATTCTTTTTCTAATATATCAGTACCACGTTCGATATTTTCTTCTCTTCTTTCTTTTTGAACCATTGTCTTATTCTATTTCTAGCAGTTGGTGTCTGTACTATATTTAGCCAGTCACGACTAGGTCCAGTTGAATTTGAAGATGTTATAACTTCAACAATTTCGCCGTTTTGTAATTTATAATTTATAGGAACAATTTTACCGTTTATTTTTGCACCAGTACACTTATTTCCTACGTTTGTATGCACTCTATAAGCAAAGTCAATTGGAGTTGAACCTGCTGGTAATTCGATTACATCTCCTTTTGGTGTAAATACATAAACTTGGCTATTAAATACATCGTCTTTTAATGCATCTAAAAACTCATGTGGGTCTTGGACGTCTTTTTCGCATTCCATCATTTGTCTTAGCCATTTTAATTTTTTGTTCCATCTTAGCATCTTGGTTGCCTGTGATTCCCTCTTTATATTTCCAGTGGGCAGCTATACCGTTTTCACCTATTTCATGCATTTCATGAGTTCTAATTTGTATCTCTACAGGTTCTCCATCAGGACCAATTACTGTTGTATGAAGAGATTGATAAAGATTTGGTTTTGGCATAGCAATATAATCTTTAAATCTACCTGGCATTGGAATCCACATTGTATGAACCATTCCTAAAACAGCATAACAATCTTTAACTGTATCGACAATTATTCTTACAGCAGTTAAATCATAAATTTCTTCGAACGTTTTATTTTTCTTTTTTCATTTTTTTATAGATACTATAAAAATGTTTTGGTCTACCAGATACTTCGCAATTTATATCGACTTCTTTGAATTTTTCTTCTAATAAATGTACTATTTTATCTATGTATTCCTGCCTTTGACTTCTTTTCATTGTTATCTTATCAGAAAGTTCTCGATAACCTTCTGGATCGATATATTTTAAAGCTAAGTCTTCTAATTCCCATTTAATCTTTGAGATACCTATTCTATGAGCAATTCCACCATATATTTCTAGAGTTTCTTTAGCTTTATATTTAGCTTTTTTCCTCTGGCATAAATTTAAGAGTTCTCATATTGTGAAGTCTATCAGCTAATTTAATTAATATAACCCTAATATCTTTAGCCATTGCTAAGAACATTTTTCTAAGGTTTTCAGCTTGAGACTCTTCTTTTGTTTGATACTTAATTTTACCTAATTTAGTTACTCCGTCTACTAAGTCGGCTATATCTTTTCCAAATAGTTCTGTAATGTCTTCATATGTGTAAGGTGTATCTTCTACGACATCGTGTAGTAGACCTGCTGCTATAACTTCCATATCTAGCTCTAAATCGGCTAAGATATTTGCAACAGCTATTGGATGAATTATATATGGCTCACCCGATTTTCTAAATACGCCTGCATGAGCAGATTTTGCTAATTCGTATGCTTTTTATAACTGGAGTCACATCTGCATTAGGAGCGTATTTTTAATTTTATCTAAAATTTCTTGTAATTCCTTGTCATACATATTACCACCTGATTATCCTATATTTTTTATATATATGAAAATAGTTGGTATATACCAACTATTATTATTCTAGTATTTAATTAGAGCATTTACATGGCAGTCTTGTAATTTTTCTCTTCCATCTAAATCTTCTAATTCTATTAAGAATTGAAGTGAAACTACTTCTCCACCTAAATTTTCTATTAATTTTATTGCTGCTTCAGTAGTTCCTCCTGTAGCTAGTAAATCGTCAACTATTGCCACTCTTTGACCTGGTTTTATTGCATCTTTGTGTATTTCTAATATGTTTGATCCATATTCTAAATCATACTCAAATCTTTCAACTTCTCCTGTTAATTTTCCTGGTTTTCTAACAGGTACAAACCCAACACCTAATGCATAAGCAACTGGGTTCCTATTAAAAATCCTCTTGCTTCTGGCCCAACAACTATATCTACGTTTTTTATCCTTTAAATCTTCTGCTATTTGATCAATAGTATATTTTAAAGCTTCTCCATCTTGTAATAAAGTTGTTATGTCTTTAAAACTAATTCCCTCTTTTTGGGAAATCTTCAATAACCCTTACACATTTTTTTTAAATCCATTTTAGATTCCTCCTAATAGCTTTCTAAGCAACTCTCTTTAGATGTTTCATATTCATAAGTATCAAACTTTCATCAAGATTAAATTTAGATACAGATTCTTCTGTAAAATCTATAATTAAATTATTGTTTTTATCGTTTATTTCATAATTTAATAAATTAAACTCTCTAAATACACTTAATATAGTAAATAATTTAAGTGGCATAATTCCAAATACAGCCTTTATTTTATTAAGTGTGATATCTATATGTTTATTTGTAATACAATATTTATATACAAATATAAATTCTTGTCTCGTAGGTACTATGTTTTCCATTATATTATTTAAATATAATTTACTTTTTTCATCATAATACTTCATAATTTTACTATTTGTGCCAATATTATATAATAAATACGAATATTCTTGTTTATTATATAAAACATCGTAAAGAATAATACTATTATATATGTTTAAGTCTAATTTATCAAGATTAGGAGAAAATATAAGTTTTATTTTATGTGTATTTTTAGATATTTCGCCAAATTCGACATCAAATTCTTCTTCTATAAGTGATAAGTCTGAATATGCTCTAAAAATCCATTTAACGTATTACAAATTACTAAAGTGTCTTCTTTGAAATATTCAAATATATTTATATTTTTTATATCATTACTTTTATTATAAAAATTATCTGATATTTCATTTTCTCCAAAATTATTCTCTTTTATTCTTTTATTTTCTAAATTGTAATCTATTTGGTATAAATTGTTCGTATCTTTTGGAACAATCTTTGAAAATAACTTAATAGAATTAAAATCCTTTATCGCAGATTTTGGATGTGCCATTCTTACATCTTTAAGTAAAAATTGTACTTTTCTATTGTTGTTATAGTTATTTTCATCAAGTTGGAACAATACATCTACCTTATCTCCTCTAGTAAAATCATCTGCTAAATAAGCCATATTAAATCCAATAGCTTCATATACAGAATCTTTTGAAGAGTTAATTTAAGATGTTGTTTTGCCGCACCAACAAATCCTATGTTAGCTAAAAGTAAATCCCTCATTATAAATCTAGGTGTTGGATTGCTCATTCCAAATGGCTCTAATAAATGAAGGTCATCTACTAATTTTAAATCTACTTGACCTTCTTGTAGCTCATATTCTACTTTTACATTTTCAATGAGATCTTCTTGGCTTAAATTGTAGTCAGCTATTTCATTTACTCTTTTCTAAGTTCATCTATATTTTCCATATTCATAGAAAGTCCTGCTGCTTGTTCGTGTCCACCAAATTTAGTCATTAAGTCTTTGCATTTGACAAGTGCATCAAATATGCTAAATCCTTTTATTGCTCTTGCAGACCCTGTCGCCATACCTTCTTCTATAGTCAATAAGATTGTTGGTTTATAATATTTTTCAGTTAATTTTGATGCTACTATTCCTATTATTCCATGTTGCCAACCTTCATTAGCTATAACTAAAACTTTATCATCTTGGTATGCCGGGTCGCTATTTATAATCGCCTCAGCCTCACTATACATCTTGCTTTCTATTAACTGTCTTTCACTGTTTTTTTCTTCTAAATCAAGCGCTATTTCTTTTTGCTTTTTTAGGATCATCTGCTGTGAAAAGCTCTACTCCTAAGTAAGAATATCCTAGACGACCTGATGCATTTATTCTAGGCCCTACAGAATATCCTATGTGTGATGATTTTATTTGGTGAGTGTCTATGCCACATACTTTTATAAGCTCTTTTAAACCTATATTTTTACCATCTTTCATCATTTTAAGACCATTTTTTACAATTATTCTATTTTCATCTTTTAATGGCACTATGTCGCATATTGTAGCCAATGTCACAATTTCTAGATAATTGTACATAGTTGTCTTAAATTCTTCTGGTGGTGTTAAAGCTTGTATTAATTTAAATGCTACTCCACATCCACATAAAAAATCATATGGATAAGTACAGTCTTCTTGTTTGGGATTTATTACTGCGATTGCGTCTGGCACTTCATCTTGGCATTCATGGTGGTCAGTAATTATAACATCCATTCAAGTTCTTTCGCAAATTCTACTTCTTTTTGCTGATGTAATCCCACAGTCAACACTTATTAATAAATCGCATCCCATTTCATTGATTTTTTCTAATGCTTCAACACTAATTCCATAACCTTCTTTTAATCTATTTGGTATGTAATAATTAACATCATATCCTATCGACTTAAAATATAAAACTAATACAGAAGTTGACGATACGCCGTCCACGTCGTAATCTCCATAAATAAATATTCGTTGATTTTTTCGATAGCTTCTTTTATTCTATCTACACCTTTTGCATATCTTTCATCAAAAAATGGGTCTCTTAAATAATCTAAAGATGGATTCATGAATATTTCCGCATCTTTTTCTGTTATTATGTCTCTATTTTTTAATATTTGTCTTATTTCCGGGGAAATACCAATTTTTTCACTCATTTTATCTTGTTCTATTTTCCCGAAATGTCTCAAAGTCCATTTCTTTTTTTATAAAGCATATAATCACCTCCTGATTTATATAAATCACATTTTTATTTTTCCAATTTATCCATTTATTATAAAAACCCTTTACACTTTTATTACGTTAATTTTTTCCATAGATTTATTACTTATTTTATATATTCTGTTTTATATTTTTACAATTTTTATTATATTATATTTTTTTTGTATTATTTCATAATTTGTTTTTACTTTTTTCCAATATACTACCGCTTTTTAGCTTTTATTTTTTCATATACTACACCATTTTTTGCTTATATCTTTTAAGTATTGTTTTACTTTTTTTCTTGGATATTATCTATATCATACTTAGCTTTGCATCTATTTATATATACTTCATATGCATTTTCAAGTGTTCTTTCGCTGTCCCAGCTTTGATCTATATATTCTACATTAGGGTAATATCCATTTTCCCATAGTATATTGAATACATACAAAATGCTCTTTTTCTGATTTACTTTCTTGTTTATTAATCCCTAATATTTTATCTATTTCATCTGTAACTGAATCTGACCTTCTCGTCCCAGAACAAAATATACCGGCATTTTTGCTACAATCTATAAACTTTTTTAAATGTATCATAATTGCATATCGCAGGTGTCATACAAGCTATTACTAAGTCAAATTGATGAATCATCCCTTCTTTTTTTATATCTAATTTAGACCAATCATCACATCTAAATTCTATATTTGTTTTTCATATTCTTTTGCCCTTTTTTGTGCAGATTCAATCATCTTTGGCGATAAATCAGTTCCAACAATTTTGAAACAGTCGTCTGATAATGCTGTAGAATATTTTCCTGCTCCACATCCAACATCTAATATAGTCCCTTTTTGTCTATTAAATTATTTTCTTTTATTATCTGTATAAATCTCTCTTTTTTACTTCTTCTAAATCATAACTCCCAAAATAATCTGCCTTTGCATTCCACAGTTTTACTGCTGCATCATCATTAGCATTTTCATATCTCAATTTTCTTTAATACTCTCAATAAACATAATATATTCCCCTAAAAAAATGGATACAACATTGCTTATTGATTAATGTCGTATCCATTTATATTTTATATAATAATTTTAGCTTAAATTTATTTAAAATTACAACATATACTATTTATAAATCTCAAATTTATTTATGTCTTTGAGCATTTTTATAATAGTCATCTGCTGATTTTATTAAACTTTTTTTCTTCATCAGTCAATTCTCTGACAACTTTTGCTGGAGAACCCATTATAAGAACGCCATCTGGGAATTTTTTATTTTGTGTAACTAAAGCCCCAGCAGCTATCATGCAGTATTCTCCTATTTCTGCACCATTTAGAACTATTGCACCCATACCTACAAGACTGTTATTTCCGATTTTACATCCATGCACTAATGCGTTATGACCTACTGTTACATTATCACCTATAGCAGTGTCTACATCCCATCCTACATGAATTACAGTACCATCTTGTATCTTAGTATTTTCACCTATTCTTATAGCATGTTCATCACCTCTAAGAACAGTGTTATACCATATGCTTGAATTTTTACCTATTTTGACATCACCTATTATGTCCGCACTTTCTGCAACAAAAACAGATTCGTCAATCTCAGGCATAATTCCATCAAATTCTTTAATCATTTGCATTCGCCCCTTTAAATATTAATTTCCTTCTAACATTAATTTGGCTTGAATCATTATAGCACATTCAGTACGTTTCTTTTGCATTTCACATCCAAGTTTATAAGGAACTTTTATGTCATTGTTGAAGTTGATTGCATTTGCATGACATCCACCTGAACAATAGAATTTGTTCCAACAGTTTCTACATTCATCTTTAGCATAAACGTGAGCTTCTCTGAACATATTTGTTACTTCTTGTGGTAATTCTATTTTTTCTTCTAATATATTTCCTAATTTGAAGTCTTCATTTCCTACGAATTGATGACATGGATATATATCACCTGATGGAGTTATTGCTAGGTATTCATTACCTGCACCACAACCAGTTATTCTTTTTTATAACACAAGGTCCTTGATTTAAGTCTATCATAAAGTGGAAGAATGTGAAACCTTCGTCTTTTAATTTCATATCTGCATATTGAACTGCTAATTTTTCATATTCTTCAAATACTTTTGGAAGATCTTCTTCTCTTAATGCATAAGGATTTTCTTCTTCTCCAACAACTGGCTCTACAGATGTTAATTTGAATCCTTCATTTGCAAAGTGAAGTACGTCTTCTGAGAAATCTAAGTTATCTCTAGTGAATGTACCTCTTATGTAGTAGTATTTGTCTTTTGGTCTTTCAGATACTAATTTTTTTGAATTTAGGAGCTATTATATCATAACTTCCTTTGTTATTTACGGTAGGTCTCATGTTGTCGTTTACTTCTTTTCTACCGTCTAGACTAAGAACTACATTGTGCATATTTTCGTTTATGTATTTTATTTTTTCGTCGTCTAATAAAAAACACCATTTGTTGTTATTGTGAATCTTATATTTTTTCCACGAGCTTTTTCAGCTTCTCTTCCGTACTCAACAAGTTGTTTAACAACGTCGAAGTTCATTAGTGGCTCTCCACCGAAAAAGTCTATTTCTAGGTTTCTTCTATTTCCTGAATTAGCTATTAAGTAATCTATTGCCGCTTTACCAACTTCAAAGTTCATTATTTCTTTTGCTCCACCGAAGTCACCTTGTGATGCGAAACAATATTTACATCTTAAGTTACAATCGTGTGAAACGTAAACATAAAGCTTTTTACAACTTTTGTCTATTTACAAAGTTTGGATTAAATTCGTATGTATCTGTTGTGAATAATAATCCTTCTTCTTTTAAACTAGTTATTTCATCATATGCTTCATCTATTTGTTCTGCTGTGAATTTATCTTCTAACTTAGCTATTATTTCTTCTTTTGTATTTTCTTCATATAAATCAACTAATTCATATGCAACATCATCTAATATATGTACGCTTCCTCCATCTACGTCTAATACCATATTGTATCCGTTCATGGAAAACTTATGTATCATGTCTATTTCCTCCTAAAGTTAAGTTTTGTCTATTTTTTACACAAAATTTATTATAACTTTTTAAGATGATGTAATCAAGTTATACACGACTTTATTTATCGAAATATAAATATATTTAAAACAAAAACTCTCTCGCAATTATGTGAGAGAGTCTTTGTAATACTTTTTCTTATGGGTGTTTGTTTAAAATCAAAAACAGAGTTTTTTTTCAACTTTAACTCTAATTTTTGTCCAACTTTAACTTTTTCTATATTTTTATCAACTTCCATTTGTAATGAAAGATTGTTTTCATTGTCACAATTTTTTATATGTATATTGTAAGTAAATGAATTTTCTATTACTTTTACAACAGTCATTTCAAATATATTTTCACCATCTTCTATATCTTGTGAATTATCTTCAACAACTTTCATATGATGTGCTCTTATTCCAATATGTTTAGAATTTTCGTTGACACCTTTTTCTATTTTACAGTTAAATCCCCAATCTTTGGCAAATACTGTATCTGTATTAATTATATCACAAGATGATATGTTTTTGCATCCTGTTATAACAGCTTCTGTCATACAACTTGGATGTACGAACAACTCATTCTTTGTTCTTTTTTTGGTAATGAAAGCCCATTATCAAATACTATTATATCATCACTTATTCTATAGGCCTCTGATATATCATGAGTTACAAATAATACATTTCCATCAAAGTCTTTTAATATTTCACATAATTCATTTTCCATATTACTTCTAAGATGATAATCTAATGCTGAAAATGGCTCATCTAATATTAATATATCTGGATTTAAACATAATGCTCTAGCTAGTGCTATTCTTTGTTGTTGTCCTCCTGACAATTGCCATGGGTATCTATCTTCAAATCCTTCTAATCTGAACTTCTTAAGATATTTTTAGTTATTTCATCTTTTTCTTCCTTAGATAACTTTTCTATCCCTAACTGTATATTTTGTTTAACTGACATATGTGGGAATAGTGCATAGTTTTGGAATAAAAACCCTATATTTCTCTGTTGAGGCGTTAGGTTTATCTTTTTTCTGAATCAAAAAACACCTTTCCATTTGAAATTATTTTTCCTTTATCAGGTTTTACAATACCTGCAATACATCTTAGCGTCATACTTTTTCCGCATCCAGATTGACCTAATAATCCAACTATCCCATCTTCTTGCTCAAATTTAACTTTTAATTTAAAGGAGCCTAGATCTTTTTTCTATATCAACATATAAAGACATTTCTATTTACCTCCTCTACTTCTTTTTCCAACAAGGTCTTGCTGTTTATCAGACCAAAAGTTTAATACTAATATCATAACTACAGAAATAGCCACAATTGTCGCTACCCATAACATAGCTCCCTTATAATTCATTGCTTGCACTTGGAAGAATATCGCAAGTGGCATAGTTTGAGTTTTTCCTGGTATATTACCAGCCATCATTAATGTAGCTCCAAATTCTCCTAATGCTCTTGCAAAAGATAATACTACTCCACCGATTATTCCTGGCCAAGCAAGAGGTACCGAAATCTTATAAAAGATTTTCCACTTACTCATTCCTAATGTTTTTTTGCCGCTGCAATTAAATTATCGTCAATTTGTTCAAAAGCTGAACGTGATGATCTATACATCATTGGGAATGCTACTACAACAGCCGAAATTACTGTTGCTGTCCATGTAAATATTAAGTTTATATCAAACTGTAATAAGAACTTCCCTGCTGGTCCATTTTTACCAAAGAAAATAAGTAAAAAGAACCCTAAAACAGTAGGAGGAAGAACAAGCGGTAATGTAAATATACTATCGATTATTCCCCTCCATTTCCCTTTATAGTTTGCAACTAAATAAGCTGTTCCTATTCCTAAAAAAATGTTATTACTGTTGCCAGTAAAGATGTTTTAACGGAAATCCAAAGAGGTGTTAAACCTGCATCCATCTTATTCTTCCTCCTCTTAAATTTTATAATCTTCTATTTATTAATAACCTATAAATGACGCAAATGCATCATCTATAGGTTATGTCATTTAAAATCATTATTTTTAATTTATAATATCTATAATTTAAAACTATTTAGCTTTTTCAAATCCATATTTTTCTAATATAGCTTGTCCTGCATCACTTAATAAGAAATCTTCAAATTGTTTAGCAGCATCTGATTGTTTGCTATCTTTAAGAACAGCTATTGGGTAAGCTATTTCTGAGTGAGTATCTTCGTCAGTAGTTAAAACTACATCTACATCATCTACTCCATGAGCATCACTTAAGTAAACAAAACCAACTTGTGCAGCACCTTGTTGTACATAAGATAAAACTTGTTTAACGTCTTTACCTAAAACTAATTTGCTTTGTACTGCATCATATAATTTAGTATTATCTAAAACTTCTTTAGCGTATTTACCAGCTGGAACACTTTCTGGATCTCCTATAGCTATTTTTGTTATAGAATCAGATTTTAAATCATCTAATGAATCTATTTTTTCACCTTTAGCAGCTACTAATACTAAATCATTTATTAATAAAGTTTTTACATCGTCTTTATTTATTGTTCCGTCTTTAACTAATGCATCCATTTGTTTTGCACCTGCAGATATAAATACATCACATTCTGCACCTTCTTGTATTTGTTGCATTAATGTTCCTGAAGAACCTAAGTTAACTGTTAATTTTACATCTGGATTTACTTGTTTAAATTCTTTTTCTATTTCTACCATTGCTTCTTGTAATGAAGCTGCTGCAGATATTTTTAATTCTATTTCTTTTCCTGATGATTTTGAAGATGATGCATCGCTTGATGCACCTGAAGATGAGCTAGAAGATGATGAACTTCCGCTATTGCTGCATCCTACTGCACCTAACATTAAGCATAATGCTAGTGATAAAACTCCGAATTTCTTTTTCATAATTGAAATTTCCCCCTACCTTATACTTGTTCGTCACAACTAAACATGTTATAACATTACTAGTTTGTATATTTTTGTTATGTTTTATAATGTTTTACCATATTTAATTATGTTCATTCTTATTGTATAACGTTTTCTCTTTTTTTCAACTTTTTAGACAAAATTTACCTTATTTTTTTCTGCTTTTCGACCAAAAATGATGTTAATAGTATAATTTTTAGATATACATAATTAAACAAATATTATAAAATATTACATAAGGAGGCTGATATTATGGATTCAACATCATTAACGCCATTAGAAGTTGCGGAATTATTAAAAATAACCAAAAATACAGTTTATGAGTTAATAAAAAGAGGTGAACTTCCAGCTTATAAAGTAGGAAAAAAAACTTCGTATTGATAAAGAAGATATCAATAATTATATAAATAATCAAAAAAAAAAAGGTAGTTCATCACCTCAAACTAAACATTTAAAACAAGAAATCCTTGCAAATGATATAGCTATAGATAAGGATATGAATATAGACGATAAAAACATTATAATTTGTGGTCAAGATATGATTTTAGATATTTTAGGTAGAAATATTGAAAGCCGTCTTCCTTCTATAAAATCATACAGATCTTATATGGGAAGTTATAATGGTCTAATTAATTTATACACTAATAAAGCATCTATTGCCTCAGCTCATCTATGGGACTGGGAAACTTCAGAATATAATATTGATTTTGTTAAGAAATTACTTCCTGGAATTCCATGTACAATAATCAACTTGACATATAGAATTCAAGGTTTTTATGTTCAAAAAAGGGAATACTAAAAAATATAAAGGGATGGGACGATTTAAAAAAGAAATGATTTAAATTATATAAATAGAGAAATTGGATGCGGTGTCAGAGTTTTATTAGACGGCAAATTACGTGAACTAAATATTCCTTCTAATAAGATTAATGGTTATAACTGTGAAGAAAACTCTCACTTAGCTGTTGCAAGTGCTATTGCAAGAGGTAAAGGTGATTTTGGTTTAGGTATAGAAAAAGTCGCTAAGCAAATAGATAATATTGATTTTATTCCTCTACAAAGGGAACGATATGATTTAGTTATAAAACTGAAAATCTAGAAAATCCAATTTATAAAGAAATTTTAAACATTATTAATTCAGATGAATTCAAAGATGAATTGGTAGGACTTGGTGGTTATGATTTAAAAGATACGGGAAGAATAATAGCAGAAACATAACCCACCTTTTAACTTTTAAAAGGGAATTGAACGGTAACTCAAATCACCATTCAATTCCCTTTGTATTTTATGTAGATACTATCTTTCACATTCTTGGTTAGCAACTGTACAAGAAGTCTTGCAAGCTGATTGACAAGAAGTTTGACATTCTCCACATCCACCTTTAGTAGCACTTTCTTTTAAAGTAGCTTGAGATAAAGTTTTTATATGTTTTTTAGCCATGTCGAATTTCCTCCTAATCTTTTGTTTGTATGTATAATTTTATAACACTTGAATAATTATAACATATATTCCATATATTTAAAAATATTTTAGAAATTAACTCCTATAATTCCTCCAATTCCACCGGCTACAGTCGTTAATATTACACTATATAGCATACTTATTTCAAAAAAAAATTTTCTTTTGCTAAGAAAACTAACACTATAAAAAATACTATATAAAGCAATCCTTCAAGCAATCCATATAACAACCCTTTTTTCTTTTATTTGTTTACAAGCATAAAATCCACCAAATGCAGCTCCAAAAGTTGTAATAATGGATACTATTAATCCCATACTATCTGAAGACATCTTTGTAAAAGTTAATAATGCATTGTAAATTAAAATTACAATTAGAGTAAAGATATATGCATATCCCAATCCTTTAAAAATACTTATCGCTTTATTCATAAAAAACCTCCTTCTTAAATAAATATATTTAAGAGGAAGGTTTTAAATTCCTAATTATTATTTACTTTCTTTTTTTATTGAACGCTACCTATAGCCCATTTTGTATTGGCATTTTAGTTCTGCTTGGTCCAAATTCTATAACTATAGTTTCTTCTTCAACTTTTGCTATGTTAGCTACTATACCACCTATAGTTACTATAGTATCTCCAACAGCTAAAGAATCTCTCATTTCTTTTAATTCTTTATCTTTTTTTTCTTTTGTGGTCTTATAAATAAGAAGTAGAATATTGCAAATAAAGCAATTATATACACAATTGACCATACTAATTGTTGATTCATTTTATTTTCTCCTTTAACTTTTATTTAAAAAATATTTATTATTAAACATTATATAGTAAATATTTTATAATTCATACCCATATTTAGTATATAGTAAATATTTTATAATTCATACCCATATTTAGTAAAAAATTCTTCTCTAAAGTCTAATAGTCTGTCTTCTCTTATTGCTTGTCTAACTTGTTCCATTAATTTAAGTAAGAATCTTAAATTGTGTGTAGTTATAAGTCTTGCAGCTAATATTTCGTTTGCTTTAACTAAGTGTCTTATATAAGCTTTTGTATAGTTTTTACAGCAATAGCAATCACATTCTGGATCTAATGGAGTAAAGTCTTTAGCATATTTTGCATTTCTAACTACAACTTTACCTTGACTAGTCATAGCTGTACCATTTCTAGCTATACGAGTTGGAAGTACGCAGTCGAACATGTCTACTCCTCTTATTACACCTTCGATTAAGTCGTCAGGTGAACCAACACCCATTAGGTATCTTGGCTTTATCAACTGGCATAAGTGGTGTAGTATATTCTAATACTTCGTACATAAGTGGTTTAGGTTCTCCAACACTAAGTCCACCTATTGCGTATCCTGGTAAATCTATAGCAGTTATTTCTTTTTGCTGATTGCTCTCTTAAATCTTTATACATACCACCTTGGATTATACCGAATAATGCTTGGTTTTCTGTATTTTTGTGAGCATCTTTACATCTTTGAAGCCATCTTGTAGTTCTTTCTAAAGATTTTTAACGTACTCTCTATCTGCTGGGTATGGAGCACATTCATCAAATGCCATCATTATATCTGAACCTAAAGCATTTTGTATTTCCATAGCCTTTTCTGGAGATATAAAGTGTTTAGAACCATCTAAATGTGATTTAAATGTAACACCTTCTTCAGTTATTTTTCTAAGTGGTCCTAGTGAGAATACTTGGAATCCACCACTATCTGTTAATATTGGTTTGTCCCAGTTCATAAATTTGTGAAGCCCACCAGCTTCTTTTACTAATTCGTGACCTGGTCTCATATATAAGTGGTAAGTATTACTTAGGATTATTTGTGATCCTATTTCTTTTAATTCTTCTGGTGTCATCGCCTTTACTGTTGCTTGTGTACCAACTGGCATGAATATAGGCGTTTCTATACTTCCATGTGGTGTGTGTAATATTCCAAGTCTTGCACCACTTTGTTTACAAGTTTTGATAAGTTCGTATCTTATTGCACTCATTTTGTTTCTCCTTAAAATTTCAAATATATTTATTCATCTCTATATTAAATTTATATTTTCAGTATATTTATTAAAACATACTTACATTATCGTCATCATCTTTTAGATAAGATGCAATTATACTTTTGATAGTAGATTTTGATTCTTTTTCTATGCCTTCTTTGTCCTTTTCCGGCATTAAATATTTCTTAATAAAGAATATTGCTGCTATAGCTAATACACCTAGCAATAATTCTCCTGCACTTGATGATTTTGGTATTAAAAGTAATTTTCTAGCTATTGCGTATAAAAAAACTTCTAATAAAGTTTCAGGTCGATGTAAGCAAAGCATAATTACTAATTCTACGGCTATTACAAGTAATAATATTTGTGCCAAGAAGTTATTTAGTTGCTCGTAATTAACAGGATTTTCGAAGTCGATAATATAAGCACCATAAACCTCTCTCAAAATATCGAATATACCTAAAAGTATGACTAATAGTATTACTACTGATAGTAAAATCTCACATAAATGTGCTATTTTAATAAAAGTCTGCTTTGTATTTCTTTTTCATTTTTTTTTCGGCCCCCAGTTAAGTTTGATATTATTTTTTATAAACATTGCATCTCCAAAACTAAAGAATCTGTATTTGTCCTTAACTGCTTGATTGTAAGCATTTAATACATGCTCTTTTCCTGCTAAAGAACTAACTAGCATTATAAGTGTAGACTCTGGTAAATGGAAGTTAGTTATTAAGTTATCTATAACTTTCCATTTGTATCCTGGGTATATAAATATATTTGTCCATCCTGATGTAGCTTTTACTAAGCCATTTTCATCAGCTACTGACTCTATAGTTCTTGTACTTGTTGTACCAACACTTATTACTCTATTTCCATTTGCTTTAGCTCTATTTATTTTTTCTGCTGCTTCTTCTGTCACCATGTAGAATTCTGAATGCATTTGGTGGCTGTTAACATCATCTACTTTAACTGGTCTGAAAGTTCCAAGACCAACATGAAGTGTTACGAATGCTAAATCAACACCTTTTTTCTTTTATTTTAGTTAATAATTCTTCTGTAAAGTGAAGTCCAGCAGTTGGAGCTGCTGCAGAACCATTATGTTTAGAATAAACTGTTTGATATCTTTCTCTTTCATCTAGTTTTTCTGTTATATATGGAGGTAGTGGCATATTTCCAAGTTCATCTAAAACTTCTTCAAAAATGCCTTCATATTCGAATTTAACAATTCTTGCTCCATCATCACCCATTCCAACTACTTCTGCTATTAGTTTGCCATCTCCAAAAGAGAATCTAGTTCCTATTTTGGCTCTTTTCCCTGGTTTAACTAAAGTTTCCCAAGTATCATCTTCATTTCTTTTTAATAAAAGAAATTCTATTTTTCCACCTGTTTCTACTTTTGAACCGATAAGTCTAGCTGGGATTACTCTAGTGTCGTTTAAAACTAGGCAATCTCCTGGATTTAAATAATCTATTATATCTTTAGATATTCTATGTTCGATTTCACCAGTTTCTTTATTAAGTACCATAAGTTTAGAACTTGTTCTATCTTTTATTGGAACTTGTGCAATTAATTCTTCTGGTAAATCAAAGTTAAAATCGCTTGTTTTCAATTTTTAACTTCCTTTCTAAATAAATATTTGTCAAAACATACAAATACAATGATAACAAATATTTATTTATTTGGGTAGACTTTTATAAAATCTTATTTTTTTGGGGATACTCTATATTTAAATGTTCATACGCCTTAGGCATAGCAATACGCCCCTAGGCCCTCTGTTTATAAAGCCTAATTGAAGTAAATATGGTTCATAAACATCTTCTATTGTATTTCTGTCCTCTCCAATTGATGCTGCTAATGTGTCTAATCCTACTGGCCCACCGCCAAACTTGTGGATTATTGTTAAAAGTAGTTTTTCATCAACATCATCAAGACCTAAACTGTCTACACCTAATAATTCTAAGGCATCATTTGCAACTTCATCAGTTATATTTCCGCCGGCTTTTACTTGAGCATAGTCTCTAACTCTTTTTTAGAAGTCTATTTGCTATTCTTGGTGTCCCCCTAGAACGTCTAGCAATCTCTGTTGCTCCATTTAAGTTTATTTCTGCTTCTAGAAGATTTGCTGATCTCATTGAAATTTGGGCTAATTCGTCTACTGTATAGTAGTCTAATTTGCATATTACTCAAATCTATCTCTAAGTGGGTTTGTAAGCATTCCCGCTCTAGTAGTCGCACCAATTAGTGTGAATTTTGGTAAATCAAGTCTTATACTTCTTGCTGATGGTCCTTTTCCGATAATTATATCTATGCAGTAATCTTCCATTGCAGGGTATAAAACTTCCTCTACACTTCTATTTATTCTGTGTATTTCGTCGATAAATAATACATCATTTTCCTCTAAATTAGTTAAAATTGCCGCTAAATCACCAGCTCTTTCTATAGCAGGTCCAGATGTAATTCTAAGGTTTACACCCATTTCATTGGCTATTATTCTTGCCAAAGTTGTCTTTCCTAAACCTGGAGGTCCGTATAATAATACGTGGTCTAGTGGCTCATTTCTAGATTTTGCTGCCTCTATAAATATTTCTAATTGTTCTTTTACTTTTTCCTGACCTAAATAATCCGATAAACTCTTAGGTCTTAAACTAACTTCTGTCTCTGTATCTTCTGATTTCATGCTAGAAGTTATCAATCTATTTTCATCACCTAAATCAAACATTTACCAATCTCCTTTCTATATTTTCGTCTATTTAAATCTAATTACTTACTCATTAAATATGTAAGTGATTTTTTAATTAAGTCTTCTGTTTTTAATCCGTCTTTTTTGAATTTTTGAACAGCTTCTTTAGCTTCTGTACTTGAATATCCTAAAGCTAATAATGCTTCTAATGCTTCATCTAACTCTAATCCTGTAGGTGCTTGATTAAATAAAGTCGCTTCAAACTCTGCCATATCTTTATCTACTTTATCTTTTAATTCTAAAATTATTCTCTCAGCAGTTTTTTTACCGACGCCTGGACATTTCGATAGTTTTGCAATATCCTCACTAAGGATATATGCACTAAGTTGTGGTGGCGTTGCACAAGATAAAATTCCAAGACCTACTTTTGGACCTATCTTTGACACTGATGTAAGTAGTTTAAACATCTCAAGTTCCATTTGAGTTGAAAATCCGCACAAAACTCATGTCATCTTCTCTTACTATTAATTTTGTAAATATTTTTGCACTTTTTCCCTTTTGTACACTTTGCGCCGTAAAACTAGATACATTTATTTCGTATCCAATTCCGTTATTTTCTAAAATTATTCTATCTAAATATATTTCCTCTACGATTCCTTTTATATAGCTATACATACATTCTCCTTATAAAATTATTTAAAGTTTTTTAAAGTCTTTTCTAGTCTATTTGCATGTGCATGACATACAGCTATTGCAAAGAGCATCAGCAGTATCATCTGGTTTTGGTATTTCTTTTTAATTTTAAAAAGAGATGTCACCATCTGTTGTACCTGCATTTTTTGGGCTCTACCATATCCAACAACACCTTGTTTAACTTGAAGTGGTGTATATTCATAAATAGGCTTATTATTGTGTGTACAAGCCAACATAATTACACCTCTCGCCTGTGCAACTGTGATTGCTGTTTTTACATTTTGTTAAAGAACAATTCCTCAATCGCTACTTCATCAATATTATAGTTCTTAATTAAAATATCTATACCTTTATAAACAAGTGCTAGCCTTTGATCTGTTGGTGTGTTTGCGTTAGTCGTAACAGCCCCATAATCAATAACTCTAAACTTATTATTTTTATATTCTATTATTCCGTATCCAACTATAGCTATCCCTGGGTCTATTCTAAAATAACCAAAACTGACCTCCTAAATTTATTTTTATCCAAACCTATGTTCTCATCTATTATATCAAATAAACTAAAGCTTTAACAAATAAACTAAAAATATTATTTCTATAAATATAAAAATATGTCCTTTAAATGTTGTCAGCAAAATTATGCTATTAACATTTAAAGGACATATTTCTCAGGTATATATTAAATTTTATTAGCTACCGAAATCTTCAAGTCTAGAATAAGCATCTTCTTCATTATCTAATACTATCGCTTCTTTAAGTTCTTCTTGAACTGATTTTGGAAGTGATTTTATTTGGATAGAAGTTTTTCTACTAATTCTTTTTACCTTCTTTATTATATTTGAAAACAGTTATATATCCATCTTCATTTTCTAATGTATATTTATTTGCTTTTGATAAATCTGTAGTTTCATCAGAAGTCTTTAAAATTATTTGATATTTATTCATTGTAGATACTTCTTTGTCTGGATATTTTTCTTTTAAGGCCGCTTTAATTTCATCTTCAGTTTTATTTAATAAGTCCTCGTTTACTTTTCCTAACATTACTGGTATTTCATTATCATCTTGAAGCCATATTTGACAGTATTCATCTAATTTAAATTTTTGTTGACTAGAAAGACTCTTTTGATTTGTTTTGTCAATTTTGCTGTTACTTGCTTCAAGCGTTTCATAACTCTTAACCCCTAAAAAATACCTCCACTTAATAGTATTACTCCTAATGCTACTAATGACGGAATAATCCAGCGATAATTCTCCATCTTTTTCATTACTTATGTCCTCCTCCTTTGTAAATATGTAGGATTTTTATTAGTATCTTAGCCATTTTTGCTAATATTTATACATTAATAACACTATATTTTGGTCATATTTTTTTAGGTGTGCAAAATATAATTATTAATAATAATTTTATGGAATTGAGGTGTGTTTATCTTGGAAAATAACTCTTATACTACATCAGATAGACTTGATTATTTAGAGTTTAGACAAAACCTACTAATTTTAAAACAACCATGTCACAAGGCAACCGTCTTTTTTTGATTTAACTATAGATATATATTTAAAAATGAAGGAAAAATCTGAGGAGTTCTCTGAAAATGTTAAAAACGGTAAAAATCTAAAATTATTAGATTATGAAAAAATGATAATAAATATTTGGCCAAATATTTCAAATTACCCTTCTTCATGTTCACTAATAGCAAAGTCACTATTAGATAAAGATGTGTTTCAATCAATAGTAGAATAATCTATGTACAATACATATTTTTTTATATTTTGGAAATACTTTTATTAATTAAAGTTAATAGGAGGTTCAAAATAATGGCTAGAATAGGATGTAATGTACTAAATTGTTCGCATAACGATGCAGGAGTTTGTTATGCAAATAGAATATCTATAACAGGAAAAAAAAAGCTCATACAAGTAACCATACTTGTTGTTCTTCATTTTTAGACCAATCTACTTACAGTAACTTAACAAGCAATACTTGTACTAATGGAAGTTGCGACTACATAGGATGTAATGTAAAAACATGTGCTTATAATGCAGGAAATGTATGTAGCTTAAATAATATATCAGTAACATCTAGTGCTGATTCAGCTAATTTATACTCTGAAACATATTGTTCAAGCTTTAAATGCAAATAATAATATTTACTTTTTATAGAAAGATAGACGTCAAAATGTCTATCTTTTTTTAATTGATGAATTATCATATTAAGTGCAACACTTAAAAATGGATAAAAAAATAGCTCATAAGTTTATGTTCATGTTACAGTAATAATAACTACAAAATCACTTTACATGAAAGGACATAAAATTATGAACTACAAACATATTACCATAAATGAAAGATGTTGTATAGCTAATTTCTTAGGCTTAGGATGGAGTATAAGAAAAATAGCAAAACATCTTAATAGAAATGCTTCTACAATTTCAAGAGAGATCAGAAGAAACTCTGTTAATGGAAAATATTTAGCTCATATAGCAAATGAAATTTATCTAAATAACAGAATGAACTGCGGCGCAAAGGGAAAATCATCTAACTATAAATTAATTGAGTATATAGAAAATGGTCTAAACAAAACTTGGTCACCTGAACAAATAGCCGGTAGGCTACGCCTAGAATCTAAAGATGATAAATCTATGAAGATTGGATTCAAAACAATCTATAGATGGATATACAAAAATATTATTGTAAAAGGCAATATAAATAAATTAAGAAGAAAAGGAAAATCCTTAAAACCAAAAGAAACAAGAGGTAAATTTAATATAGGTAAAAGTATAAAAAATAGACCAAAAGACATTAGGAAAAGAGAAAGTATAGGACATTGGGAATTAGATACTGTTGTATCTAGTAGAGGAAAGTCAAAAGCCTGCCTTTCAACTTTTGTAGAAAGAAAAAGCAGATACTTAATAGCTCAAGTTATGGATAATAGAAAATCAACAACATTTAACTTACATTGTTTCAAAGCATTTGAACATATTTCAAACAAACTAATTAAAACATTTACAGTCGATAGGGGTAAAGAATTTGCTAATTATAATGAAATTGAGAATAGATTAAATATAGATGTTTATTTCGCAGATCCTTATTCTTCTTGGCAAAGAGGTACTAATGAGAACACTAACGGATTATTAAGAGAGTTTTATCCTAAAAGATTTGATTTTTCTACTATAACTCAAAATGAGCTTGATGTTGTAGTAAATATAATAAATAATAGACCTCGCAAGTGTCTTGGATATAAAACACCTGCAGAGGTCTTCGCTGCAACATAAACATAAAATGTTGCACTTATATTGACAATCTATCAATTATAAATAAATTATCTAAATCAACGGACGAAGTCATTGGCTACATGAACAAAGTGATTTTTTAATTTTATATTCACTTATCTATAGTCTAAATTTGTATATTATTTAACAAAACTTTAACATAAATTCACCTCTCTTTCGATTGACATTTTATGGTAAGCATCACTATAATACTTGTATGTATTGTATGTGAGTATTTACTCACTATTTTTATGGTTCATATTGTGAGTGTTTACTCACTTTAATACTTTGGAAAAATATTATTTAATAATGTGTTAAATAAAAATTTTCTTATTAATAGTTTTGTTTTAATATGAAACTTCAAATTTTAGGAGAAATTTCAAATGCAACATTCTATTTTAAATTCATATAAGAAAGACATATTAGAAAATAAAACAATGACAGCCAAGTGTAAAAGGGTATTAGAAACTAGCATTGACCTTTTTGCTAAAAATGGGTATTCCAATACATCAACCAGTGAGATAGCAAAAAATCGCAGGTGTTGCTGAGGGTACAATATTTAAACATTTCGGCACAAAAAGAAAATTTACTACTTTCTTCGATTATGCCATTTATATTTGATTATGTTCTTCCAGAAATGATAATAGATTTTGAAGATGTTGAAATAAAGGATATATATCCTGACTTTAAATCATTTATACACGAACTTGTATATGAAAGATTTAATTTTATGAGTGAAAATTATAAAGTCGCTCACATCTTATTGGCAGAAGTTCTTTATCGTGAAGAACTAAGAATAAAAATTGTAGATGGTTTAAAATCTACTATAATAGACGGTTTTGACAAAATATTAAATTACTTTAAAGAAAATAAAATGATAAAAAGACGTTCCTAATGGACTTATCGTCAGAACTGTTATTTCAAATATAGGTGGATATGTCGTGTTAAAGTATATTTTCGATCCTGATGGGAATTACAACGATGAAAAAGAGCTAAAATACATAGAAGAATTAATAGTTAATGCTTTTAGTTTATAATTACTTTGGGGCAGTTTGAGGAGGTTTAATTTTATGAAAAAATATTTAATGTAGGGATAGATGTCGGTTCTACTACAGTTAAAATAGTCGTTTTAGATAAAGATACAGTTGTATTCAAAAATATACAAGACATTTTTCAGACGTAAAAAAGCCGTTAAAGAAGTTTTAATAGAAGTTTATGAAAAAATTCGGGGATATCAGAATTTCTACTGTAGTAACTGGGTCTGGAGGAATAGATATCTCTAAGTATTTAGGTTTAAAATTTGTACAAGAAGTAATATCATCTACAAAAGCAATTGAAACCTTCAACCCAGAAACTGATGTTGTAATAGAACTTGGTGGTGAAGACGCAAAAATCACTTATTTAAGTGGTGGTATTGATCAAAGAATGAATGGTATCTGCGCCGGTGGTACTGGTGCATTTATAGATCAAATGGCCAGTTTATTAAAAACAGATGCCGCTGGACTTAACGAAATGGCAAAAGATTATAAAGTAATCTATCCTATTGCATCTAGATGTGGTGTTTTTGCAAAAACAGATATTCAGCCATTGATAAATGATGGTGCAAGAAAAAGCTGATATAGCCATGAGTATATTTAATGCTGTCGTAGTTCAAACAGTCAGCGTTTTATCTTGTGGTAGAGCTATAGAAGGAAATGTAGCCTTTTAGGAGGTCCTCTATACTTCTTATCAGAACTTAGAACAGCATTTAAAAAATGTACTTAACTTGAGCGATAAAAATATAGTATTTCAAAAAGATGCACAGTTATATATCGCTATGGGTGCTTCAATATTAGCAAAAGATGAACCCGATATTAATTTATCAGATTTGATAAATAAAACAAAAAAAATCGAAGGTGTAAACTTATCTAATACAGAAGGTTTAGAGCCTCTATTCAAAAACAAACAAACAAGAACATGACGAATTCATAAATAGACACAATAAATCTAAAGTTACTAAAAAAGATATAAAAAATATAAAAGGAAATTGCTTCTTAGGTATTGATGCCGGTTCTACAACTACAAAAGCCGCATTAATAGATGAAGATTGCAACTTAGTTTATACATATTATAGTAGTAACGAAGGTAGTCCCCTTCAAACTTCTATAAATATAGTAAAAGATATTTATAGCTGCCTGCCAAAAGATGTCCACATAGTTTCATCTTGCGTCACTGGATATGGTGAAGCTTTACTAAAAAAAGCGTTAAAAATAGATTATGGTGAAATAGAAACTATGGCTCACTACAAAGCAGCTAAATACTTTGACCCACAAGTAGACTTCATATTAGATATCGGAGGCCAAGATATGAAATGCCTTCATATAAAAGATGGAGTTATCGACAATATTATCCTTAATGAAGATTGTTCTTCTGGTTGTGGTTCTTTCCTTGAAACTTTTGCAAAATCACTTTCTATGTCTATACAAGACTTTGCAAAAGAAGGTACATATTCACAACATCCAGTTGATTTAGGTTCTCGATGCACAGTCTTTATGAATTTAGAGTTAAACAGGCACAAAAAGAAGGTGCTATAGTTGCCGATATATCATCAGGTCTTTCTTATTCAGTTATAAAAAACGCCTTATTCAAAGTTATAAAAATTAGAGATTTAAATGAACTTGGTAAAAACATAGTTGTACAAGGTGGTACTTTTTACAATGATTTAGTTTTAAGAAGCTTTGAAAAATTAATCGGCAGAGATGTAATTAGACCTGATATTTCTGGAATAATGGGTGCATTTGGTGCTGCTTTAATAAGTAAGGAAAAATACACTCCACAACATAAAACAGAATTTTTAAATTTAAAACAACTTGAAAACATCAAAGTAGATAATACAGTTCGTAGATGTAAAGGTTGCTCAAACAAATGTCTACTTACTATAAATAAATTCTCAGAAACTGAAATATTTGTATCTGGTAATAGATGCGAAAATGGTGCCGCTTTATATGGTGCAGAAAAACCTGACCCAAATAAAGAAAAACCAATAAATCTATTTGCATACAAATATGACAGATTATTTAAACATTATAAACCATTAAAATTGGAAGATGCACCACGAGGTGAAGTCGGTATTCCAAGGGTTTTAAATATGTATGAAGATTATCCATTCTGGTTCACTTTATTTACTAAATTAGGATTTAAAAGTAACTCTATCAGGAAGATCTTCAAAAAAACTTTATGAAAGAGGTATGACTAGTATAGCCTCTGAAACAGTTTGTTACCCAGGTAAAATGGTCCATGGACATATCCAAAGTTTAATAGATAAAGGTGTTAAGACTATCTTCTACCCTGCTGTAACACACGAATACAGAGAAGATAAAACTTCAGACAACAACTACAATTGCCCTGTCGTTATATCTTATTCTGAAATAATAAAAACAATGTTCCTGATATAAAGAAAAAGAATATTAAGTTTATAAATCCATTTATGACTTTAAATGATAAAGAAAACTTAAAACAAAGACTTTGTCAGGTCTTCTCTAATTATTTTTCAGAATTAAACATCTCAAAATCTGAAATTAGAGCTGCTGTTGATGCTGCAAGAGATGAAGAATTAGCATTTAAAGCAGATATAAGACATGCTGGCGAAGAAGCTGTTAAAAAATAGAAAAAGAAAACTTAAAAGGTATAGTTTTAGCTGGTAGACCTTATCACCTTGACCCAGAAATTAACCATGGTATGCCAGAATTAATAAATTCACTTGATATGGCAGTACTTACAGAAGATAGTGTTTGTCATCTTGCACAAGTACAAAGACCTCTAAGAGTTGTCGACCAATGGGTATATCACTCTAGACTTTACAAAGCTGCTGAATTTACTAAAAATACGATAACATAGAATTAGTTCAGCTAAACTCATTTGGATGCGGTCTTGATGCTGTAACAACAGAACAAGTTCAAGAAATACTAGCAGAAAAATCAAAAATATATACAGTAATAAAAATAGATGAAGGTAATAACTTAGGTGCAGCAAAAATAAGACTTCGTTCACTAAAAAGCTGCTATGTCAGAAAGAGAAGCAAATAACATAAGTGTTAAAAATATAAAAAGAAAATAAAATACATTACACTAAAACGATAAATTTGATCCAAAACGTAAATTGCTAGTTCCTCAAATGTCTCCAATTCACTTCCAATTCATCCAAAAGGCTGTGAATTTAAGTGGTTGGAATGTAGAAATCCTTCAAGATACAAGTAGAGAGATTATCGAGGAAGGATTAAGATATGTAAATAATGATGCATGCTACCCTGCCATCATAGTTATAGGACAGTTAATAGGCGCTCTTAAATCAGGCAAATACGACTTAAACAACGTAGCTGTAGGTATAACTCAAACTGGTGGTGGTTGTAGAGCGACTAACTACATAGGTTTCTTACGTAAAGCTATGTATGAGGCAGGATTTAAAGATGTACCAGTTGTATCATTAAGTGCACAAGGCATAGAAGATAATGGTCTTAAAGAAAATATTTCACTACCACTACTAAATCGTGGCTTTATGGCTGTAGTTTACGGTGATTTATTTATGAAAGTTCTATACAGAACTAGACCTTACGAAAAAAAGTTAAAGGAAGTGCAAATGCATTATACGAAAAATGGGTTAAAATTTGTATGGACTCACTTGAAAGTGCTAAATTCTCTACTTTCAGTAAAAACATCAAAGCAATAATAAAAGATTTTGATAATCTAGAACTTCTAGATATCAAAAAACCTCGTGTTGGTCTTGTTGGAGAAATATTAGTAAAATTCCATCCAACTGCAAATAACAATATTGTCGACGTCCTTGAAAGAGAAGGGGCTGAGGCTGTAATGCCAGAGCTTGCTGGATTCTTCTTGTATTGTTCTCTAAACAATATATACAAAAAGACAACAAACTAGAAGGTAGCGCTAAAGGTAAATTCTTTGCAAAATTCTTTATTGGTTTAGTAAGTTTCTATCAAAAAACTTATGTAAAAGAACTTAAAAAGAGCAAGAGATTTACTCCACCTGAAAGTATTTATGAATTAGCAGAAAAGACTAAAACATTAGTCTCTATCGGAAATCAAACTGGTGAAGGCTGGTTCTTACCAGGTGAAATGATAGAATTAATAGAAAGTGGTGTTGATAATATAGTTTGTATGCAACCATTTGGTTGTCTTCCTAACCACATAATTGGTAAGGGGCCTATAAAAGAATTAAAAGCTAGATATCCAAAAAAGCAAACATAATTCCAATAGACTACGACCCTTCTGCAAGTGAAGTTAACCAAATAAACAGAATAAAACTTATGCTATCAAGAGCATTTAAAAACTTAAAAAGAAGAAGATAATACATCTAAAATATCTTCTAAAGCAAAAACTTTTACTGTTAATGATATTAAATCAAATAAAGAAAGTGAATCAAAAACACCAGAAAATAAAAAAGCTGTTAATATGTAAATAAAAGGCTGATTTCTACTTTAAATAGAAATCAGCCTTTTTAATTCTAAGAAAATTATATATTATCTGGTTTTTGGATAATATATAATTTCCAACCTATTAACTAAAGCAACGGACAAAGTCGTTGGCGCCATGAGCAAAGCGAATTTTTTTTAATTAATCTATCTCTTTTAGATTCATATCTGTTGATTGTTTTAAAATCAAATGTTTTAAATATTGAATTGCACCTATTAACACTCCACCTAGAATAAAAAATAGTACATTAAAATTATAAATATTAACAGGAACATAGTTGTAAGTTCCTGTAATAGTTGTGGGTCCCATAATGATTGAATATATTGAACCTATCATCAATCCTAAAATTATATATATCATCTCAGAAGTATATTTTTGTAATAAATATTTAACTAGCTTTGTACATGAGAATATTCCAATTATCAAACCGACTATAAATACTAATACAATAGGCATTTGGCTGAAATTCCCATTCAAGATATTGTGAACACTCTTCATAATAGGTAGATATAAACCAAATATCAAAAGCAAAGTCGATCCAGATATACCTGGAAGTACCATTGCAGATACAGCTATAATTGCTACTAATATAATATAAATCATTAAATCTATATCAAAATATTTAAAACTTATATTATAAGAATTTGATGATATAGGATTGAAATAAGTAATTAAAACTACTACTAATATTCCAAGAATAAATAATATTGTACCAGCTGAAACACCGGGTACAGAATCCGCCAAAGCCATACACAAACCACCAAATATTAAATTCAACATTTTCACCTCTCCTTAAAACTGTATTTAGACTAAAAATCTATTAAAAAGACTTCACCTTCTCTACAATCTCGTGATACACACATATTTTATATGCTTGTACAACTAATATTTTCTTATTTTTATTTCTTTATCTTTATAATACAAAATAAAAATAACTATAAAAAAAAAAATAAAATATTAATTATTTATTAACTGTTAATATTATGTTTGTTAATTATATGCAGAATCTATAACCTGCGCCCCATACTGTATCTATAAATTTTATATTTTTTTGATTCATCTTCTATTTTTTTCATATCTCAATCTTTCGTCTACTGAATTTCTAAGATATCCTCTCATCTCATCAAAATCTCTACATACGTCTCCAAACTCATCATTACCAAAATAATTTATCGGCTTGTCTAACTCTCCTTCTCTTATTTTTTTTACTTCCTACTCTTATCTTTTCTAATGGAACTAAAATACTTTTAGAAATCCAATGTGATAACAGTATGTTTAAAATTATTATCATAGTTTTTTATCAGTTCATTTAGCTTTTGATGTTCCTGTTTTGTCAAATTATCATATAAATTTTTATTATTTACTTCTATGGATAAGTTATATCCTAACTTACTTAATTCTTGATTTAAATTTGATAATTGATTGGATTCTAGTTCTTTTTGTGTTGTATTTTTATAGCTTGATTTAGGTATAGACAATATATCATCTTCGTATTGATATATTAAACTTTGTACTGAATATAAAGAGTTTTTATCCTTAACTAAAGTTTCTATAATTTCTTCTATAGTTTCGTGGTAATTATTACTTTTTATAGATATCCCCATTATAATTAATAGCGTTAATATTGGTATTACTACTATGACTATATTAGAAACTATTACTTTATTTTTTATCTTCATAAGTTATCCCTCGTTTTATCAAAATTTTTTCTTTACTCTATCAAAGTAACAAAACTTTATAAAATTTTTATTAAATATTTATAAAAAATAAATATTGCCTTTAGCTCTTTATTTTATCTTATAAATTAAATAATACTGCATATAAACTAATCGTAACAATTATAGTTAATATGCAGTATTATTATTTGAATGTAAGTTCTTTTATTCACTTTGTAAATCAGAATATAGTATGCTGTCTTCTCTATTTAAATATACATATACAGTATTTGTTTTTTCGTCATCATCAGATTTTAATAATACTTTTATAACATAATCATCTGTAGCTATATCTACTAATTCACCTTCATATTCAGAATATCTTCTATTTATTAAATTTCTAGCCTCAATTACATCTTCATCAAATAGCTCAACACTATGTAGTGTTACATATTGTGATTTAAAACTACCTTCAAAAGATAAGCTAATAAAATATATTTTTTACACTCTGTGCACATAACTACTAATTTTTCCATTTTGTATATAGATGCTTTTGTAACTGCCTCTACTTCACTTCCCTTTAATTCTATTTCGTTTACTTCTCTAAATAAAACTTTATATTTTTGTGCATCTGAGCATGGACATATTTTTTGTCCAAAATCATCTTGATATAGGTATTTGTTTACAGTAACCATAAGATTATCCCCCGTATTTATTTTGTTAGTCAAAAAAAGGCTTTAAAGCCTTTATTTTTTTGTATTATGTTTTATTCTAAATCTACATATACAAAATCAAATTTATTTTTCCATATAGACGTATTCTGTATATTTTCCGTTTTCTACTTCTTTTTCTTCTACTATTTTCGTAATAAAATCTTCGGATCTTATAGTAAATAATGCTTCATAAGAACCATAATTACGTTTAATATGTTCTCTTACCTGGCTATTTGTTTCAGATATTTCTCTTATATTTGAAACCGTACGCTTTGGTCGCTTCCATTTTTTATGTATCTCATATCAAATCTATACATTCTACTACATTTTGAGCAAACTGCTATTATATCGCTTGTAGAATCACAAATGTCTTCATTTTTACTTTCAGTCATCTGACTATGATTATATAGTACTCTGAATTTTTTACATTCAGAGCATTCACAAACCTTTTTTATCTAACTCTGCTACTAAAATGTACTTTGGTGTGTATAACATATATCTTACCCCTTTCTCTATACCTATTATTATTTATTATATATTCCCTAAAATATATAAATTTATGTATATGCAGGTTATTTGAGTACACAAAAAATTGTTCTTTTTTTAATGATTAGTCACCTTACACAAAAAATCCCCTATAACAACTTTGCGTCTAGTTAACCTCTTTATAATATTGTATCACCATATTATCTAAATTACAGATTTAATTTGAAAAATTTTCTAGCTAGAAAAAATAATACATTATACATTAAACGGATTAATTTGTTTTACTTCTGTTTATAAAATATATTTAAAATTATTTAATTATATTCTTTAATTCGTTTAATTCATCTATCCAGATACTTTGACATGCATCAGATGCCATTCTCCAGTAACCTCTTGGTGATAATGACACACTACCAACTTTTACTCCATCTGGCATACATGAACGTTTAAATTGTTGTGTCCAAAATCTATTGTAGAATATCTCCATATTTTTAAGCACATCAGCCTTATCTATAACTGGATTTTCAACACCCATTTTCTTTTCATGCATAGTTTTTTGCATTTATATATAAATCAAATATTTTTCTTGGTCCAAATCCATGTCTTTGCATGTAGTAAAGTATAAAGTCATGTATTACATATGAACCGATTTTATCTTCTGTTTTTTTTTATTGTTCCATCTTCATTTGGAGGAAGTAACTCTGGACTAACAGGAGTATCGCAAATATCTAATAAAGTTTCTCTTAGTTCATTGTGATGTTGTGCATATGATTCTAGGATTCCTCTTACTAAAGTTTTTGGTATAGATGCATTTACTCCATACATACTCATTTGGTCTCCATTGTATGTGCACCAACCTAATGCTAATTCAGATAAATCGCCAGTTCCAACTACTAATCCGCCTATTTTATTTGATATATCCATAAGTATTTGTGTTCTCTCTCTCGCTTGAACATTTTCAAATGTTACGTCTAAGTTAGATTTGTCATGGCCTATATCTTTGTAATGTTGTTCACATGCATCTTTTATATTTATCTCATATGATGTTACATTTAATAATTCCATTAATTTTTTTGCATTGTTTAATGTTCTATCAGTAGTTCCATAACAAGGCATTGTAATAGCGTGTATTCCTTTTGTAGCAAGCCCATTTATGTTGAATGCTTCTGCTGCTACAATTAATGCTAACGTGCTGTCTAATCCACCAGAGATTCCTATAACAACATTTTTACAATTTATTTTTTAAGTCTTCCAGCAAGACCAGCTGCTTGTAATTTTAATATTTCAGTAGCACGCTCATCTATATTGTGTGGAACAAATGGTAGTATTGATATTTCTCTATTTGAAACAAATTCATCTGTTACTGGTGCAAAAGTCTCTATACAAACACGTTCATATTTTTTTGTTTATTTACATTAGTCATATATGATGTCGTTTTTTGTTCTATCATTTTCACAGTTTTCTATATCTATTTCACCATAAGTTATTTCTATATCTTCTAAAAACTTGCTCTCACCTACTATAACTCCACAATCTGCAATTAGACTATGACCTGAAAATACAGTATCTGTCGTACTTTCTCCTCTTGATGCAGATGCGTATACATATCCACAGTTTGATGTAGCTGATTGCATTTTTATTAAATCTTCTCTATACTTAGCTTTTCCTATAGTTTCATTACTTGCTGCTAAATTTACAATTATATTTGCCCCATGTAAACAATGGTATTTTGAAGGTGGTATCGGTACCCAAACATCCTCGCAAATTTCAGCAGAAACTACAGCACCTGTGCGAGTATCTTCTACTAATAAATTTGGTGTAAACGGAACTGTTTTTCCACCTATCACAATTTGGTCATCTATTCTATTTACTGAGCTCGCAAAATATCTTCCTTCGTAAAACTCAGAATAATTAGGTATAAATGTTTTTGGTACTACACCTATTATTTCACCATTATGTATTGCGACTGCGCAGTTAAATAATTGGTTGTCTTTTCTAATCGGCATCCCTACAAATATAAGTGGACTATATTCTTTATTTGATAGTTTTGCAAATCTTATAAGTTCATCATAAAGATCTTTTTTTATTAAAGTATATTGATTAAATATATCATGACATGTATATCCTGTAACGCTCAGTTCTGGGTATACTACTACTCTAGTTTGTCTTTTACCTGATTTATTTTGTTCTATAACATCATCAAGAAGTCTTAACATTTCATCTACATTAAATTTCGGATTTGCAATCTTTACTTCATTTGGAATAAGCGTTGCAACCTCAACAATCCCATGATTTAATAATTTATTCATAAACATGTCTCCAATCTATTCCATTTTTTATCTTTTAAATACCTATTTAGATATTTTCATATACATTATCAAGATATTTTATTTTATCACAAATCAATAATTTTATAAAAAATCTTTATTCGATGTAATTTATTTATAAGTGAATATAATTTCCTATGCGTTATAAAAAATCTTTTAAAGAACTTATTTATATCTTTAAATAAAATGGGGAACAAATAATAGTACTCTATTATTGTTCCTCATTTTAGGTGTATATTTAAAAATTTCTATATGGAATTTTTAATGCAAATTAATAAACTAAGGCTTCTTCTTCGCCCTTTAATACTCGAAGTCCACCTTCTGCCAATGCTGACATTTCGTCTTCTCCAGGATAAGATAATACTTCTCCCAAAAATCCTACTTTTCTTTTTATCATATCTCTTACCTTAGCTGAATGAGCAATTCCACCAGTTAATATTATCGCATCTATTCATATACAAGTTTTGCTTTTTCATCCCCATCATTTATTCTAGCTTCAACTTCTCTAATATCATTAGTCCCAAGATATGCAACTAATTTGTCCTTTTATTCTTTTTTTGAAACTTGGTCTTTTGTCATTTCATCTCCATAACATGCTCTAAACAATGCTCCAACTGGAAGTCCACCACTTCTCTCTGGTGAAAAAGGTCCTTCACCATCTAGTCCATTCGTATTATCTATTACTTTACCTTTTTATGGGCTCTACAGTAATTCCACCACCCATATGTACAATTAAAAAATTACAGTCTTCGTATTTTTACCTATATTTTCTGCCGCCCTTCTTCCTATTGCCTTTTGATTTAATGCATGGAATATACTAATTCTAGGCATTTCTGAACTCCTGATAATCTAGCAACTTCCTCCATTTCATCTACAACAACTGGGTCTACGATATATGAAGGCACATTAATTTCATCGCCAATTTGTCTAGCAATTATACCTCAAGGTTTTGATGCACGCCTATTTTTCCCAACCATTGATACGCCTATTTTTTAAATCTTTCAACCATTGCATCATTTACGATTATATTTTCTGTGTTCCATTGATTTCAAAGTTATCTGTTCTGTTTCAGAGCGACAGCCTGCAGTTAAATATTTCTTTTTATCTATTGTCGGTTGCCTTAGATGCTGAACCTGGATATCGCTCTTTCCATATTACTCTCTACTTCACTAGTCTTTCACCTGTGCTTTTTGCCCAAAAGCCTAATTAGAGAAAGTTTATTATTTGAAATTAGGGGAATTAATATGGAAAGTTATTTAAAATTTTACGATAAATCCAGGTTCAACATCTACTAAGATAGCCGTATCAAGATAAAGAAGAAATATTTGAAAAACACTTAGACATTCATCTGAAGAATGATAAATTTGAAAAGATAGCAGATCAATCAGATTTTAAAAAGATATAATCGAAAATGTATTAAAAAGAAGGTGGCATAAACCTAGGCGATTTAGATGCAGTAGTTGGTAGAGGTGGTTTGTTAAACCAATTAGAAGCAATACGTAACTGAACGAAGTACACTGA
>VOFB01003427.1_pt1 | contig 44628 bp, 92 predicted proteins | sample 5384141 | NCBI WGS metagenome assembly VOFB01 (sample SAMN12384721, study PRJNA508395) | human gut metagenome | isolation source: healthy gut A | host: Homo sapiens | reverse complement strand
CGAATCAAACATTGAAAGAAGGTTTTAATTATGTGTCAAGATAATAATAACACAAATAGTAAAAAAAGGTAAACATTTAGAATATAGTGAAAGGCAATCAATTGAGAGATGGTGGAATAGAGATCATCGTACAAAAAGTTGAAATTGCAACACTTTTTAGATAGAAATGAAAAAACGATAAGAAATGAAATAAAAAGAGGACTAGTAAAAAATTTAACAACACATTTGGAGGAAATATGGGTTTATAGTGCAGATGTAGCCCAACAAAATATAATTATTATTTAAAAGCAAAAGGACCTAAATTAAAAATAGATAATGATTATGAATTAAAAAGAATATGTTGAAAAATCAATAAAAGAGGATAGAAAATCACCAGAAGTAATAGCAAAGGAAATAAAAAGATGAATTTTAAAAACACAAATGTGTGCAAGAACAATAAGAAATAACATATATGCTGGTGATATATACGATATAAAGTCAAATGATATGATATACAATAAAGAATACAAAGATAAAAACAAGGATAAAACAATATGTGAAAAAAGTACCACCAGAAAAGAGTATAGATTATCGACCAGAAAAAGCAAATACAAGAGAGGAATATGGACATTGGGAAGGTGATTTAGTGATAGGAACAAAAAACGAGGAGCGGTATTATTCACATTAACAGAAAGAAAGACAAGAGAAGAAATAATAGTAAAAATACCAGGGAAAAAAGCAGAACATGTAACAAAAGCATTAGATAATATAGAGAAAAGATATAAGAAAAAATTTTATAATAAATTTAAAACAATAACTTTTGATAATGGAGTAGAATTTAGAAATTGGAAATCATTAGAAAAGTCTTATGATAAAAGAAGAAAAATGCCCAGAATACAAGTGTACTATGCACATCCATATTGTTCAGGAGAGCGAGGAAGCAACGAAAATGCAAATAGGCTAATAAGAAGATTTATACCAAAAGGAATTGATATAACACCAATTTCAGAAGAATTTATACAATACATAGAAAATTGGATAAATAATTATCCAAGAGCTATGTTTGAATATAAAAGTACCAATGAAATCATAAGTGAATTATGTGCATAATAAACCGGAAATTTATTATTGCCATTTATAAATGCAAGAATTTTTGATTAAAATATTGCATTAATTATCCAATGATAGTATAATAAGAAATGTAGCATAATAATATTAAACAGAATATTATTAATAAAGAGAGGTAGAAAAATGGATTATTTATATATACTAAGAGAAGCATTAGTGTGGATTATAACGATATTTTGGTTATATCAAGTTTTGGTAAGTTTATGTTCATTAGTAAAAATTAAAGACAAACCATTAAAAGTAAAAAAGATCACAGATTTATGGCAATAATACCTGCACACAATGAGGAAGCAGTTGTGGGAAATTTAGTAGAAAGTTTAAAAGCTCAAAATTATAATAAAGATTTATATGATATTTATGTAATTGCTGATAACTGCACTGATAATACTGCAAAAAGTTGCAAGAGAAGCAGGAGCAATAGTTTATGAAAGATTTAATAATAGTAAAAAACAAAAGGATATGCATTAGATTGGTTCTTACAACAAAAAATAAAAAGAGAATGCCCCATATGATGCATTCTTCGTATTTGATGCTGATAATATAGTTGATCCAAACTTTATAAAAAGCATGAATGTAAAACTATGTCAAGGTGAAGATGTTGTACAAGGATATAGAGATATCAAAATCCAACAGATAGTTGGATTACAGCCGGATATGCATTATTCTATTGGACAATGCACAGATTTTATCATTTAGCAAGATATAATTTAGGATTATCACCATTATTAAATGGTACAGGTTTTATGGTAAGATTTGATGTTATAAAACCACAAGGTTGGAACACTGTAACATTAACAGAAGATATTGAATTCTCATTAAAAAGAATAATAAAAGGTAAAAAATTAGGTTGGGCAACAGATGCAATAGTATATGATGAACAACCAGTAGGATTTAAACAAAGTTGGTCACAAAGAAGTAGATGGACAGTAGGACATATGCAATGTATAAAAGAATATACTAAACAATTAGCAGTTGCGGCTAAAGAAAAAAAAACAATGATGAACTTTGATGGTTTATTATATATAGTTGGAAGTATTCCAATGTTTATAATAACAATAGTTTTATTATTAACAAACTTCTTAATGTATGGTGCAAAAGAAATGACAGAAGTAGAATTAATAATAAATATTTTAAGATTCGCTATACCAACATTTTTATTACCAATAGGAACAGCAGTAATTGCAATGTATTTAGATAGAAGACCAATAAAACCAATGCTAAAAGGATTAGCATGTTATCCATTATTTATGGGTTCATGGTTATTAATAAACTTTAAATGTTTATTTAAAAGAGAAACAACTTGGGAGAAAATCAACCACGTTCGTGATATTAAAATTGCAGATGCTGGATTACAAGTAGAACCAACAATGCAAGAAGGTCAAAACTAGATTAGAACATTAAATTATAAATTAAAGATATTATTAAAAAATAGAGATTTTATAAAATTATAAAAATCTCTATTTTTTTTGAAGATTTAATGGTATAATATGGAACACATAAATATTAACTAAAAAAAGCAACAAAATCAGTTTTAGAAATTTTAATTAAGAAAGGAACGAAATAAAAATGAAAGAAAAAGCAATGCAATATTTAAAAGAAAATTGGCTATTTATTGCAATAATTTTAGTTGGAACAATATTTTTAGTAATACCAGCATTTCACAGCAATATATGGTTTGACGAATCATACAGCGTAGCAATTGTAAATCACTCATTTAGTGAAATTTGGACAATTGGTTCACATGATGTTCATCCAATTTTATATTATTGGATGTTAAAAGTAATAAATGTAGTATTTGGTCAAAATAATAATGTATAGGCTATTTTCAGTATTAGGAATAGTAACATTAGGAATAATAGGATTAACACATATAAAAAAGATTTTGGAAAAACAACAGGTTTATTATTTACATTTTTAAGCTTCTTCTTACCTGCAATGTTAAATTATGCATTAGAAATAAGAATGTATTCTTGGACTATTGTTTTTGTAACATTAATGGCAATTTACTTACGCAGATTTATAAAGATAAAGACTTTAAAAATGCATTATTATTTGGAATATTTAGTATAATAAGTTGTTATATGCATTATTATGCACTAGTGACAGCTGGAATAATCAATTTAGGATTAATAATATATTTAATAGTAAAAAGAGAAGAATTTTTCAAAAGATATAATAAAGAAATTTGTTATAATAGAAATAGCACAAAGTTATTTTATATTTACCATGGCTAGTTGTGTTTATAATGCAAGCATTAAGAGTTGGGTCAGGATTTTGGATAACAATTGAATTTCCACAAATATTAATTGATATATTAAATTTCAATATAAAGGAAGTCAAGAACAATTAATACCAACAATATTTTCAATAGCATTATATACATATGTTTTATACATAATAATAAAAATAAGAAAAAAAGAAGATATTAAAGAAGGATTGATACCATTAGGCATATATGTATTAGTAATAATTATAATGGCATTAGTTTCAAGAATAACACCTATTTTATATGCTAGATATTTATTTACAATAACAGGATTATTAATGTTTTCAATTTGCTATTTTATATCAAAAGAAAAACAATAAATTTATTATTGGATTAATATGTGAGTAATTATGGTGATGTCAATTAGTAATTTAATAGAAAACATAAATGCTAATTATGATAAATCAAATGAAGAGCCAATAAGATATTTAAAAAGAAAATTTACAACCAGAAGATATAATGATTTATTCAGATATGGGAAATGGTGGAGTAAAGAACAACAAAAGTAAGTGAAAATAAACAATATTTTATTAATTTAGAAAATGGTCAATAGAAGAAGCATACAAAGCATATGCACCACAAATGGGGTTACAGAAACTGTAGAACAAGCAACTGAAAATACTAATGGAAAAGTTATTATTGTAGATACAGGAGATTTAACTTTATATAATAAAATTAAAGAAAGTAATGAATTTAAGACAATATCAATTAAAAAATTTGAAGCAAAATATCATAATTATACATATAATATAGTTATATTAGAAAAGTAATAAAAAATTTAGAAAAAGTGAATGTTTTTGAAAAAAGCATTTACTTTTTTTTGAAAATTGTATAAAATATTGAACAGAAATGTCGAAATTTAAATGTAATATTTTAAACGAAAGAAAATATAATAAAAAAGGGAGATAAGAAATGAAGATACTAATGTTGACATGGGAATATCCACCAAGAGTTGTAGGTGGAATAGCAAGAGTGGTAAGTGATTTATCACATAAATTACATAAAGATGGACATGATGTAACTGTAATTACATACAGAAGGTGATGCACCATATTTTGAAGATGACAAAGGAATAAAAGTATATAGAGTTGATAATTACATGATAAATCCAAACAACTTTATAGACTGGATTTTACAATTAAATTTCAATATGATAGCAAAAAGCTAATGAAATAATGAAAGAACAAGGAAATTTTGACGTTATACATGCCCATGACTGGTTAGTAGCTTATAGTGCCAAAACATTAAAAAATTCTTACAATATACCAATTGTTGCAACAATACATGCAACAAGAAGCTGGAAGAAACAGTGGTATACATGATAAACAACAACGTTATATAAATGATACAGAATGGATGCTTACATATGAAGCAGCAGAAGTAATAGTAAATAGTAATTATATGAAGAACGAATTACAAAGATTATTTGATTACCATATGACAAGATAAATGTTGTACCAAATGGAGTTAATTTAAATCTATTTAATGGAATAGAAAGAGACTATAACTTTAGAAGAAAATATGCAATGGATAATGAAAAAATTAATTATGTTTATGGGAAGACTTGTATATGAAAAAAAGGAATACAACATTTAATTGCGCAATGCCAAAAATATTAGAAGGTTATCATGATGCAAAACTTGTAATATGTGGTAAAGGCGGAATGGAAGAAGAACTTAAAAATCAAGTAAGAGCAATGGGAATAGAAAACAAAGTATGTTTTGCAGGATATATGAAAGGTAAAGATGTACAAAGAATGTATAAAAGCGACAGATGTAGCTGTATTCCCAAGTACATATGAACCATTTGGGATAGTAGCATTAGAAGCAATGCTATCAGAAAGACCAATAGTAGTTTCAGACATAGGCGGATTAAATGAAATAGTAGACCACAAAAAGAATGGAATGAAAAGCATATTGTGGAAATCAAATTCATTTGCAGATTCAATATTAGAATTATTGTATGATCATAAATTATGTGCAGACATAACAAGAGTTGCTAAAAATAAAGTTAGAAATGAATATAATTGGGGTAAAATAGCACAAGATACACATTTTGCATATCAAAAAAGCAATTTGTCAATCTATGGCTGAAAAACAAAAAGAGAATTGGAACAAGAAAGAGCAAGAAAAACGCAAAAAGCTAAAAAAACACAGAAAATGAAATTACTAATTTACTTAGCTTTAAAAACGTCAAGCATATGCATAAATTTATTTTTAGAATAATAAAATACAATATAGAAAAAATTTTTCTATATTGTAAAATTTATTATTGGAAATATAAATTCTGAAGAACTTGAAAAATAAGGAATATATCGGATAGATATTTTTAGAAAAGTACAAATAAAAAAATATTATAAAAAAACTTTAAAAATTTTAAAAAAGTATTGACAATAATAAAAATAATTAGTATAATTAAACACGTCGAGAGAACATGGTCGCTTAGCTCAGCTGGGAGAGCATCTGCCTTACAAGCAGGGGGGTCACAGGTTCGAGCCCTGTAGCGACCACCATGTTTTATACGGCCTGGTAGTTCAGTTGGTTAGAACGCTAGCCTGTCACGCTAGAGGTCGACGGTTCGAGCCCGTTCCAGGTCGCCATTTTTTTGGCTTCATAGCTCAGTTGGTAGAGCAGAGGACTGAAAATCCTCGTGTCACTGGTTCGATTCCAGTTGAAGCCACCAATACGTATTTGTTTAATTTAATTTGAACAGATGATACAAAATCAATTAGAAAAATAAAATCTGATTGATTTTTTTTGTTATCTAAAACAATATTAAATTGTATTTGTTAATAATATAAAAAAACGATAAATGAAAATATTTAATAACTTATTATTTATGAAAATAAAATATCGTATCACATAATATTAGAAATAGTCATAAAAATTGTAATGAAAATTATACTGCTAGGTCAGCAACAAAGACTTTTTAAAGAAAATATGATATAAATAAGAAGAAAATAAACGAGGTATATAATTATACTTTATATATCTTAAGAAAGGGAAAAAGATAAAAATGAAAAAAAGTACAAGAATTTGATAACATAAAAGAAATCTTATATAGTTCAGCCAAAAAGTATAATGATCATATTGCATTTACAATAAAACATCAAAATGGAAAAGAAGTAGAATACGAAAATAAAACATATACAGAATTATTAAATGATGTAAATACTTTAGGAAAAAGCTTTATATAATTTAGGAGCAAAAGGTAAAAGAGTTGCAATTATTGGAAAAAACAGATATGAATGGGTAATTACACATTTAGCTAATTTACTAGGTGGAATAGTATCTGTTCCATTAGATAAAGACTTACAAATAGAGGAACTAGAAAATTCACTTGTTAGAAGTAAAGCTGAATATATTGTTTTTTGATTCTAAATTAACAGAAAAAATGCAAGTAATAAAAAGTGCTAATAGAACAAATTTAAGAAATTCATATGTATGGATAAAGTAGAAGGATTTTATCAATTGAAGAATTACTGGAAAATGGTAAAATATAGAAAATGATGAATACATAAAAAATAAGATTGATAATAATGCAATGGAAATATTATTATTTACATAACATCACAATCAAAAGCTGTAATGTTATCACACAAAAATATAGCATCAAATATTTATGCTATGCAAACATGTGAAGATATACGTGATACAGATACAAATATTGCATTTTTACCATTTCATCATATATTTGGATCAACATGTATAATAATGATGATAGCTTCAGGAGTAAAAACAGTATTCCCAGATGGATTAAGATATATAAAGAAAAACTTAAATGAATATAAAGTTACAATTTTTGTTGGTGTGCCAATATTAGTTGAAGCAATATATAAAACTATAATGAAAGAAGTTGAAAAACAAGGTAAAACTAAAATTATTAATATGGCGTTAAAAATTAGTAATTTCTTATTAAAATTACATATTGATATACGAAGAAAACTATTTAAACAGGTAATTAATGCACTTGGTGGTAAATTAAGATTTGTAATATCAGGCGGAGCACCAGCTGATGCAGAAATATCAAAAGGATTTAATAATTTAGGAATCAAAACTGTGCAAGGATATGGTTTAACAGAAACATCACCAGTAATAGCAGACAGAAGATGATAAACATATGAAAAATGGTTCAATTGGAATTCCAATGTGTAATGTTAAATTAGAGGTAGTGAATAAAGATGAAGAAGGAATAGGGGAAATACGTGCCAAAAGGGCCTAATGTAATGTTAGGATATTATGAAATGCCAGAAAAAACAAAAAAGTATTAAAAAGATGGATGGTTTTATACAGGAGATTTAGGATATGTTGATGAGGAAGGATATTTATATATAACAGGGAGAAGCAAAAGTTTAATTGTTTTAAAAAACGGAAAAAAAGATATTCCCAGAAGAATTAGAAACGATTGTAAATAGACTAGAATTAGTATCTGAATCAATGGTATTTGGACTTCCAGATAAACAAGATAAAATGATGTTAAATTATCAGTAAAAATTGTTTATGATAAAGAAGTTGTAAAAAGAAAAATACCCACAAAAAACTGAAGAAGAATTATATCAAATAATATGGCAACAAATAAAAAGAAGTAAATAAAGGATTCCCTCGTTATAAACATATTCAAAATATGATATTAACAGATAAAGAATTAATAAAGACAACAACTAAAAAAAGTTAAAAGGCAAGAAGAAATGAAATCAATAAGCAACTTTGCATAATCTTGAGATTATATAGTGCATAGTAAAAAAAAAGTAAAAATACTTTCTTCTTATTTTTTATTTATTTTAACATTATCACCGTAGCGTTTGATTTTTTGAGTAGTAGTTTTTTCAAATTCTTTATCCCTAATAATAAAATTTTAATATGTTTATAATTAGAAGTTTGCTATTAACATTAGCAACAGCATCTGAAATGATTTTTCCAAACTTCTTCTTTTGTAGGAACACTACCTTTTAAATATTCTGTAATAGCTTCAATATTTGGATAAATTTGAGCATTTACATATGTTTCATCATCATCTTCTTTTTGAATACCTTGCACTAAAGACTCAGAAATAAGAGGGTTATCATTTAAATAATATTCAACTTCTTCTGGATAAATATTTTTTCCATTTTTTGTAACAATAACAGATTTGCATCTACCTGTAATAAATAAATAACCATTTTCATCTATTTTTCCCAAATCTCCTGTATGGAACCAACCATCTATAATTGTTTCAGCTGTTTTGGCATTATCTTCATAATAACCCAACATTACATTAGGACCTTTTACTATAATTTCTCCAACACCTTCACTATTAGGACTATCAATTTTATATTCAACATTTGGAATTAGTAAACCAGTTTGCATCATCTCTTTGGAAAAAGTCTGTATTTCCAGCAACTAGAGGAGAACATTCAGTTAAACCATATCCCTGTAAAACATTAAGATGTAGATTTCTAAAGTCAGATGCAATACATGGATTTACAGCTGGCACCTACTATAAAAACACGTAATCTTCCACCTAAAGTATTTTTTACTTTTGTTCTAACAATTTTTCTTCATAATGCCTGACAAATTATTGTAAGGATTTTCATTATTTTCTGCTGTAAATTTATCAGGTAAGGATTTATTCATATTTTTTAACTATATTTTTATGTAGGTTTTCTAATAATAATGGAACACATAAAATTATAGAAGGATGAAATTCTTGCATGTTTTTTATAAATATAACGTAATCCTTGACAATGACAAATAGAAACACCACTATATAGAGGTAATAAAAACCCAATTGTACATTCATATGTATGATGTAAAGGCAAAAATAGAAAAGAATAAATCACTTCTTTTTACTTTTACAATACCATAAATTGATAAAATATTAGAACATATATTACGTTGAGATAAACATACACCTTTAGCACTTCCGGTTGTTCCAGAAGTAAATAGTAAAATACGTAATTCGTCTGGATTAATTACTATATTATCAAAATCTGTAAAGCCGTTTTTTATAAGTTTGTAAACCAGATGATAATAAATTATCAAATTCGTTTTCAAATGTTATAAATAAAGTATTTGCATTTTCTAATTTTTCAATATTTTCTTTTAAACTATTAAGATTTTTTTCATCACCTAAAATACAAACAGATTTAGAAACATTCATAAAGTTTGCAACATCATCTGTGTGAAGTTCCTTGTCAATAGGTACAACAACACCAACAATAGATGCGACAAGGTAAAAATGCACCATTTGTAAAATTTTTACCAATTACAGAAATACGTTTATTTAAAATCCTTTTTAATTAAAGATGTACCTAAACTAATAACATCTTCTTTTAGTTTTTGAATATTTAATTTCAACTATTTCATCATTCTCATTTTTTTAGTTTAAAAGCAGTTCTGTTGCGATAAATATCACAAGAACGATATAACATATCTTTAAAATTTGTTACTTCCTCTGTTTTATGATATTTTTCTTAAGTTGTTCTGCTACATTTAATTTTTCTTTCATATAATCCTCTAAATTACAGTTATTTGTATCTATAAAAAATAAAATTTGTATCTTTTTTTAAGTTATATTTCCATTATAAATTGAATTATTTTCTGTTTCTAATGGAATATCTATATAAACTGTACATTTAAATTCTTGATTTAAGTTATTTGTTATATAAATATCAAAAGAAAAGTTAGTTCTAATAGAATTCAATAAAACATCACATTTTTTCAATAATGATCCATCATAAGTTATAGGTTTTGAAGTATCTGTTATTGTATAATCAGATTTAATATTTTCATTAACAAAACTTAAAACTATGGGGATTAGCTAAGTTATTGTATAGTGTAGGTGTATCTAAATTAGCTTGATCTTCAGTTGATATAGAAAATCTAGTTTATTATTAATTAAATTTGTACTGATAATATCGCTTTTGGCAAAATTTGCAATGTTTTTATAATATAAAGAAGGCGTACCTAAAGAAGGTGACTTACTAAAATTTATATTATCTATATAAACTTTGTTTAAAGTATTTTCTAAAGTTTTTCAGTTGATGGACTAGAAATAAATAAAGCCATATCTGTGAATTGATATAAATTTTCAATAGTAAAATTACTGCTAGAAATATTTTTATTTTTTGCATCACAACTACTAAAAAAGTTATATTTTTTATTTGAAAAATAGTATTTTCGTTTTGTTGGAAAAACATAACACCATTTTCAAATTTTCGCTTCAAATGTTGACGTTGAAAAATATAATTAGATAATACAAAAATAGTAATAAATAAAATTACTAAAATTCAAGATAAAAATATGTCTTTTTATTTAACTTTTTTAGATTATTATACAAGTTAGATGATTTAATTTTTATTTTAAAAAATCTTTTTTCTTGTCCATAAATCCTCCTTTGTAAAACATATATATAATAGTATAAAAAATGAAATAAAATCAAGTGGAATAATTTAATATAAATAATAAAAATTTCCAATAATTTAAATTGACAAAAAAGATAGTAAAAGGTAGAATTATATTAGTGATAATATGAAATCAAAAGATAAAATGAAAAAACATACAAAATTAACACTAAAAAATATTTTAACTTTTTTAGTTTTTAGTATTATTTTATTATTTTTATTAGCAATTTATGATTATTATGCGAAAAAATGAAGTATTTGCAAAAGAAACTTCTTCAAATTTAGAACAAAATCAAGTAAAAAATTAGTAGTGCTAATGAAACAGATATAGAAAAAATATTATAAATGAAAATACAAAAATAATGAAAGAGAAGAATACATAACCGAAGAACAAGAATTAGAATATATAACAAAATATCAGCAAAATTCTGAGTTACCTACTGGAATGATTCAGGTAATACAAGAAGGCAGAGAAGGTAAACAAGAGATAACAACAAAAAAGAAATATAAAATGGAGAGATCATTCAAGAAGAACAATTAAGTAGTAAAATAACAAAAGCATCTGTAAATAAAATAGTAGAAATTGGAACAGGAAAAGTCAAAAAACACCTATAAAAGTAAAAGTGGGAGATACAATATATAACTGCAGATAGAGCAAGTATTATGACAGAAGCTAATGAAAGTTCACAAAAAATAGCTACATTAACTAAAAATACAGAATTGAAAATAGTAGAAATCCAAAAGGATTGGTATAAAATTACAGGAAACAATGTAAATGGATATATAAAATAGAAAATACCACATATTTAAATCCAAATACTAAATATACAGAAAATGATGAAAAAACAAATCAAAATAGTAGTACAGCTACTAAAAGTAGTAATGTTCAGAAGTTAAGTTTTGATATGCAATTAAACAAACCAAGTGGATTAAGTTTAGAACAGTTTAAAAAGTATTAACAGATAGTAAAGATAAAAATGGGATTTTTAAGGATAATGCACAATATTTTATTATATTGAAGAACAGTATAATATAAATGGTCTTTTTTTGTTGCAAAGAGTTGGAATACATGAAAGTAATTGGGGAACATCAAAAATAGCACAAAATAAGCATAATTTATTTGGATATGGTGCTTATGATTCAAATCCATATAATGGTGCATATCAATTTAATGACTATTCAGAATGTATTGATTTAATTTCAAGAGTATTTGTTAAATATTATTTAAATCAAAAAGGTACATCAATTTATGGTGGAGAAAAAAGCAGAGGAACATATTATAATGGTGCAACATTAAGTGGTATTAATAAGAAATATGCAACAGATAAAAACTGGGCAAAATGGAGTATATAAAAATATGGAATATTTATACAATAAATTATAAAAAATCTTGCTATTTTTTACAATTTATTGTATGATATAGAAGTATAAGGCTTTGAGAGATTTTAACAAAAAAGAGACTTAAGAAAGGGGCTTGAAATGATGAAAAAATCACTATTAATATTTACAATATTTATAGTAATAATTGGAATGTTTTTTTGCTACAACTAAAATTTATGCAGCAGAAAAAGCAATTGATGAAGCAACAGAAAGTAAAATTATTGAATTAAAAGATAATGCAACGAGTTCACTTGCTGATTATCAAGAAAAATATGGTTCAAATATATATGGTTTAGTAGCATATATTTTGAATTTGGTTAGAATTTATAGTATACCATTATGTTTTTTAGGCATTGCCATTGGTGCAATACATCAATATGTAATAGGTATAAGAAAGTTGGATACATTAGAAAAAGGTATGGCTTTAATAGTAAGCTTTGTAACAATATTAATTATATGCCAAATCTTACCACTAGCATTTGCAGTGTTTGTAAAATTTGGAAGGGGGTAACAAATGAAAGTCTTATTTGCTGTAAGTAATGAAGAAATCTCAGAATCTATTGTAAAAAAATATCAAAAACAATATAAACAGATTATTTCTTATAAAAATGTATATTACTTTAATGCAATATTAAAAAAGAAATACAAAAAAAGATAAATCTTATGACAGAATAGTTATAAGTGAAGAATTAGAAGCATTTACACATACACAATATGATCAAATAGATAAATTTATTTTTGAAAAATTAGATGGAATAAGTGATGAAGCAGCTAGTTCAACAGGAAAAGATATTCCAATTATATTGATTTGCTCAGATAGAAGAGCAAAATCAGAAGAAATGCTTGTTAAATTATTTGGAATAGGTATTTATAATGCAATAATTGGAAATGACAGAAGTGTTGAAGAAGTATGTAGATTGATAAATAGACCACGTACAAAAAAAGAAGCAAAACTTATTATCAAATAGATTCAGAAAATGTAAATTATCAAAGTGAAAATGAAAATGATGTAAGTGAAGTAGAAATACAAAATATACTTGCACATTATAAAAGATTAGGAAAAAATGAAGATAGATACCTTGAAAGTTTTGATAATATTGCAGCTCAATATAATGATACTCAGTTAAGAATAATAAGCAAATTTTTGCCATTAAATGTACAAGCAGTTTTAGAGGAAAGATCACCAAAATATCAACAAATAATGTCATTTAATAATAAAGTTTCTGACAAAATAAGAAAACCAAAAAGTAGAAGAAGTTGATGGGACAAGTGAACAATTATTAAAACCAAAAATAAAGAAAATATAATGTCTGGACCAGTTGTAATACCATCTTCAGTTAATATGCATAGTGGAAAGAAATTATCAAGAGTAAAACCAATGTCTCAAAAATACAATAGTACAAGATACTAAACCAGAGCAACAAGAAAAAAGAATAACAACATATTCTGCTCAAAAGCAAGAAATGCAAGAATATGCAGTAATGCCCGGATTGGATGAACAAGAAGAAAGAGCTGAAGAACCAAAAACAGTTGCACCAGTAAAAGAGGAAGAGGAAGACCAAGAAAAATCCTGTACCTCCAGTTGAAGAAGAAAAACTGAAGAACCACCAAAAAAGAAGAAGAGGAAGACCAAGAAAAATCCTGTACCAGAAGAAAACGTGGTAACAGCCAAAACAATTGAAGAACCAGAAGAAACTATTGGAAGTATACTTCCAGGTTTAGATAATGACCAAGAAGATGAAAAAAATAATTATAATTTGTATAATAATATACAAATGCCAGAACAAAATGTAAACGAAGCCAAAGATAATAATGATAATGAAATTGAAGAAAATATATTACCTGGAATAGGAATGGCAAGTAATAGAATATGGCTATAAATACAAATATCACAACAAACCATTATAACAATAAAATTCAATATATAATCCAATGTCACAAATACAGGAAAATAATAAAAGCATTGATATAGAAAAATAGATCTTTCTGAATTATTAACATCAAGAAAAAAATAGTCGCTTTTGTAGGAACTAGTAAAATGGAACATCTTTTTTATTGTAAAATAACCTTGCAGAAATGTTATCAACAGCAGGTATAGACATAGCAATATTAGACACAACTAAAAATAGAAATTCTTATTATATATATACAAAAAATGAAGAAGAATTAAGAAAAATAGCAGAACAAAGTATAGTAGGTCTTTCAAAAGGAATGGCAAGTGGAATAGAAGTACATAAAAATCTTACAGTTTATACATCTTTACCAGAAGATAATGAAGCAATTGAACATGCTGACAAAATATTAGAAACATTATTAAAGAGACATACTTTAATTTTAATTGACACAGATTTTAAAAACACCATCAAGATATTTTGAACAAGCTCAGGAAATATATTTAGTTCAAAGTTTAGATGTTCTAACAATTCAACCATTAACAGCATTTTTAAGAGAGTTGAAATCAAAAATATATTGGAAGATAGAAAACTAAGAATAGTATTAAATAAAGCTGTAAAAATAAGAGGAATAACAGATAAGACGATTATAGGTGGAATGGCATATTATAATGATCCTGCAATGTCATTTATGACAGAATTATTTGATAGAACATTAATAAAATATATATCTATACCATTTGAAGAAGAAACATATATAAAATATTTAGAAAATGTTATTGAATGTAATGTATCTTTAAAAGGATATTCAAAAGGATTTTTACAATCATTAAAAAGAATTAGGAAATATGATATATTCTGTCGGAGGAACAACATATAGACCACCAACTGCAAATGGATATAATAGTCAAAATACCTTTAGTCCAGGAATGGCTCAAACTTTAAATCAAATGAAAAACAATTATTAACAAATATGAGGAGGAAAATTAAGTGATAATAGCAGTAGTAGTAATATTGGTTTTAATTGTAATTGGACTTATAGTATATAATGTAACAATACATAAAAAAATACAAAAATTCAAAAATTTAAACCAAAAATCACAAATTTATATGTAGTGCAAGACTTTATGAATGCTATTGGAGAAACATCTACAGTAGAAGACAAAATAAAGAAGATTAATGAAATATTAATAGAAAGATATGAAATAAAATATTCTACTATAGTTGTATTTGATGGTGCAGAATATCAAGTAAAAGCATCAAATGTAGATTCTAAACATTGGGATGCATTAAAATCTTTACATGAACTTGATATGTTTAAAGATAGCATAGAAACAGCAACACCTAAATATGTTACTGTAAACAATGAAAATGAAAGACTTCCATATCAACAAATGGAATTTGGTAGAGCTAAATCTGCTATATTTTTCCCTTTATATATTGATAATGTTTATATTGGATATTGGATAATAGAAAGTGGTACACCACACGATTTTGATAATGTAGATATAACAGTATTAGAAGTAATAAAAGAGAATATAGTATCTGTATTAAAACAGTAGTACATCAAAAAACATTAGAAACAATAGTTAGAAAAGATTTATTTACTGGTGTGTATTCAGAAGAATATTTATATGGTGAAGGAAAAAAAGTAATAGATCAATATACAATATCAACTATATGTATGTTTAAAATAATTAATATCCAACAAATAAATAAAGAACATTCAAGAGAACTTGGAAATAAAGTTATTACAGAAATAAGTAGATATGTAAAAGAAAATTTAGCATCAGAATATGCATTTGTAAGATATATGGGACATAAATTTGTTATTGCATTTTCAGGAGTTGCAGCAACTTCAGTTGCAGATTTTTCTAAATGACTTAACAGAAAAAGTCGAAAATATGAAAATAAAACTAACAGAAGAAGAAATAGCAACATTTAAATTAGATGTTAAGGTAAAAGGAAAATCTACTAAAAAGGTGCAACTCAAGAAGAAAATAGCCAAGAAGCAACACCAAAATTAAATTTTGTTATATCATCTTATTATAAAGGAACAGGATTAGAAGAAGTATTGAAAAAAATTAGAAGAATATTTAGATAATGCTAATCCAACAGAAAGTGATATAACTAATATATAAATTATAAAGGAGGAATTGCAAATGGAATTTGATAAAACGATGAGTTTTGAAGTAGAAAGAGAAGAAAATACTAAATGGCAAGAAATACTAAAAGATGTATATCAAGCATTAGTTGAAAAGGATATAATCCAATTAATCAAATTGTTGGATACATTTTATCAGGAGATCCAAACATATATAACAAGCCATAATGATGCAAGAAATAAAATAAGAACAATTGAAAGAGACGAATTGCTAGAAAAATGGTAAAAAAATTATATAGGACTAGACAAATTAATTATGAGAATGTTAGGAATAGATTATGGAGAAGCTAGAGTAGGAACAGCTATCACAGATGAACTAAATATAACTGTTCAAGGATTAGAAACGATACAAAGAAACAATTCTGATAAAATTGTATTAAAAAAGACTTGATGAAATTTTTTGAAAAATATGAAGTTGATACGATAGTAGTTGGAATGCCATTAAATATGAATGGTACAATGTCAGAAAAAGAGCAAAAATAACAGAGCAATTTATCCATAAATTAAAAATGTAAATATAATAAGAAAAAAATAGAAACAATTGATGAAAGATTAACAACAGTAGAAGCTCATAAAACTATGAATTTTCTAGATGTAAAGAAAACAAGAAAAAGAAGCATTGTTGATACCATATCAGCAGTATATATATTAGAAACATATTTAAATAAATGTAAAAATACTATGAAAATTAGTATAAAAAGTTATTATAATTTAAAATATAAATAAATAATTTGAAAGGAGAATATAATAATGGAAAATAATGAAGAATTAGACAATGTTGTAATATTAAATGATGAGGATGGAAATGAAGTAAAATTCGAATTTTTAGATTTAATAGAATTAGATGATGAAGAATATGTAGTATTACTACCAGTTGCAGAAGATGGAGAAGAAGAGGAAGGAGAAGTTGTTATCTTAAAAGTTGAAGATAACGATGACGAAAACTCAGATGAAGAATCATATGTAAGTATAGAAGATGAAGAAATCTTAAACAAAAAGTATTTGAAATGTTTAAAGAAAAATTTAAAGATGACTTTTGATTTCGTTGATTAATATTAGTAAGAAGGTATAGGAAAGAATATAAATTCTTACCTATACTTTTTATAATTAAAGAAAAGAGGAAAAACAAATGAAAAATTTTCAACATGGATGTTAGTAATGTTTATGATATTATTCTGGATACTTAGAATTGTTATAGCATTATCATATGAATTAAATGGAATTTTGCAGGATTAGTACCACTAAATCAAAATATGGAAGTAATACTATTATTTGTAGTGCTAGTTTGTCTGATTTTAATAAAAGGAAAGTATTGGGAGCATTGTTGTATTTATTAGCTTATGGTATGTATTTTGGAACAAATGTAGTAGATAATATTCAAAAATATAATGGGTGCAATGAATGGAACAATAGATATCACACAATATCTAAATTTGTTTATGTCAATAATAGAGTTATATTACCAGTAGCAGTAATGTTAGATATGCTTTGGGATAGAGAAAGAAAAGAAAACCCAAAAGATAAAAAACAGACTGGTTTTATAGAAATGAAAAATTTGATAGACAAATGGATGAAAGAGCAGACAAAAACAATTATAGAAATTATTAAAATATAGCTGGTATGTTCTACATATCAGCTTTTTAAAATATAAAAGAGGGAAAATAAATATGAAAAAAAATAGAAATAACAAAGTCAAATAAAATGATAAAAGAATATTTTAAGATATTAGAACCACAATATCCATATTGGTTAAATGATTATATAAATGTAGAAGAAAATTACAAAAAGCAAAAATATATAAGTATAACGTGTGGTACAATTTATTCTAAACTATTTGAGAGCAAAATTTTTTATTCAAGTTTAGAACATTCAATAGCAGTTGCACTTATAATCTGGCATTTTACACATGATAAAAAACAAACATTAGCAGGTTTATTTCATGACATAGCTACACCTGCATTTAAACACTGTATAGATTTTTAAATGGAGATTATATGACTCAAGAATCTACAGAAAGCTTAACAACGGAAATTATAAAAAATTCCGAGAAAATTATGAAACTCTTAAAAAGAGATAATATTGAGATTGAAGAAATTTGTGACTATCATATATATCCTATTGTTGATAACGATACTCCAAAACTTTCCGCAGACAGATTAGAGTATTCATTGTCAAATGCACTTTTTACTTATGAATTATGCAATACAGAAAAAAATAAAGACAATATATAATGATATATATATGTAGGAAAAAATGAAGAAGAAATACAGGAGCTATCGTTTAAAAAACGAAGATATAGCTTGTGAATTTGTAAAACTTACTAGTAAATTATCTATTATATATAGAGAAGATAAAACTAGATATTCGATGCAATTTTTAGCAGATGTTATAAAAAGTTAAATGAAGAAGGAAAAAATACAAAGAGAAGATTTATACAATATGAAGGATATAGATATTATAAATATTATAGAAAAATCAAAATATAGAAATATATTTGAAATTTGGAAAAAAGCAGAAAAATAAATACTTCTAAGAATAAACCTGAAAGGTATACTATGTTCACCATGGAGCCAAAATTAGATATATTAATCCATTAGTGGGCACAAGAAGAATAAGAGAAATCAATGAAAATGCTAAAAATATGATTGAAAATAATTTATCATATGATATGAGTAACTATGTATTTCTTGATTTTGAATTTTAAAAATCTGAGTAAGAGGTAAAAATGAAAAAGTACTATTTGCAACAGAAAATGAAAGTAAAGCTAAAAGATTTAGAAAAGGGCTTTTAAAAATAATATTGAAATAATTACAATAAATGATATAGATAAAAAGGTAAATATTGAAGAAAATGGAAAAATGCGATAGAAAATGCTTTAATAAAGGCAAATGCATATGCAAAAACTCAAGAACTGCCTGTCTTTGCAATGGATGATAATTTATATATTGAAGATATACCAGAAGATAAACAACCAGGAATGTATGTAAGAAGAGTTAATTGAAAAAGACTAAATGATAATGAAATTATAGAATATTATTCAAATTTAGCACATCAATATGGTAAAGATGGAAAACTAACATGTAAGTGGGTATATGGAATTGTAGTGATAAAAAATGGTAAAGAATTTACATATACATGGAATAAAGAAGATTTTTACATAGTAGATAAACCATCTGATAAAATTAATCCAGGATATCCTTTAGATACAATATCAATAAATAAAAAATTGAATAAATATTTTACAGATATAACTGAAGATGATAAAAAGATATTAAAGAAGATGAAAGTGATGTTGTAGAATTTCTTTGTAAAAATTTGTAAAGTAGGGAAAAAAGAGGTATTTTAAAATGAGAAAAATAATGATAGTCAAAAAGTTTTCCATCAGTCGGAATTAACTGGTAAGTGGGGAATTATGAAAAACTAATGGAAAGGAGAGTATTGATGGAAGAATTATGGAGAAAATAAAAAAAATAAAAGAATATCAATTTTAAAATTTATTTTTTTAATCAGCCTATTATATTATGTATTCTGGATTATTTTGTCTATATATTTCTTTTTTCCATGGTATTGATTCAGGTTGGGCTATGCCTGCAATGAGTAATGGCGATTTAATGTATGGATTTGAAGCTTTTTTAGTGGTATAATTATAGGTGTATTATATACAATTGAATTATTTTGGTTTATTCCTCTATATCAAGTAATTTATTTAATATATAGTATTATAAAATTATTTACAAGTCAAAAGTTGTAGTACCTGAAATTGCTCAGGGAAAAGCAGTTTATCTTTCAGGTAGAGGACCAAACTATTTAACAGTTGCAATTGCAGAAGCATATGCACATACAAATAGTAGTGTATCATTATTCCAACCAGGTGTAGGATATACTTGTTCAATTACTCATTCAAGAAATAAAAGATTAGGAGATTTGACTAAAGATCCATTAGGAAAAGAAGAAATTAAAGAACAATTAGTAGCATCAAAAGAAGATCCAGCACAAGAACAAGCTCAAAATAAAGAGGTTGAAACAAAAGAAGGCCCAGCAATAGACTAATATAAATAAATATATAGACATGCTTTAAATGAGTATGTCTATTTTTTATAAAATTATATTTAAATAATTGAAATTGATTAAATAAAAAACATCATGGCAGGAATAAATCCTGTCATGATGTCCGTACTTCAGAAACAAATATTACTCTTCCTCGGTACTCCAGTCAAATTCTCCAGTAACTTTTTCATTGAACAGGTCGAAAGGCCAGTTATGCAGATATTCCTTCGTTACTTCTTCAGATTCTCTGTCATACACATAGCCCGCTTCAACAGCTTGTCATCCAAATCATAAGCTTCGAGAATGATCTTTTTAGCAGATGCAATCAGTTCAGGAGAGATACAATCATTGTCAGAATTGTCGAACATTCCTAACCAACGATAACTTTCTCTTATTTCTGTTGCAAGCTTGGGATTCGGCATAAGATATGCGGTGTTTCTGCCCCAACCCTGGCAATAAATCTTCTTAAGTCTGCTGTGTTTTCTAGGATCAAGATGACCTGCAGACCAGCCAGAAAAGAAACTCAATTCCAGTTTCAGGAGCAGTACACAGTACTTTTGAAACATTGCAACCACCGGACCAAATCAAATCCGTACCTCCAAGAAGGATAAATAACGGAAAACTCTGAATCATCATCTGCAACCAGAGTGATTTTCTTGAATTCTCCTCCCAAGCAATGACCGCCTGAATACCAAAAGTTTATCACCAATGCGATTAGCAATGCACTTAGGATCGTGTGCCTGACGATATGCTTCAGCCGCGACTTCAGCTTCTCTTCTTGCAACATCTTCTGCATGAGCTTTACCAGCATCATCTAAAGGCAACTTATCAAGATATGTGCCAATATCAGAACGCTTAATGATAAAGTAGTGTGATCCAGACATTGAATAGTCAGGAATTACGATTTCATCACGATAGTGAATCGGATAATCTCCTCCAGGAATGTTAACCGGTTTCAATCCTGCTTCATGCAGTGCTCTACGAAGGCGAGGCCAGAAGTTAACATTGTTTCCAAGCTTCTTGCCCGGAATAACTTCTCTGGCTTGACGCAGATGGAAGAAACCACCTTTGCAATACTCACCAACGACATAAGCATCGCAGTTGAACTGATACTTGCCATTGTCTAACCGAGTTACAAGGACCTCAGCTGTCTCGCCAAGGATGTGCTTAACCGTTACCTGCGTGTTCTTCTTGATAGTCTTCATATTGAAGTCCTCCTTAAAAATAGTATTTTATTTGCCCAATGAAGTAACATTAAACTTAATCAAAGTTGTTAATAAACAAAATTTAATCAATGATAAGCTTAATTTTACAACACTTTGCATACTTTTTTATTATACCAGATTTTATGTAAAACTTCAACTATCTTATACATTTATATTTTTAATGCAACATATAAGAAATACTTATATTAAATTCCGCGTAATATAGGTTTAAAATAGATATGTCACAAGAACATTAAAAATAAAATATTGAAAAGAGAGCACAAAAATGATATTGTTTAAATGACGAAAAAGATATGATGGAACATTAGAAAGTTTAAAAGATAAATCAAGACGCCCATATTCGCATCTAAATCAGCATACAGAAGCAGAGATAAGATTAATAAAGAATTATAAAAGAAATAATAAAGAAACAGGATTAGTAGTATTGTGGATAAAATTACGCCAAGCAGGATATACAAGAACAATACAAGGGTTGTATCATGTAATGCAAAGATTAGGAATATATAGGAAAGCGCCAAGTAAGAAAAAAGAGGGAACCAAATGAATGGATAAGTGGAGAATATCCAGGAAAAAAATACAAGTAGATGTAAAATATGTGCCAAAGCAATGCATGAGTGCAGAATTACAAGAAATGGGAGAGAAATATTACAAATACACAGCGATAGATGAATATTCGAGATTGAGATATACATGGTTTACGAATGCACACGATACATATGCATCAAGTGAGTTTGTAAGGAGATTAGTGAGGTATTTTCCATTCAAAGTAAAGACAATACAAACAGATAATGGATTTGAATTTACAAATAGATTAAGTTGGCAAGCATTTATGAAAAACAAAAACGATGTTTGAAAAAACAATAGAAGAATTAGGGATAGAATATAAAGTAATAAGAACACATATACCAAAACAAAATGGAAGAGTAGAAAGAAGTCATAGAAAAGATCAAGAAAGATTTTATTATAAAAGAGTATTTTATGGTTTAGAAGATTTAAGAAATCAAGGAAAAGAATGGAGAAAAGAATATAATAATTTTCCTATGAGACCACTAGGATGGTTGAGTTCCATGGAATTCATAAAAAAATATAAAAATCAAGAAGAATCGTTATTTGCAATATAGGTGCTCAAAGTATTTATTTTAAATAATTTGTGACAAATGATTGACTAACCTACATTCTGCGATTGACTTTATTAAAAAGCATAATTGTGATATAATAGATGAGAATTATTCAGAAAACATATATAAGGAAGTGATTTAAATGCAGAAAAAGACATAAATGAAAATATAAATGAGTCAGATAAGGTGTTTAGAAAAGTCGTACTATCATGATTGATTACGATTTATTTAAACCCACTAACAAACCCTTATAAATAAAGGACTTCCTCGATTTTATTTCTTGCATGATTTTATCAAAAAACGGTTAAATTAATAAAAAATGATCAAAATATAGTAATTTTGATATTATTTAAACTAGAATTAGAGAGGTGATTACGACATTTAAACCCCATAATTAGAATAAGAAAGAAGGTGTAGTAATTGAATAACAAATTAGAAACAATTTCAAATTTATTTGAAGATAAAGAGATAAGAAGTATTTGGGACAGTGAAAAGAAGAATATTATTTTAGTGTAGTTGATATTATTGGAGCACTAACTAATGCTAATATTCCGAGAAATTATTGAGTGATTTAAAAAAGAAAACTTTCAGTTGAAGGAAGTCAGTTGCACGAAGATATCGTGCAACTCAAAATGAAATCAAAAAAAGATGGGAAAAGCTATTTAACAGATACTTTAGATACAAAAGGAGTTTTAAGACTTATTGAATCAGTTCCTAGTCCAAAAGCAGAGCCTTTTAAATTATGGTTAGCAAATCTTGGTAGTGAAAGAATAGATGAAGTATTTGATCCTGGAATTGCAATAAATCGTGCAGTAAATTATTATCGTAATAAAGGTTATACAGATGAATGGATTAAGGCTAGATTAACAGGAATTGTAGATAGATTTAAACTTACGGATATTTGGAAGGAAGGTGGCATAACCAAACCACTGAATATGCAATGCTAACCAACGAAATCTACAAAGGTTGGTCTGGAATGAAAGCTAGTGAATATAAAGAGTTAAAAGGTCTTCGAAAAGAGTCGTTAAGAGACAATATGACGGATATAGAAGTTGCTCTCTACAAACATAGGAGAGATTGCAACAAGAGACATAGCGAGAGGAGAACGCCCACAAGGATTAAAAAGAAAATTTAAATGTAGCCAAAAGAGGCGGAGGAGTAGCAAAAGGAGCTAGAGATTTATATGAAAAGGAAACAAAAAGTCTGCTTTATCTAAATTGAATTCTTTAAATTATAAGTACATAGACGAAAAAATATTAGAATATAAGGGAGAAAATAAAATGAATAATAAATATAATGTAATATAACTTCAAGAAAAATTAGAAAATGTAGAAACATGAAACTTGAAGATGTAACTTTAGATGATTGTGGATGAATTAGGTTCTATAAAAATAGATAGAAGAAAACCAAGTGATGAGAGAATTTTGAATTTTTTAACAAAAAATAAAAAATCCTTATATATTTAAAGTTAATGGTAGATTGGTAAGAATGAGATTTTCTGAAAACGGACCAACTGCAGATGAATGCTTAAGTAGAATGTTAGAAAACTTGTATAGATAAAAAGGGAGTAGTTTATGATGATAAGAGATTTTGTATATAATATGCCAATAATAATTTCTATTATGGGTTTGTTATCAATATTTTTGCATTAAAAATAATAATAAAAAATAATAAATTAATAATTATTTTTAATACAATTAATATAATATATTTATTTGTAATATCTACATTAATACATAATTTGTTGCCAATAATTGTTAATTTAGGAATTATAATAATATGGCTTATTTCAATAGTGGGAGGTATTTTATATATAATTTCTACAATTATTTGTATTGTTAAGAGAAAAAATTAAAAGAAATTTTTGAAAATAGAATGATTTTAAAAAATGTTTATAATAATTATTTTAATTCCTGCTGTTGTTTTTATTTCTTTTTATGTAAAGAAATATATTTAATAAATAATAGTGAAATTATATTATCATACTACTACTAGTGGAAATGGTGGTTTTGGAGATTCAAATGATTTTGTATATGCAGTAAGTGATAAATATTGCAAAGAGATTAGTATTGATGTAGATTTATCTTATGGATATTATAATAAGATGTTTTTACCAGATAAATTGATAGAAATAAATGAAAATGAATTACATAATAAAGGAATTGAAGCAGTAATAGAAAGAGAAAAATAATAAAGAATATCTTTTACATTTATAAGAACAAAAAAGTTAATTCATAAGAGAAAATTAAATCAATCCTATTTTAATGTAGATTTAGAAGGTGTTTTCTATAATGAATAGCAATTATATATAAAATAAGATATTATTAATTTTGTGAATAGTAATTAAAATTACCATATGACCATAATGGATTATAGTGAAATTTGATTATGATTTAATTAACCCTTTAAATTATAAGCGAAAATGATAAAAATACAAGAAGTTTATGTTATATTTATATAAAATTGTACAAAAGGAGTGATAAAATGAACGAAAATAAAACTAATATTAATTGGTATCCAGGGCACATGGCAAAACAATGAAACAAATAGAAGCAGACTTAAGAATTGTAGACATAGTAATAGAACTGTTAGATGCTAGAATACCAATAGCTAGCCAAAACCCAGAAATAGCAAATAAAATAAAAAATAAGAAAAATTAGTTGTATTAAATAAAGCAGATTTAGCAGATGAAAAACAAATCAAAAAATGGGTAAATTATTTTGAGAATCAAGGAATACCAGCAGTGCTAGTAGATTCAAACAGTGGAAAAGGAATCGATAAATTCATAAAAAAAATTGAAGAAGTTATGCAAGAAATGCTAGAAGGGCAAGCAAGTAAAGGAAGAATAGGAAGAAAAATAAGGGCAATGATACTTGGAATACCTAATGTTGGAAAATCTTCATTCATAAATAGAATATCAAAAAGAACAACTGCTGAAGTAGGAAATAAGCCAGAGTAACAAAACAAAAACAATGGATACGTATAAATGAAAAATAGAATTATTAGACACTCCAGGAGTTTTGTGGCCTAAATTTGAAAATGAAGATGTAGCACTAAAATTGGCTTTTACAGGAACAATAAAAGAAACCGTATTGCAAAAAACAGAAATAGCATATCAATTAGTAAAATTTTTGTTAGAAAATTATAGAGAAAGATTAGCACAAAGATATGGCTTAAACTTAGAATATATACAAAACAACACTAGAACAAGAACAACCAGAAAATTTTAATATATATGAAATAATGCTAGAAATAGGTAAAAAGAGAGGTTGCATAATTTCTGGTGGAAATATAGATGAGGAAAAAACAGCTAAAATAATTTTAGATGAATATAAAAATGGAAAATTTGGAAAAGACACATAATTAGAACTTATGATACAATGTTGGTGTCGAATCAAACATTGAAAAGAAGGTTTTAATTATGTGTCAAGATAATAATAACACAAATAGTAAAAAAGGTAAACATTTAGAATATAGTGAAAGGCAATCAATTGAGAGATGGTGGAATAGAGATCATCGTACAAAAGTTGAAATTGCAACACTTTTAGATAGAAATGAAAAAACGATAAGAAATGAAATAAAAAGAGGACTAGTAAAAAATTTAACAACACATTTGGAGGAAATATGGGTTTATAGTGCAGATGTAGCCCAACAAAAATATAATTATTATTTAAAAGCAAAAGGACCTAAATTAAAAATAGATAATGATTATGAATTAAAAGAATATGTTGAAAAATCAATAAAAGAGGATAGAAAATCACCAGAAGTAATAGCAAAGGAAATAAAAAAGATGAATTTTAAAACACAAATGTGTGCAAGAACAATAAGAAATAACATATATGCTGGTGATATATACGATATAAAGTCAAATGATATGATATACAATAAAGAATACAAAGATAAAAACAAGGATAAAACAATATGTGAAAAAGTACCACCAGAAAAGAGTATAGATTATCGACCAGAAAAAGCAAATACAAGAGAGGAATATGGACATTGGGAAGGTGATTTAGTGATAGGAACAAAAAACGAGGAGCGGTATTATTCACATTAACAGAAAGAAAGACAAGAGAAGAAATAATAGTAAAAATACCAGGGAAGAAAGCAGAACATGTAACAAAAGCATTAGATAATATAGAGAAAAAGATATAAGAAAAAATTTTATAATAAATTTAATACAATAACTTTTGATAATGGAGTAGAATTTAGAAATTGGAAATCATTAGAAAAGTCTTATGATAAAAGAAGAAAAATGCCCAGAATACAAGTGTACTATGCACATCCATATTGTTCAGGAGAGCGAGGAAGCAACGAAAATGCAAATAGGCTAATAAGAAGATTTATACCAAAAGGAATTGATATAACACCAATTTCAGAAGAATTTATACAATACATAGAAAATTGGATAATAATTATCCAAGAGCTATGTTTGAATATAAAAGTACCAATGAAATCATAAGTGAATTATGTGCATAATGGTAGAGGAAAAGGAATTGTTGTTCAAACAGGAATGAACACAGAAGTTGGAAAAATAGCAGGAATGCTTGATAACACAGAAAAACAAATAACACCACTTCAAGAAAAATTAAATAAATTAGGAAAAACCTTAGGAATAGCGAAGATTAGCAATATGTGCATTTATATTTATAATAGGATTAATACAAGGAAAAGAACCAATCAATATGTTTATGACAGCGGTTTCACTAGCAGTAGCACTATACCAGAAGGTCTAGTTGCCGTATCAACAATAGTTTTAGCAATAGGCGTACAAAAATGGTAAAGAAAAATGCTATTGTAAAAAAATTACCAGCAGTTGAAACATTGGGGAGTGCAACAGTAATATGTTCAGACAAAACAGGGACATTAACACAAAACAAAATGACAGTAGAAAAAATATTTATAAATGGCGAAACTAAAGAACTAGCAGAATATAAAAAAATATAAATGAGGACTTGAAAAACTAATTTTTCGCAAATATGTTATGTAATGACACAAAAATATCAACAGATGGAAAATTAACAGGAGACCCAACAGAAACAGCATTGGTAGATATGGCGTTCAAGCTAGACTTTGACCCAAGTGTGTATGATAGAATGCCACGTATACAAGAAATTCCATTCGATTCTGATAGAAAATTAATGACAACTGTAAATGAGGTAAATGGTAAATACATTGTTTACACAAAAGGTGGAATGGACGAGCTAATAGGTATTTGCAATAGTTATATATTAAATGGTGAAATAAAAAACAATATAGAAGAATATAAAAATATGATCACAAAAAATAATGAGCAAATGGCAAAAGAGGCTTTAAGAGTTTTAGCTTGTGCTTATAAAGAAATAGATCATAAACCAACAAAAGAAGATATGGAAAATATTGAAAAAGACTTAATATTTGTTGGAATGGTAGGAATGATAGACCCACCAAGAGAAGAGGCAAAAATAGCTGTAGAAAAATGTAAAACAGCTGGAATAAAACAGTAATGATAACCGGTGACCATAAAATTACTGCAACGGCAATTGCTAAAAATTAGGTATATTAGAAAATGAAGATGAAGCAATAACAGGCGCAGATTTAGAAAAAATGACAGATGAAGAGCTAGAAAAAATGTAAGAAAATATTCAGTGTATGCAAGAGTATCACCAGAGCATAAAGTAAGAATAGTTAAAGCTTGGCAAAAAAATGGAGAAATAGTTGCAATGACAGGTGATGGAGTAAATGATAGTCCAGCATTAAAAAAGCTAATATATAGGGTGTGCAATGGGAGTTGTAGGAACAGATGTAGCAAAAAGAAGCGGCAGATGTAATACTTACAGATGATAATTTTGCAACAATAGTTTCAGCGGTTGAAGAAGGAAGACGTATTTATGACAACATTTTAAAAGTAATTCAATTTTTATTATCAAGTAATGTAGGAGAAGTAATTGTATTATTTTTGGCAACTTTACTTACACCATTTTTTGCAAAATGGTTTGGAATAACAGACGTTGCTCATTTAGAAATATTACTACCAATTCACATATTATGGATAAACTTGGTAACAGATTCTTTACCAGCTTTAGCACTAGCATTTGACCCTGCAAATGAAGGAATAATGAAAAGAAAACCAGCAAAACCTGGAAAGGGAGTATTTACAAAAGGAATGACGTGGAGAGTTATATACCAAGGAGTAATGATAGGATTACTTACACTTGCGGCATTTATGATAGGTTTAGCAACAACAAAAGAACCGATAAATGGATTATCATTAGATGAATCTAAAATAGAGGTTGGCCAAACAATGGCATTTATAACACTTGCAATGTCTGAATTAGTGCATGTATTTAATATTAGAGATAATAAAAATCTATTTTTAAAACAAAAATATTTAATAATAGTAAATTAATTTGGGCAATATTAGCATCAGCAAACATTAATGTTTGTAATATTAGTTATACCAGCATTAAGACACATATTTAGTATTCCAATATTACCAACAGGAAATATATTAGAATTAGTATTATTAGTCTTTGCACCAATAGTAATTGTGGAAATATTTAAATTATTGAAAATGAATACAGCAAAAGAGGAATAAAGAAATAAAAAATACTTGCATAGCTAAAAAATCAATATATATTATTTTATGCAATCTGCGTAAGCGACAAACGAGCTATGCGAGTGCGATTGAGCAACCTACAAGAATTTGGAAAATTGTAAGGTTGCGACACACAAGGCATAAAGAAAATAATATATATTGATTTTTAGTAAAAGTAGTATATATATGTATCTAAATAAGCAAGAGAAAACTTAAATAAAGCTCTCTTGCTTATTGATATTTATGACAAAAAGTGATAAAATGAGCGAAGAAAAAATAAACAAAATATACACAATAATAATAAATTCACATATTTAATAATAGGGGATAAAATGAATAATAAATTTTATGTAACAACACCAATATATTATCCAAGTGGAAGATTCCACATTGGAACAGCATATACAGAAGTACTTGCAGATAGTATGAAAAGATTTCATGAATTAAAAGGAGAAGACACATATTTATTAACAGGAACAGATGAGCATGGTCAAAAAATTCAAGAAAAAGCAGAAGAAGCAGGAATAACACCACAAGAATATGTTGACAAAATGGCTGATATGGCAAAAAAATTGTGGGCAAAAATGGAAATTAATTATGATTATTTTATAAGAACAACTGAAGAAAAGACACATGAAAGCCAAATTGCACAAAAATATTTGATAGATTTATGGAACAAGGAGATATTTATAAGGGCGAATATGAAGGATGGTACTGTGTACCTTGTGAGACATATTTTACAGAAACTCAATTAGTAGATGGCAAATGTCCTGATTGTGGTAGAGATGTAAAATTAATGAAAGAAGAAGCATATTTCTTTAATATGAAAAAATATGCAGATAGACTTTAAAATATTATGATGAACATCCAGATTTTATATATCCAGCATTTAGAAAAAATGAAATGATAAATAATTTTATAAAACCAGGATTAGAAGATTTATGTGTAACAAGAACATCTTTTTGATTGGGGAATTCCTGTGTTAAAAGATCCTAAACATGTAATGTATGTATGGGTAGATGCTTTGACAAACTATTTAACAGCATTAGGATATTTATCAGATGATGATAATTTATTTAAAAAATATTGGCCTGCAGATTTACAAATTGTTGGAAAAGATATAGCAAGATTTCACTTAATATATTGGCCTATTTTCCCTAATGGCATTAGATTTACCACTTCAAAAACTATATTGGTTCATAATTGGATAACAATGAAAGATGGAAAAATGTCAAAATCAAAAGGAAACGTAATTTATCCAGAAAGCCTAATGGAACGTTATGGTTTAGATAGTGTTAAATATTTCTTATTAAGAGAAATGCCAACAGCTCAAGATGGAGTGTTTTCGCAGAAAGTTTTGTAGAAAGATATAATTATGATTTATGTAATGATTTAAGTAATTTATTAAATAGAACAGTATCAATGGTAAATAAATATTTTGATGGAAATGTGCCACAATATAAAGGAACACCAAATGAAGTTGATGAAGAATTTGAAGAATATACATTAAATCAAATTTGTAAATTTGAAGAAAAAATGGAACAATATGAAATATCAGGTGCATTACAAAAATATGGGGGAATTATTTCAAGAACAAATAAATATATAGATGAAACAACTCCATGGACATTGGCTAAAGAAGAAAATAAAGAAAATTAGAATCATCAATGTATCATTTAATTGAAAATTTAAGAAAAAAATTGCTATTTTATTAAAACCATTTATAAACGATACGGCTGAGAATATATTTAAACAAATAGGCATAACATCAAAAGATGATAAACAATGGGAAAGTTTAAAAACAAACATAAATAATAAAAATCAAAAAGTAATAGAAAAAGGTGAACCAATATTTATGAGATTAAATGCAGAAGAAGAAATTGGATATATAAAAAGTCTAATGAAGAGGTAAAATATAATAAAAAAAGATAAGAGGAATGTAAAATGGTGAATGATGGAAAAAGATGATTTCAATGTATATCAATTTGATACAAAAGAGCCAAAAATAGACAAAAAAAATTAACTTTTTATTATACTTATTATATTAGGGATAATTTGCATATTACTAATATGTAACAATATTAGTAATACAATGAGAAGTTATCAAGTATATAAACAATATGAAGCACAAATATTGACTTTAAATCAGCAAGAAGTAGAAAGAAAACAAGAAGAAGAAGCAAAAAAAGAGCAAGAAAGACAAGAGAAGTTACCTAAATACACTGAAACAGGAAAAAAATAATGTAGAAAAAATTTATCATTCAGAAACTAAAAGAGCATTTTTAACGTTTGATGATGGGCCATCATCTGTAACAAATAAAATATTAGATATTTTAAAACAAGAAAATATAAAAAGCAACATTTTTTGTGTTAGGATCAAATGTAGAAGCAAAACCAGAATTAGTAAAAGAATGTATGATGAAGGTCATTTTGTTGCAAACCATGGATATTCACATGTTTATTCGCAAATATATGCTTCACCAGAAAATGTGTTAAATGAATATAATCAATGTAATGATGCAATAAAAAAAGAATTGGAGAAAATGAATATAATTCACATTTATTTAGATTTCAGGAGGATTAGCTGGAGGTAAATATGCTTCAATAAAATCTCAAGCTAATGAATTATTAGAACAAAATAATATTGCACATGTAGATTGGAATGCATTAAATGGAGATGCAGAAACAAATAATCTTTCACCAGAATTTGAAATTTCAAGAATACATGAAACAACAGAAGGAAAGAATAGTATAGTTGTTTTGATGCATGATTCACCAGCTAAGAGTGTAACAACAGATACACTACCAAAATAATAGCAACATTAAGAGATAAAAGGTTATGAATTTAAAAACTTTTATGAAATAATAAAATAGAAAAGTGTGAAGGGAGAAATACATTGCAAAAAAAGTACAGATAAAAATCAAAGATAGAAGAAAAATTAGAATATTTAGGTTTAAACTTAAAAGAAATTCAAAAAATTTCAAAATATAAAACCATTAGAATTTAGAATACCTAAATTTTATGAGGAAAAACAATATAAACAATATAAATATGTACCAGTAAAAAGACATTCAAATATTACTTTCACCAACACATAGATTAGATAGTATAGAAGAAAAATATAAAAAAGCTAGACCAATTGCAGATTATTTAGATAGTGAAACAGAAGAAAACATTATTAATCACACAACATTTTTAAATATGTTAAATAAATTTAAAATTGAGGAAGTAGAAAAAATTTCTGAAGAACAAGAAAACCTAAATAAAAAATTCCATTCAAAGTTAAATATGAAAATAATTATTTATAGCAAATATATTATTCAGAAAATACAGATCAATATTTTATGTTAGTACCAACAGAAGATTCAGATTATTCAACATTTTTCTATTTACTAAAAACAAATAGAAAAGAAAAAGAGTTGCAAAGATTTTGTGCCTATAAAAATGTAGAATATAGTACAACATATCTAAAAAGAACAGAATTTGAAGATATAGAAAATTATTTGTGGTTATTTACAAAAGATTGGCCTTTAATATATGAAGTATATAACAAGAAAAATGGACTGAGCATTGAAATAGTAGGAGAAACAGAAGTATATCAAAAATAAAAAAGCCAATATAAAATAAAATTAGATAGTGAAGAAAAAGCAACACAATTTTATAAATTATTAAAAGCAATGTTTATATTACAAACAAATTACCACATTATTTCTTCTTTAGAACTGATATAGGAAGAAATGGAGAAATCGAATTTTATATAGAAGATAGAAAAATAGAATATCAAGATATTGCAGATTGGATAAAAGATGAATATCGTTTAGGTGAAGAAAAATTAGTAAAAACAGAAGAAGCGATAAATAAAAATGATAATAGACTTAAAGATTTAAAAGTTGAAATTGCATCACAAAAATAGAATATTTGGCAAAAGAAAACAAATATCAACATTCTTAGAGGTAAAAAACATTTTTCGGTAAATTTAAGTATTTCTTTAAATATGGTAAAAGGAAAATAATAAATCAAAAGTAGATGATAATCAAGATACAATACATATTGAACAAGAGGCACCAGACGAAAATGAAGAACTGCCAAAAAAAGAAAGAAAAAGTCAAATTACAACATAGAAGAACTATTAGAATTGTATAAGATTATAAATGACAAAGAGACAGAGCTAAAAATTTATTAATGGATATAAATAGCTTAAAATTAAAAAATAAAAATATGCAGAAAGAAAATAGAAAATGCAACAGCATATATTGCAAAATAGATAGTCATAAAAAGAGCATATTTGAATTTTGGAAATATAAATAAAGACGAAATGAGCTCATTACCAGAAGGCGAAGAGGAAGAAATAAATGTAATAAAGAAAATTACAAAAAGTTTTTGATTATGAAGAAGACATAGAAAAGTTTGGGAAAACAATGGATAAGATGCAACGAAAAAACTTGAATAAAGATGAAACAGACAGTTTGTTTATTACATCAACAGATTTATTACCATTAATAAATAAAATTAAATTAAATGACTTTACTCAAAGATATAGAAACAGCACTGAAAGAAATAAAAAAGAAGCAGTTGAAGAAAAACACTAACAACAGAAGAATTTGATATTTTTGAGGAATGCTTCAAGATAATACAAAGGTTTCTAAAATAAAAAAATAAAAACATAGAGAAATGCCAAAAGACAAATATAATATTTTAGAAATAAGTAAAACAACAAAACAAATTGGATTTAAAATTTCACTAGAAAATGTTATAAACAATGTAAAGAAGCAATAAACAAATAGTTGTACCAGAAGATATACCAGTATATAAAGCAATTATTGGGGATAAAGTAGATGAAAAACAAATAAACATATTTAATATAAATCCAGAAAGTGAAATAGAAAAAGACACTAAAAGACCCTGAAAATAAAATAAATTTCTATAAAATAAACTTACCAGAAGGTGCAAATGCAATAAGTTATACAAATTGTATTTTTATGATAATCAAAATAAAACTCTTCCAGAAGGGCAAGATCTATCTACAAATATATTAGTTGATATAACCAAATTAAATTTATCATTAACAGGTAAAACTAAATTTAAAATAGTAGAAGCTGAAAATCCAAAAGATGATTTTTCAGATATAAGTATAAAGACAATAAATGTATTTGAATTTGATGCAGAAGTCAAAAACCAAAATGAAAATAAAATAAAAAATGACTAGACTTTTTAAAAAGATATATGTTAATATAAGAATTGTCAATAGATTTCGTAATAGATTCTAAAATCTATTACGAAACATTTTATGCCGATGTGGCGGAATTGGTAGACGCACACGACTCAAAATCGTGCGGGAAACCATGTGGGTTCGAGTCCCACCATCGGTACCAAACAAGAAAAACCTTGTAACTGCTGAAATATAAGCACTTTACAAGGTTTATTTTTATAAAATTAATGCAATACTAATGCAATAGACTTTTAATTTAGTTTTTTAATTCTTGTTGAATAAAATCATTTGATATAGAAGTATAAACATCATTTGTTATTGTACTACCTTCAATATGTCCGACTAGGTTTTGTATTACTTTTGGGAAAAGTCCTTTTTCAACACATCTTGTTATAAAAGTGTGCCTTAATTTATGAGAATGTAAAGAAGAGCAGATATTATATTTTTCATTTATTCTTTGTAGATAAGAAGTTATTTCACCAGGAGTAATATAAAGTGTTTTTTGATAATTCCAAAACAATAATCCGTTTATATTAGCAGTTCTGTTTTTAAAATATCTACTATTACCTTTTTACGTTTGCATTCATAGGGGAAGGTTCTTTTACCATTGTCAATACAGACTCTTTTTTATAAGTCTTTGTATGTTCGCCAAGTATAATATTATAATTAAGATCTTGAGTTAATGTTCGATATACAGTTAAGGTATTATTTTTTAAATCTATACAGTCAATAGTTAGAGCTAATGTTTCTCCAATTCGCATTCCTGTGTATAATTGTAATAAAATAATATCTCTATATTTATGATTTTGTTCTTCATTATTTAAAATATTAATAAGTTTAGTTTCTTCTTCTATTGATAATGCTTCTATTTTTTATTTTCTTTTTTAGAAATTGGCTTTGTTAGTGTTTCGTCAAGCATGATGTTGTAAGACAATTTTCTTCTTGAATAAGCAATTTGAAAAGTTTTATTGATAGCTGCCCAGATTTTATTAATTACTGAATTAGCATATTCTCTTATATTAGGTTTGCTTTTTCTATGTCTTCTACGGTTATTTTTTGAATAGGTTTATTAATAAAATTTTCACAAGTCTTTTTATTTGAACAACTGTTTCTAAGTCTCTTCTATAAGACCTATCAGAAGTGATACCGTCTTTGTGTTTTTGTTCTATATATTTTTCTAGTATTGATATGAAAGTATCATTATATGTAGCAATACAGTAGTAACGAATGAAAAAATAAATAGATTTAAGGCATAGCAAAATAAGCAAAAAAGCTATGCTTTTTTGTTGAAAAAAAAACATTTTCGCACAAATATGATAAAATATAGACAAATAAGTATACGAAGGATGGTGATATGTATGAAAAAAATTTCAACCCAAAATACAACAGAAGTATTTGCGAAAACCCTATTTCACTATGTACCTGAAATACTAAAGTATATAGATGAAATAAAAGACCCAAGAAAAAAATATTGCTATTCAATGAAAATATTTAATAATATCAGAAATGTTAATGTTTTTAAGCGAAGGAAAAATCACAGAGATTTACAGAAACAGAATATAAAGATACAAAATATTTAGAAAATATTAGTAAGATAGTAAAAGAAAAAATAAAGAAAGTTCCAAATGCAGAAATATATACGGATGTGTTTTTAAAAATAGGAAAAACAAGAGATAGAAAAACTTCAATATAAGATTAATTATAATATGATAAGAAATAAGATATATTATGATTCGAAAGTATATGGAACGAGATTTCAAAAAGCAAATAAAGAAGTAAGTTCAGAATGGTTATATGAGACAATTGAAAATAAAAAACATGGTATTTAGCAATGTTAGAAATGAAACTAGTAGCAAATGATATGGAGATATCTATGATGAGTGAGATGATAAGAAATGAAGATAGAAGAAGTGAAACAGAGGAAAGAAATAGGAAAAAAAAGCATAGAAGAAATAAAATAAGACTGTGAATTAAATGCAGCCAAAAAGGCTAATACCAAAGATTTAGAAGGATGTATCCAAGGCTTCCAGTGAGAATAATAGCAGATTCGTTGTATCCATCTATAAAATTAATAGAGTTATGTGAAAAAAGAAAAGATGGAATATATTTTGTACTAAAAAGATAAAGAATACCAAGTATACTAGAAGAATTTTTAGCTATAGTAAGTATGCCAGAAGGAAATCGAGAGTTGAAGGAAGATGAAGAAAAATAACATTAACATTATGGGAAAATGAGATAGATTATAGAGAAAAGAAAATAAATGTAATAAGATAAATCATAAAAAACAAGAAAACAGAAAAAATATAGTATATGGATGTGGATTACAAATCGAGAAATAACAAGGAAAATTTATATAAAAATAATATATATTGTGCCGATTAAGAGACTATATAGAAAATCAAAGGATTTAAAGAGCAAAAAGTAACAAGTGGAATAGATTTAGAACATGTATATTCAAAAAATATAAAAGCAATTAAAGTAATATATACAATCATACAGATAAACACATTTAATATTACAAATAATAGAACATTCAAATATATGTGGAGATTTCAGAAAATATGGAAGCGTAAAAGTATTTCGAAGAAAGTTTTATACCCATTTAACCGAAACTCAAATAAACATAGAACTTATTCAAACGAAGATACAAATACGCTTCGATAAATCATTAATGATATATTAATAATACTGTATTGCGAAGAAAACCTAAAAATAAACTTTAAAAACCTAATTTTCTAAGAAAAAATTTTTATTCGTCACTACTGTTTTCATCAAATATTAATTGACAAAAAAAAAATTTGTTATGGTTTAATAAATTAAGATTAGTTTATTTACAAGAAAGGATGTATGATTATACATAATGAAAGAAAAGAAAATTAAAGTTGAATATATAATATCTGGAAAAGGAAGATATGAAAAAACAGAAATGGATGGAATAAAATAGGTGAAAAATTTATTTAGGCAATGATTCAATGGACACTATTGAGGTTGAAGAAATAAATGAAGATTCATGTATTTTATTATTTAATTGTCATTTTATGAAAATTGAACCCAATAAAGGAGAATACATTGACATTATTAGACAAGATGAAAAAATCATTTAAATATTCCATTAAGAGTTTATAGATTATCTGTAAATATGAATGAAGAAATCAATTTTATACCACCTAAATTACCTTCTCCAACATATCGTATGAAAATAGTTTCGGTATATGAAGAAGAAAGAACATTGTGGAGATAAATAAAGTTCTAAATCAAAGAAAGAGATATAGTATGGAAAAGATTATAAATTTATTCAACAAATTATTTAATAAAAATGATTTTTCAGAAAATAAGTTGTTAAAAAAATATGGGAAAAAGTTATATCCCTTAAAGAAATATAATTTAAAATTATTATTCTTAGCTGATACTCACAATTGTTTAAAACATGATAGTGATGTATTAAATTATATAAAGGAAAATGATGATTATGATTATTGTATTTTGTTAGGTGACCATTCTGCAAGTGATTTGGATATGATTTTAAAAATTGTTCCACTTAATAAAATTTGTGGTGTATTAGGTAATCACGATAGTTGGGATAAGTATACTAATTATGGAATAACTAATATAGGTGGAAATATCATTGATATAAATGATTTAAAAAATTGCAGGAATGGGAGGAAGCTTTAAATATAAAAGAAATGATGAATATGCATTTTATACACAAGAAGAAAGTATAGAAATTGCAAAGAAAATAGGAAATGCTGATATTTTTGTAACTCACGATAAAGCATTTACTGAAGATAATCACAATCCTGTTCATGATGGATTAAAAAGGGATAACAAATTATATATATACAAATCATATTCCATTACATATTCACGGTCATTTACATGAAAACATGGAAGAAGTTTTAAAAAATGGAACAAAAAGTATAGGTATTTATATGGCAAAAATTATTAAAATATGATAAACTATTATTAATAAAATAAATTTTAAATTAAGGAGATTAAAATATTATGGGAAGATTAGAAAGTATTTCATCAAAAAAAGTCATTAGATTGGAATGTTGAAAAGATGGTATAAAAAGAAATGAAATCGAAATCGGAATCAAATAATTATATTAGAGATAGTTTTGATTTATTATTTACTCCTGAAGAATTAAAAACTATGCAAGCAAGTGTGCCAATAATTAATGATGATGATAAAGCTTACATGAAGATTCAAAAGGCTTAGAATCTGAAATCAGAGATTTAATTGCTGAAAGCCAATTTGATAGTAAACAAATAGGTCGACATACAATTGGTGAAGTTGGAATTGAAACAGTTATCGAAAATAAAGAAAGTCAACACAGAAAATTAGATAAAGCTTCAATTGAAAAACAATTTGAAATTTCAGCTTGCCGAGTTCGATAGAATTGCAAATGAAGGGAAAGATATAGAATATGATTCATCGCCAGAAATAGACGCAATTATGTCACAAATAGAAAGGGATTGGTAAAACAAAGGAGGAATAATATATGGTTTCAGAAAATTATGCATGTGCATATAAAGAAGTAATTGAAGTCTTGAAACATACAAAGAGAGAAGATGTAAATAAAATTCCAAAGCTAGAAATAATCCTTTGGAGACAAAACATGAAAAAAAGATTATAATTTTAAAATTGATGAAAATAAACCAATAGAAGATCAAAATTTGTCAAAAGAGGCTAAGGCTGTGTTAGCTAATATTTTTAAGAAATATTGGGCAACAGATTATCAAAGAGAAAGAATAGAAGCTAAGGAAAAATATGATCTTGAACAAATTGAAAAGAGAAATACGAAAAATATAACCCAGATAATATATTTAAAAATAGAAATAAAGTTGAAATGCAAGAAGAAACAAATATTAATAGTGTAGCAATGGTGGAATATAAAGAAAAGAAGTTCCTACAAAAAATATTTGACAAAATTAAACATTTATTTAAGAGAAATTAGAAAATACGGAATGAGCATTTTAAAGTTCATTTCGTATTTTGGTTTTAATCTATAATTCAATTCTCTTAAAATAGTAATACGAATCCATACTGCCTTTAAAATAAATTTCTTTTTCTCAAATACCTTGCAAATTATTATATAGAACAATAACTTGAGATACAACTGTACATTCTCCTGCACTTAATCCACTTTCTAAATCAGCTTCATCAAGTAATTTTTGGATATTCAAATTTTTATCCATAATCTTATGATTTTTATCTTTAATTTCTCTATAATTTTGTTCTTTTTATTAAATATTGTCTTATATCTTCAATACTTTCATAAAAGTCTTCACTATATTCCTCTATAAATGGTTTTAATCTTTCTTCCATTGTAAATCCTCCTATATATAAATTAATTCATTAAATATAATTTCTTCAGTACGATTTTTTATCGAATTCATTTTGCCAACCCACTCAAGTTGATTTATGGCTTTTGATTCTTCTGTAATATTTTCTGTTCTGCCAATTGTTTCATTAGCAGGTCATATCTATTAGTTGCTGTTTTATCAATTTCTTGTAAGTGCTCACTTAATTTATCTTCCATTAGTAATATTGTATATTCTGCTTTCTTTTGAGTTTTTAAATAATTTAATCTCATTCTTCCATACTTTCCTAATTCATAATTTTTTAGTATTGGAGATTACTAAGTTAGAATATAGTAATCTCCACATTTTCTATAATCTATTTTCATATTTATTAAATCCTTTCTACCTCCGATAGTTTTAACTGAGTTACTTATATCATAAATTTTAAAATTAAGACATTTTCTTAAATGATTTATTAAGACATTATCATAAATGAATTATAATTTTGGCTTGAAATAAGCATCTTTTACTTGAAATTACATAAAAATCGTAGTATAATGTTGACAGATAAAAAAAAAGAAATGTTACAATTGTGTTACAAAAAAAACAACTTTGTTAAAAATATTGACAATATATTAAAATAATATATAATATACAAAAAGAAAATGATAAATAAGTAATACTTAATTATCGTTTATTTTTTATCAAATTGTTTGCAACATGCATATTACATATGTTAATTGCATATATTATAAAAAGGTTATTTGAGGATAGAACAGGCGACTATCGCGCCAGAGATGGTCTTAAAAGAGATGTTGGGGTACGCCGTCCCACCAATTAGCCGAACAACAGAAAGGAGATACTGCAGTATCTCTAATTTTTAGTATAAGGAATAAATTTTCCTTTCTAACAGAATAATTTAATTTATCTTCTGTTATTGGAAATATAGTTCTAAATAATAAATTTCCATTTCCTTTTTATTATTTGTACACCGATTAAAGAAATATCATCTAATTTTTTTTATATATTGTATATTTCCATTTTTATGCAATCCAATATAATCGGGTTGTGATAGTATCAGTGGTATTGAATTTATAGCTTGATTATAAGCAGAAGGACTAGAATATTCATCTTTATGTTTTTTACAATGTTCTTCAATTCTTGTAGACCAAATATTAATATTTTGAGGATTTAAATCTAAATCTAGTAAAGCTATTACTTCTTTAGATAATTCACCAATTTTTATATTTCTGCTTTTTCCTTTACTTATTTTATTTATATCAAAATTTTTCAAAATAAAACTCCTTTTGCAATATTAAAATTTATTATACTATTAACTAGAAAAATTTGGTAATAAAAAGTCGAAAAAAACTGTGGATAACTTTTTGAAACTGTGGATAACTATGTAAAAAAATGTAAATTCGATTAGTAGAATTAGCAAATATTATATGAAATTTATTGACTGGGTTCATATTGATTTTGAGTAAGTGATGTGATATAAAATTAATACAGTAAATAATGCAATAGGAAAAGTTTTTAATATTTTCAAGAAGTTAACAAAATAAGAAAAATATTGATTTTAGTGGAATTAAGTCGTAAAAATGCTTAAGATTTTATGAATTAATATAGTAAATAGACCATCGGTACCAAATAATTAATTGTTTTAACAAACGAAAAACGAGAAATCAACTGTAAAGGTTGATTTTTGTTTGCAAAAAATTAAATGTTATGTCAATGTGTATTGCTTGATGAACAAATATAATTAGTAGTTATTATGTAAATATTGAATAAAGAAAAGTAGTATAATTAATATGAGCAAAATAGCATGAAATCCTATTTTACAGGACAAAATAATTATTTTTTAGGAGGAATCAAAAATGTTCAAAAGAAAGAAAAACAAAAGGTAACGGAAAAAAGGCAATACGGTTAATAAAAAAGTGATAGAACCGGAATTAGAGGCAATTTTGAATGAAAATCCGGATATGGATCTGCTTTTTATTGATTTTGAAAAAAGAGGCGAAGGGTACTTATTAAAGAATGGAATTAGGAACAAAAAAGGTTTCTGGTAAAATTTTAAGAGCAGTTACAGAGATATCTGCCCAATATGGAATACAGGTTTCTGTTACAGGAAGCTATAGTAAACCAATTAAATTTACTTTTTTCAAAGAAATATCCAAGTAACAAGTAAGGAGAAGTGTGCATATGAAAATATCAACATTTAGAGATCAGCTTATAGAAGTAAAAAAAGCAAAAAAGAAATAAAAAGATAAAATTGCTTTATTCTACTGATCCAAAAGTAGTAAAAGTGAAAATCCTTGCAAAAGGATGGGAAGCCGAAAAATAGTGCGAAACCTAAGAAGCACAACAGAGTGCTTTGACGTGAAGGTAGAAGAACTTGGTAAGGGTGAAATGAAGTTCACCTGTGAAACAGATTCAATTGTAGAGTTTGTCAGAGAGCTCTGTGAATAACATTTTGAACATGAAAGGGAATAGACTATTGTCTATTCTCTTTTTATATTATAAGAAAATTTTTCAAACTTCATATTTTGTGCCATTAAATTATTTTAAAATATATAATAAGCTTGTAAAATTCTAATATTTAGTGTAAAATACGAATAGATTGTAAATAATAAAATAGGAGGATTGAAAGGAAAAATGAGATTCCTACAAAATAATGAAGAAGATAAGAAAAAATACAAAGAATTTTTAGAAAGTGAAGAAAGATGTAATTTCCAACAATCTTTAGAATGGGCAGAATTGAAAAAAAGCATTTTGAAGCCAGAAGTAATATTAGCAGAAGATGAAGAAGGAAATATTATAGGCTCATTATGTGTATTAATACGTAAAATGCCTATATTTGGAAATATTATGTATGCATCAAGAGGACCAGTTGGAGACATACATGATATATCAGTTATGAAACAATTAACAGATGGGGGCAAAAGAACTTGCAAAAAAATATAAAGCATTTGTACTAAGAAATGAACCAGATGTATTAAGTTCAGACCAACAATTTAGAGATATTGTATCAAATTTAGGCTATAAAATTAAAGATAATGCAAAAAGATTTTAAAGATGAAATTCAACCAAGATATGTATTTCGTCTAGATATAAAAAAATAAAACAGAAGAAGAAGTTATGGCAGGATTTAAACAGAAATGGAGATATAATATTCGTTTAGCAGGAAGAAAGGGCGTAACAGTAAAAGAAGGAACAAGAGAAGACTTAAAAGATTTTCATAAAATAATGGTTGAAACAGGAAAAAGAGACGGATTTATTATAAGACCATTAGAATATTTTGAAAAAATGTATGATTGTATGGGGCCAGAACATATGAAAGTTTTAATGGCATATCATGATGGACAACCAATATCAGGAGTAATTCCAATATTTTATGGTAATAAAACATGGTATCTATATGGTGCTAGTAGTAATCAACATAGAAATTTAATGCCAAATTATTTGCTACAATGGGAAATGATAAAAATGGCAATAGCAAGAAAAGATGATATTTATGACTTTAGAGGAGTATCAGGAGTAGTTGACGAAAATCATCCACAATATGGATTATACAGATTTAAACAAGGATTTGGCGCAACTTTTACAGAATTCATAGGAGAAATTTATATTCCATTTAAACCAATTACATATAAATTATATCGTTTTTCTGAAAAAGCATTTAGAACATTAAGACAAATAAAAGAAAAATATTTAGTAAATAAGTAGAAAGGAAGTTCTAAAATGGAAAATAAAGATTTACAAAATGAAAATGATACAATAAAAAATGAAGAAAATGAATTAAGAATAAAACAAATTGGATTTTTAAAAAGTATGGTATTCAATTACAAAAATTGAAAAATATCCAGAAATGGTCAACAAGGAGTAGGAAGAGCATTAAGTTATTTAACAAAACTTGTAGTATGTATAGCGTTAGTACTTTTGTATTGAATGATATATCAAACACATAATTTAGCAAAACAAGGGGTACAATATTTAAAAAAATAATTTCCCTGAATTTTCATATAAAGATGGGACTTTAAAAGTAGAATCTGAGGAGCCAATTGAAATACCACAAGCGCCAATAGCAGGAAAAATTATAGTAGATACAAATACAGAAAATGAAGAACAAATAAATCAATATATAAATAAATTGGAGATACAGAAAGTGGAATTGTAATATTAAAAGATAAAGTTTTAATAAAAAATGCCACAGTTGCAGGAACAATAAGTTATTTATATGAAGATACTTTAAAAATCATTCCAAATTAGTGAATTTAACAAACAAGATGTCATAAATTATATTAATAGTGGCAAAATAATAACTTTATATGTAAGTGTATTTTTAACAATTTTTATATATGCATTTGTAATATATTTTTAACAACAATCTCAAATGCAATATTTTTTAAGTGTATTTGGATTTATAACAACATATTTAGCTCGTATAAAATGAGATATGCAGACAATATTTAATATGTCTGTATATGCATTAACGTTGTCAGTAATATTAAACATACTATATATTGCAGTCAATATATTTATAACATTTGACATGCAGTATTTCCAAGTAATGTATGTTTCAGTTCCAGCAATATATTTAGTTGCAAAAGAATATTAATATTAAAGACAGATTTTATGAAAAGCAAATGGAATTAATGAAAATAGTAGAAGCAACAAGATGTAATAAGAAAACAATTAGAAGAAAAAAAGCTGAAAAGAAGAGGAAGAAAGAAAAAAAAAACACGTGAAGGTAAAGAAAAAGAACAAAAAGATAAAAAGCAAAAATAAAGAAAATAACAAAGAAGAAAAAGATAATACTGTAGGAGAAGAACCGGAAGGTTCAAAATGTTAAAAAACTTAATGAAAGGAAAGGACATATATGAGTAAAAAAGCAAGATAATAATAAAAAATAAATCAAAACAATATTGGCAACCACATTAGTAGTTATTTTGGTAATAG
>VOFB01001461.1_pt1 | contig 44635 bp, 38 predicted proteins | sample 5384141 | NCBI WGS metagenome assembly VOFB01 (sample SAMN12384721, study PRJNA508395) | human gut metagenome | isolation source: healthy gut A | host: Homo sapiens | reverse complement strand
CGCACCTCGGCGGGGATATCGGAGGGCAGCTCCTGCACCGGCAGGTTCTGTTCCGTGTTGGTTTCCAGCTTCTTTTCTTCCATATCCATGGGCTACCTCCTCTGGGCAATATACGGCACGGAGGGCTTTCTCCGCGCCGGAGGATGCAGCAGGTCGGGAAACAAAAAACGCGCCGCCCGGTGCCGGAATGCCGCAAATGCAGCCGTTTCCGCGCACGCAAAGCCGCGCCTTTCCTATTCCGGGGGCTTTTCAGTAAGCCGCCGGGGGCAAAAAGGCGAACGCAGTACTTTTTGTTGTCCGATCTACCGCATCGGTGGATCTACTTCGACTATGATCAGGGTCCATTGTCCTGCGTTCACCTCCCGGTTTTCGTAAATTCCGCAGCCGCAGCACCCGCGCCGGGCGCTGCACTGGCTATATCCTTTTTTATTATAGCGCCGCAAAAAAATGGGGTCAACCCTAAAGCGAAGTTTTGCAAAGATTTTTACGGTGTCTTACAGAAACAAAACACCCTTCTCCGTGTTGCGGCGCACAGAGAAGGGTGTTTTGCTTGGATATTGCCTTGGTGTGAGGAGGAATCATGTTACTTGGGAAGTGGTTGCGGCCCCGCTTCCCATGGCAAAAGTATAACAGCTTTCACAATTCATTTCGTTAAGAAGCTATGAAGAAACTGTAAAAAGGAAGCGGAAAATTCTGGAAGATTTTGTGATAAAAAATCTTCTTGACAATATTTGTTTTATCCTATATTATAATAGTAGGATACCACCAAACGGAAAGGATGCTGAAAATGTCTGCTTTTGAAGTAAATTTTTATTATAAAGCAGACGGCAGCTGCCCGGTTCGTGATTTTCTGGATACACTGGACGACAAAATGCTGGCAAAGCTTTTAGGCACGATCTCCCTATTGGAAACCAATGGCACACAACTGCGGGAGCCTTATTCCAAATCATTGGGAGATGGCATTTTTGAATTGCGTGCCAAGCAAAGCAGCAACATAACGCGCATTTTATATTTCTTCGTAGTCGGGCATCAGATCATCCTGACAAATGGCTTTGTCAAAAAGACACAAAAAACACCGCCGGAGGAAATTGCACTGGCGCAAAAATATCGTGCGGACTATTTTTATCGAAAGGAGAGTTCCTCATGAGTGATTTTCGGAATTATTTGAATGAACAATTACAGCGGCCTTCTTTTAAGGCCGAATGGGATGCTCTTCAGCCGGAGCTTACCATTGCGCAAGCTATGATCGATGCCCGGAAGGAAAGCGGTCTGACCCAGAAACAGCTTTCGGAGCGTACCGGCATTGCACAGGCAGATATCAGCAAACTGGAACGAGGGAATGCAAACCCTTCTCTGCGCACCCTGCAGCGCCTTGCCGCAGGGATGGGGATGAACGTCAAAATTGAATTTGTGACGAACAAATAACTTTTTTCGTCAATATATAAGCCCGGAGCGTCCGCAGACGCTCCGGGCTTATAGTTTCATTTACACAAAAAAATACGCCCCGGTCACCTTGCGGTGTACGGGGCGCTAAAAACTGATGCAGTTTTTTCACTGAGGCAAGATCCCTGCAAGGCAGGTCTTATGCCGCAGGCGGAGCAAGGTATCTGCACGCAGACCTTATGCTCCTGACACACGCGGGGTGTGCTCTCAAGGGCCCTCGCGGGCGCTTTGGTATCTCAAGCCCCTGCGCAAAAGGAGGGGAATGAAATCAGGTTTTTCGACCGTTCTGTCAGGTACAGGGCAAAACGTTCAGCCTGTTCTGTGCACGGCAAAGGCAAATTCCACAGTTCCGCACCGCTGCATTGCGCAGTAACCGCCGATGCGGGGCTGCCGCTCTTCACACGGGAAAGAGCAGGGGCCGCTGGTTCATTTGGTGTCTCTGCCGCTGCTTAAAAACAGCTTACTTGTACAGCTCGACCAGACGGGTCAGGTGCTCGTAGCGGTCGTTTGCAACCTCCTGGTTGCGAGCGAACAGCTCCTTAGCACGCTCGGGGAAGGCACGAGTCAGACGGCTGTAACGGGTCTCGTTTGCCAGCAGAGCCTGATACTTCTCGTTGTCCACAGCCTTGGAGGTCAGGGTGAAGGGGTTCTTGCCCTGTGCCTTGTTGGCGGGGTTGAAGGTGAACAGGTTCCAGTAGCCAGCCTCGACTGCCTTCTTCATCTCGTTCTGGCAGTTGGTCATGCCGCCCTTGACACCGTGCAGCTCGCAGGGAGCGTAGCCGATGATCAGAGAGGGGCCGGGGTAAGCCTCAGCCTCGGCAATAGCCTTGACAGCCTGGTTCATGTTAGCGCCCAGAGCGATCTGAGCAACATAGATGTAGCCGTAGGTCATTGCGATCTCGGACAGGCTCTTCTTGCTGATCTCCTTACCTGCAGCAGCGAACTGGCAGACCTCGCCGATGTTGGAGGCCTTGGAAGCCTGTCCACCGGTGTTGGAGTACATCTCAGTATCGAAGACCATCACGTTGACATCCTCGCCGGAAGCCAGAACGTGGTCCAGACCGCCGAAGCCGATGTCGTATGCCCAGCCGTCGCCGCCGAAGATCCAGACGGACTTCTTGGCGATGTACTGCTTGCTCTTCAGGATCTCTGCAGACTTCTCGCAGCCAGCAGCAGCAGCCTTCTCCAGCTCAGCGATCAGGGCCTTTGCGGGCTCGTCGTTGGCCTTGGTGTTGTTCTTGGTTGCGATGAACTTCTCGTAAGCAGCCTTCAGCTCAGCAGAAGCCTTGTCGGAACCAGCAACCTCTGCGATCTCCTTGATCAGGTTCTCGCGGATGGTCTTCTGGCCGATGTACAGGCCCAGACCATGCTCTGCGTTATCCTCGAACAGGGAGTTGCACCATGCAGGACCATGGCCGCTGTCCTTGTTGACGGTGTACGGAGAGATGGATGCGGTGCCGCCCCAGATGGAGGAGCAGCCGGTAGCGTTGGAGATGTACATCTTCTCGCCGAACAGCTGAGTGATCAGGCGAGCGTAAGAAGTCTCGGCACAGCCTGCGCAGGAGCCAGAGAACTCCAGCAGGGGCTGGTTGAACTGAGAGCCCATAACGGTGTCATCGGCCATCTTGGTAGCCTTCTTGGAGATGTTGGCCACGTAGTAGTCAAAGACTGCCTGCTGATCGGCTTGGCTGTCCTGAGGAACCATGGTGATAGCCTTGGTGGGGCAGACGGTGACGCACTCGCCGCAGCCCATGCAGTCCAGCGGAGAAACAGCCATAACAAACTTGTACTCGGGGGTCAGCTTGTTATCGCGGCTCTTGGTCTGGGCAGGAGCAGCTGCCAGCTCGTCAGCGGTCAGCAGGAAGGGACGGATGGTTGCATGAGAGCACACGAATGCACACTGGTTGCAGCCAACGCACTTTGCAGCATCCCACTCGGGGACGTTGACAGCGGTGCCGCGCTTCTCGTATGCAGAAGCGCCCTGCTCCCACTCGCCGTTTGCATTTGCCACGAAGGAGGAGACAGGCAGGCTGTCGCCGTCCATACGGGCAATGGGCTCCATGACCTCGCGGATCTGCTTGACCAGTTCCGGACGGCCAGCCAGAGCCTTGGGTGCGGGATCAGCCTCGGGGTTGGACCAGGATGCGGGCACGTCTACCTTGTGGATAGCGTCAACGCCAGCGTCAATGGCCTTCCAGTTCATCTCAACGACGTCCTGGCCCTTCTTGCCGTAGCTCTTCTGAGCTGCCTGCTTCATGAAGTTGACGGCATCCTCGATGGGCATGACGTCAGCCAGCTTGAAGAATGCAGACTGCAGGATGGTGTTGGTGCGCTTGCCCATGCCGATCTCGATAGCCTTATCGATAGCATTGATGGTATACAGCTGGATGTTGTTGTCAGCGATATACTTCTTTGCCTCGGCGTTCAGGTGCTGACCCAGCTCCTCATCGGACCACTGGCAGTTGATCATGAACACGCCGCCGGGCTTGACATCCTGGACCATCTTCATGCCCATGTGGATGTAAGCGGGGTTGTGGCAGGCCACGAAGTCAGCCTGGTTGATGTAGTAGGGGCTGCGGATGGGCTTGTCGCCGAAACGCAGGTGGCTGATGGTCACGCCGCCGGTCTTCTTGGAGTCATACTGGAAGTATGCCTGAACATACTTGTCGGTATGGTCGCCAATGATCTTGACGGAGTTCTTGTTTGCGCCGACGGTGCCGTCGCCGCCCAGACCCCAGAACTTGCACTCCTTGGTGCCAGCAGCTGCGGTGATGGGAGCGGGCTTGACCTCGGGCAGGGACAGGAAGGTGACGTCATCGGTGATACCCAGAGTGAAACGCTCCTTCGGCTGATCCTTCTCCAGCTCCTTGTACAGAGCGAAGATGGAGGACGGGGGAGTGTCCTTGCTGCCCAGACCGTAGCGGCCGCCGGTCAGAACGATATCGTTCAGGCCAGCCTCACGCAGGGTAGCGGCAACATCCAGATACAGGGGCTCGCCCAGAGAGCCGGGCTCCTTGGTGCGGTCCAGCACAGCCACCTTCTTGGCGGTCTTGGGCAGGACCTTCAGCAGAGCGGAGGACACCCAGGGACGGTACAGGCGAACCTTGATGATACCGACCTTCTCGCCCTTGGCGTTCAGGTAGTCGATGACCTCGTCAGCAACGTCGCAGATGGAACCCATAGCCACGATCACACGGTCAGCATCGGCTGCGCCGTAGTAGTTGAACAGATCGTAGTTGGTGCCCAGCTTTGCGTTGATCTTAGCCATGTACTTCTCAACAACAGCCGGCAGAGCGTTGTAAACGCTGTTGCAGGCCTCGCGGTGCTGGAAGAACACGTCGCCGTTCTCGTGGGAACCGCGCATCTTGGGGCTTTCGGGGTTCAGAGCCTTCTTGCGGAACTCCTCAACAGCCTCCATGTTGCACATTTCCTTCAGATCAGCGTAGTCCCACTTCTCGATCTTCTGGTACTCGTGAGAGGTACGGAAGCCATCGAAGAAGTTCAGGAAGGGAACCTTGCCCTCGATGGCGCACAGATGTGCGACAGGGGACAGATCCATAACTTCCTGCACGCTGCTCTCGACCAGCATTGCAAAGCCGGTCTGGCGGCAAGCCATAACGTCGCTGTGATCACCAAAGATGTTCAGGGACTGGGTAGCAACGGTACGTGCAGAAACATCGAACACGCAGGGCAGCTGCTCAGCAGCGATCTTGTACATGTTGGGGATCATCAGCAGCAGGCCCTGAGAAGCGGTGAAGGTGGTGGTAACAGCACCTGCACCCAGAGAGCCGTGGACAGCACCAGCGGCGCCGGCCTCGGACTCCATCTCAACGACCTTGACCTGGTTGCCGAAGATGTTCTTCTGGCCGGCTGCAGACCACTGGTCCACAGAGTCAGCCATCGGAGAAGACGGGGTAATGGGGTAGATGGCAGCCACGTCCGTGTAGGCATACGCTACATGGGCGGCAGCGGTATTGCCATCCATAGTTTGCTTTGCTCTAGGCATTTTTCTTCCTCCATTATTCAGAATTTGGTACCTTTTGCGCGGGGCAATATGCCCGCTGGGACCGGAGAACCCCATAAAAGGCACTATTGCTTGTATACTATAATAGCAGATTCCGGCAATAAAGTAAACGCAAACCGCCCGACAAACGCACCAAAAATTAAGAAATTTTTTAGCGGTTTTGTACTTTCTTTAGTGCGTTAAAGCAAGCAGTGATGCAGATTTTCGGTTTTTGCCCACCGTCGCTTCCAGAAATTGTGATTTTTTTCGCAAGAGGGGTTTCCTCTCCTCTTGTATTTATCATATCTTTATTGACAACAAACCGTACTTTGCCGTAAACTGAGAGCATAAAACCGGCGCAGCGCCGGAAAAGGGGCGTAAGGTAAATGAACGATACAGTACACTTTGAAAAAACTCTCTCCAGCGAGACCCTGTTCGAGGGGCGGGTCATCACCCTGACCAAGGACACCGCGCTGCTGGAAAACGGCAAGACCGCTACCCGCGAGGTGGTGCATCACCACGGCGGTGCCTGCATCCTGCCTTATTTTGCAGACGGCACCATCTGCATGGTGCGGCAGTTCCGCTATGCCATGCAGCAGCAGCTGTGGGAGCTGCCCGCTGGCAAGCTGGAAAAGGGCGAGGACCCCTTTGCAGCCGCCAAGCGGGAACTGGAAGAGGAGTGCGGCCTGACCGCTGACAACTACATCTCGCTGGGCGAATTCTACCCCACCGTGGGCTACGATACCGAGGTCATCTATACTTGGGTGGCCACCGGTCTGCACGAGACCAAAATGCACCTTGATGCGGACGAGTTTTTGACCCCCGACCGGGTGCCGCTGGAAAAGGCGTATCAGATGGTGCTGAGCAACGAGATCAAGGACGGCAAGACCATTGCGGGCATCCTGAAGCTGAAGGCTCTGCTGGCCGAGGGCAAGCTGTGATCTTATACGAGGACGCCGCCCTTGTGGTGCTGGACAAGCCTGCCGGGCTTTCCAGCGAGGAGGGCGTGCCCGCCGCGCTGCGGGCGCACTGGAACGCACCTGATGCCTTTGTGGGGGTGGTGCACCGGTTGGACACCGGAGTGTCCGGGTTGATGGTCTATGCCCGCACCCCGGCAGCTGCCGCCGCACTGAGCCGTCAGGTGACCCAAAGTCAGGACGCCTATGCCGTGCAGGATGGCCGCGCCGAGGGCAAAGCCGCCGCGCCGCAGTTCGTCAAGCAGTACCGCGCGATCATTGCCGGGGTGCCGGACGCGCAGCTGCCTGCCGCCGGGGTGCTGCGGGATTACCTGTTCAAGGACAGCCGCAAGGGCAGGGTGTTCCCGGTCAGCCGTCCCCGCAAGGGGGTGCGGGAAGCGGTGCTGGAATACCGCATCCTTGCCACGGCAGGGGAGAACAGCCTTGCCGAGATCACCCTGCACACCGGGCGCACCCATCAGATCCGGGTGCAGTTTGCCAGCCGCAGACACCCACTGTACGGCGACGGCAAATACGGCAGCCGCCAGAAGGGCAGCATCGCCCTGCAAAGCTGCGGGCTGCGCTTTGTGCACCCGGACACCGGCAAGCCCATGGCCTTTTCTCTGCCCCTGCCCGCCGCCGCACCGTGGAAGGAGTTTTTGGAATTAGGTGAGTGATATGGAACAGCAATACAAGACTGATGCCGAAATTTACGCCGTGCTGGAGCGGGAGATCATCGACCTGACCATCCGTCCCGGCTCTTCGCTGAGCGAGAACCCACTGTGCGCCCGGTTCGGTGCGCCGCGCTCCCTGATCCGGGTGGTGCTGCAAAAATTGCAGGAAAACGGGCTGGTGCGCATCGTGCCGTACAAGGGCACTACCGTCACCCGGCTGAACCGGCGCATCGTGGACGAGCTGATCTACGAGCGCACCGCCGTGGAGGGGCGCATTTTGCGAGATTTTGCTCCCAACGCCACCCCGGCGCAGCGGGCGCAGATCCGTGCGCGGGTGGACGCCTACGAGGCCCTTGCCCGTGCCGAGACCCCGGACTTCAACAAGCTATACGAGATGGACTGCCGCCTGCACGAAACATGGTTTGCCGCCATGGACAAGATGTACCTGTGGAGCACCTTACAGAATGCCCACGCCGATTACAGCCGGTTCCGTATGCTGGACACCATGACCACCGGCGGGCTGGACGAGGTGATCGCAGACCACCGCAACCTGCTGAACGCCATCGAGCGGTGCGACCTTGCCGCCTTTGAGCCGCTGGTGGAGCGGCACCTGTACGGCGGCATCCGCCGCCTTGGCAGCAAGCTGACCAAAGAATATGCCGACTTTTTTGAGCCGGAAAATGTGAAATAAGCCAAATTGTTCCACGGGGAACAAAGACGATTTAAAATGCCCTCCGCGTTGCTCTGGGCATCTTCAGCGGAAAAATTATTTTTTATTTGCGAAATGGAAAAATCTGCGGAGCTTGTCGGGACAAAGTCCCTCCATCTGCTGCGCAGACCGCTCTGCCGCTTAAAAGCCCCACTGGGGCTTTCATTGCTGCGCAAACGCGGATTTTCCCATTTCGCTTTTTCACGGAAGTAATTATAAAGGGGTATCCATCACAGGCAAAAGCCCGGAGTGTCCGCAGACGCTCCGGGCTTTTGATATTCAGAACACTCCGGTGATGAAAATTTCCAGCCCGATACCGATGAGGATGACACCGCCCAGAATACTTGCCTTGCCGGAAAGCTGTGTGCCGAACTTTTTGCCGATGCGCAAGCCCGCCATGCAGAGGATGAAGGTGACCACCGCAATGATGATGGCAGCGGTAAGTGCCATCAACCAGCCGTATTCCGAGATGGTGAAGCCCACCGAAAGGGCATCGATGCTGGTGGCAATGCCTTGCATGAACAGCGCACCGGCGCTGAGCTGCGCCGCCTCCTCGGCTTCCTCGCCCCGGATGCCGTCCAGCAGCATCTTGCCGCCGATGTAGCCCAGCAGTGCCAGCGCGATCCACGGGATAAAACGCTCAAAGGACGCAAACAGCTCCACGATGGTATGCACGCACACCCAGCCGATCATGGGCATTGCGGCCTGAAAAATGCCGAAAGTGCCCGCAATTTTGCACATGGTGCCCTTGTTCATTTTAGGGTCGTGCAGGCCGTTTGCCATGGACACCGAAAACGCATCCATCGCAAGTCCCACGCCCAGCAAAACGCTGTTGAGAAAAAATACAAAACTCCATTCCATTCAGTCTGCCTCCTGTTTGTTGACCATAAACCAAAACAAAACCCGGCCCCGGGCGCGTTGTACGTCCGGGACCGGGTGATTTTTTGAAATCCACTCCATGTGCACGGGCGCAGCAAACACGCACCAAAACACATGAGTCTCGCAAATGAAAGCAAGCCAGACCGAAACCAACGGTCATTATGTTGACTTGCTGCGCTCTGCAAAAGCGCCTGCTACTCCCCCACGGGTATTGTGATTTTGTTTATTCTAGCACAGTTTCAAGGCAAAGTCCAGACAAACCTGACGACAGGTCAATCATTCCTTCTCTTCCGGGTCGGCCTCCGGGGTTTCGGTGGCGGCTGCAGCATCGGCCGCTTCCATCTCGGCCAGCTGCTCGGCGGTGGGCTCGGCATCGGCCTCGGAGGCGTCGATCTTCTCGGTCTGTGCTTCGTCGTCGTGGTCGGTGCGTGCCAGCACCATCACCTTGTCGTTCTCGCCCAGACGCATCACCCGCACGCCGGAGCCGTAGCGGCTCTGCAGCGGGATCTCGTTGACGTGCAGACGGATGATGATGCCCTCCTGGCTGCTCAGCAGCACATCATCCACATCGTCCACGATCTTCACGGCGGCAACCTTGTCGCGGCTCACATCGTAGTTGCGGATGCCCTTGCCGCCGCGGGCGGTGATGCGGTAGGTGTCGATATCGGAGCGGCGGCCCTTGCCGTTCTCGGTGACGGTGAGCACCGTGCCGCCCTCGCGGCAGATGCACACGCCCACAACTTCATCGCCCTCGGCCAGACGGATGGCGCGCACGCCGTGGCCGTTACGGCCCATCGGGCGGGCATCCTCCTCATTGAAGCGGATGGCCTGACCGTTGCGGGTGGCAACGATGAGCATATCGTGGCCGGAGGTCAGGCGGGTCCATGCCAGCGCATCGCCCTCGTTCAGGGCAATGCCGATCAGGCCGCTCTTGCGGATGTTGGCGTACTGCTCCAGCGGGGTGCGTTTGATCAGACCCTGCTTGGTGACCATGGTCACATAGCCGCCCGACTGCTCAGCGTCCTTGCTCTGGCAGATCATGTTGGTGACCTTTTCGCCCTCTGCCAGCTGCAGCAGGTTGACGATGTTCATACCCTTGCTGGTGCGGCTGCCCTCGGCGATGGTGTAGCCCTTGATGCGGAACAGGCGGCCCCGGTCGGTGACAAAGAGCACATAGTCGTGGGTGGAGCCTACGAACATCTCCTGCACGATGTCCTCTTCCTTGCGGGTCATGCCGGAGATGCCGCGTCCGCCGCGCCGCTGTGCCTGATAGGTGGCCTTGAGCTGACGCTTGATATAACCGGCCTCGGTCAGGGTGTAGACGCACTGCTCCTCGGCGATCAGATCCTCGATATCCACCTCGCCGGTCACGGACTGGATCTCGGTGCGGCGCTCGTCGCCAAAGCGTTTTTTCATGTCCAGCAGCTCTTCCTTGACGATGGCCAGCACCCGGGCGTCATCGGCCAGAATGGCCTCCCAGTTCTCGATCTTGGCGTGCAGGCCGGCCAGCTCTTCCTCGATCTTGAGGATCTCCAGACCGGCCAGACGGCCCAGCTGCAATTTAACGATGGCGTCTGCCTGCGGGTCATCAAAGCCGAACTGCTCCATGATGGCAGCTTTAGCTTCTGCCATGCCGCCCTTGCAGGCGCGGATGGTGGCGATCAGTTCGTCCACGATGTCGGTAGCCTTCTTCAGACCTTCCAGAATGTGGGCGCGTTCCTTGGCCTTTTTCAGGTCGTACTGGGTGCGGCGACGCACCACCTCGTCCTGAAATTCCACGTACTTCTGAAGCATCTGCTTCAGGGTGAGCACCTTGGGCACCTTATGGTCGATAGCCAGCATGATAACGCCCACGGTGTCCTGCAGCTGAGTGTATTGGTACAGCTGGTTCAGAATGACCTGTGCGTTGGCGTCCTTGCGGATGTCCACCACGATGCGCATACCCTTGCGGTTGGTCTCATCGTTCAGGCCGGTGATTCCCTCGATTCGCTTGTCCTTGACCAGCTCTGCCATGTTCTCGATGAGACGGGCCTTGTTGACCATATACGGGATCTCCGTGATGATGATCTGGGTACGGCCATTCTTGGTCTCTTCGATGGTGGCACGGCCCCGCAGGGTGATTTTGCCGCGGCCGGTGGCGTAGGCGGCGCGGATGCCGCTTCGGCCCATGATGATGCCGGCAGTGGGGAAGTCCGGTCCCTTGATGTGCTCCATCAGGCCGGGCAGATCGATGTCGGGGTCCTCAATATAGGCCACGCAGCCGTCAATGACCTCGCTCAGGTTGTGGGGCGGGATGTTGGTGGCCATACCGACTGCGATACCCTGACTGCCGTTGACCAGAAGGTTCGGGAAGCGGCAGGGCAGCACGCTGGGTTCCTTCTTGGTCTCGTCAAAGTTGGGGTCCCAGTCGATGGTGTCCTTCTCGATATCGGTCAGCATCTCCACCGCCATGCGGCTCATGCGGGCCTCGGTGTAACGGTAAGCAGCCGGTGGGTCGCCGTCCACAGAACCAAAGTTACCCTGACCATCCACCAGCGGATAGCGCAGCGAGAAATCCTGTGCCAGACGTACCATGGCGTCGTAGACCGATGCGTCGCCGTGGGGATGGTAAGAGCCCAGCACCGCACCAACGGTATCGGCGGATTTGCGGTATGCATGGCTGGGGTCGTTGCCGCGCTCGTGCATGGTGTACAGGATGCGGCGGTGGACGGGTTTCAAGCCGTCCCGCACATCGGGCAGGGCGCGGGACACGATGACCGACATGGAATAATCCAGGAAGGCCGTTTCGATCTCCTTTTTGACGTCGCGGATGATCTTTTTGGTTCCGCTGCCCGGAATCATGACATAATCTTCTTCCATTTGTTCCTCCGTGTATTACACGTCCAGCTTTGCGTACTGGGCGTTGGTCTCGATAAAGCGGCGGCGGGGCTCCACCTGGTCGCCCATGAGGATGGTAAAGGCTTCGTCGGCCTTTTCGGCATCGTCGATGGTGATCTGCACGATCACCCGGTTATCCGGGTTCATGGTGGTCTCCCACAGCTGGTCGGGGTTCATCTCACCAAGGCCCTTGTAGCGGTTCACCTTTGCGCCGGGCATCTCCTGCGAGAGAATCGCCATTTCCGCGTCGTTGTAGGCGTACTTGATGGTGTTGCCCTTCTGCACCTTGAACAGGGGCGGCTGTGCCACATACACATGACCCTGCTCGATCAGCGGGCGCATATAGCGGAAGAAGAAGGTCAGCATCAGGGTGCAGATATGGGAGCCGTCCACATCCGCATCGGCCATGATGAACACCTTGTCGTACCGCAGCTTGGAGATATCGAACTCGTCACCGATGCCGCAGCCCAGCGCCAGCACCACCGGCATCAGCTTGTCGTTGCCGTAAATTTTATCGGCGCGGGCCTTTTCCACGTTCAGCATCTTGCCCCACAGCGGCAGGATGGCCTGAATGGCAGAGTCGCGGCCCATCTTGGCGGAACCGCCTGCAGAGTCGCCCTCGACGATGAAGATTTCGGTGCGGCTGGGGTCTTTTTCGCGGCAGTCTGCCAGCTTGCCGGGCATCCGGCTGGTTTCCAGCGCGCTCTTGCGGCGCACCAGTTCGCGGGCCTTTTTGGCAGCGGCGCGGGCGCGGGCGGCCTGGGTGGCCTTTTCAAAGATGGCCTTTGCCACGCCGGGGTTCTCCTCAAAGAATTCCATCAGCTTGGAGTAGACCATGTTGGAAACGAGGGTGCGGATCTCGGTATTGCCCAGCTTTGCCTTGGTCTGGCCCTCAAACTCGGCCTCCTGCAGCTTGACCGAGATCACGCAGATCAGGCCCTCGCGCACGTCCGCACCGGACAGGTTCTCGTCCTTATCCTTCAGCAGGCCGTGGCTGCGGCCATAATCGTTGAACACGCGGGTCAGGCTGGCCTTGAAACCCTCTTCGTGGGTGCCGCCGTCCGGGGTGTTGACGTTGTTGGCAAAGCTCAGCAGCAGCTCGTTGTAGCTGGAATTGTACTGCAAAGCGATCTCCGCCACGCCGCGGTCGGTCTGCCCCTTGAGGTAGATGACATTGGGGTGCAGCACTTCCAGCTTGCGCTTTTCGCCCAGATAGGTGACAAAGCTCTTGATGCCGCCCTCGTAGCACATGACCTCGGAGCGGTAGCAGGGGTCGCCCTCCTGCCCATCCTCCAGCACGGGGGTGTACAGCTGACGCTCATCGGTCAGGGTGATCTTGACACCGGCATTCAGGAAGCTTTCCTCCCGCAGGCGCTTTTCCAGCGTGTCGAAGTCGTAGACGGTGGTATCCTTGAACATTTCCGGGTCGGGTTTGAAGGTGACCCGGGTGCCGGTGACGCCCTCGGCTACCGTGCCGATGCACTTGAGGTCGCCGTCCGGGTCGCCGCGGCGGAAGGTCTGCTCGTACTCCTTGCCGTCGCGGCGCACGTTGACGGTGAGCCACTCGGAGCAGGCGTTGACCACGGATGCACCCACGCCGTGCAGGCCGCCGGCCACTTTGTAGCCGGAGTTCTCGCCGCCGAACTTGCCGCCGGCGTGCAGGATGGTGTAAACGACGGTGACGGCGGGCAGGCCGGTGTCGGCCTGGATGCCCACGGGGATGCCGCGGCCGTTGTCCGTGACCTGGATGATGTTGTCCTTCAGGATCTTGACCTCGATGTGGTCACAGTAACCGGCCAGTGCCTCGTCGATGGCGTTGTCCACGATCTCGTACACCAAATGATGCAGACCGCGCTCACCGGTGGAGCCGATATACATACCCGGGCGCTTGCGCACCGCCTCCAGACCCTTCAGCACCTGGATCTCACTGGCGTTATACTCGTGGTCGGTCGCGGTATCGGCATTTGTACTGGTAATGATTTCTTCTGCCATATCCTTTCTCCCTTTTGTTCATTTTTGCGTTTGTTTTTTCAAATTATAGCAAAGCGGGAACCGGTACACCATGGTGTACTTTTTTCTCGCCGTTTTGTTGTGTTTTCACGCGCTGCCCGCAGCGGGCGTTCCGGCTGGCACGGTGCGGCTTTCCGGGCAGTTCCGGGGCTTTCCCATCCCTCTTTTTTCTGTGGATCTTCCGCCCGTTTTCCGCAAATTTCACTCCACCATCTTTTGCGCTCTGCGGCGCATGGCGGCGCTGGACAGCTCCGAAAGATACACCGCATCCACCAGCCCTCCGTCTGCCAGCACATAGCACTGGGGCAGCTCGTCCGAAAGGCTGACCACCGCCCCGTTCTTCTGGGCGTAGTTCAAAAACTCCCGCCCCCGGGGGGAGGTGGTGGTGGTCTCCAGATCAAAGATACCGATGATGTCACGGTCGTTCAGCACATAGTCGCGCCCGAGATGAATATACATACTGTATTTTCTCCCGTGTCTTTTGTTTGCATAAAGTCCACGAAAATGCAGCTTTTATGCAGTGTTGCTTACAACATTTATCTATGCCGTCAGACCCGGTTCAGCACCCCGCCGTCCATGCGGTATACCTCGCCGTCAGTCTTTAAAAAGTCCGTGTCATCGCAGCTGGTCACAAAGGTCTGCTTTTCCTTCATGCAGGTGAGCAGATACTGCTTGCGCCCTTCGTCCAGCTCGCTCAGCACATCATCCAGCAGCAGTACCGGGTGCTCCCCGGTGATCTGCGCCGCCGCTGCGGCTTCCGCCATTTTCAGGCTCAGCACCACGCTGCGCTGCTGTCCCTGACTTGCAAACACCTTTGCGGGCTGGTCGTCCAGTAAAAGCTCCAAGTCCTCGCGGTGGATGCCGCACAGGCTCTGCCCGGCGCGGATTTCCTCCTCCTGCCGCTGACGCAGCAGATCGGCCAGACCGCCCGGCGCAAACTGGGCCGCATAGCGGATGCTCATGCGCTCCGCCCCGTGGGAAAGTTCTGCATAGTTGGCACAGGCGCGGGGAGCAAGCAGTTTCAGATACTCCCGCCGCCGCTGCTGCAAGGCTTCGCCCTGCGCGGCAAGCTCGGTGTTGAGCACCTCCAGCAGGGTGCGCTTTTCCGCGTAGGGGCGCTCCTGCCCGTTGGCAGAGTGGCGCAGCAGCGCATTTTTTTGTTGCAAAACCCGCACATAGCGGCGGTAACTGGCCAGATACCCGGGGTACAGCTGGCACAGCGCAGCGTCCAGAAATTTGCGCCGCCCCTCCGGTGCGCCCTTGACAAGGCTCAGGTGACCGGGGTCGAACACCACCGCCGGAAAGCTGCCCGCCAGTGCCGCCGCCCGCTTGGGCGCTGCACCGTTCACCGCCGCATAGCGGCCGGGCTTTGCGGCTTCCGGGGTGCCCACCGTCATGCGGATGTGGGCAGGTTCGGCGGGCTCACAGCCTTCCGGCCTATCCCGCTGGGTATCGGCTTCCAGCACCGCGAATGCTTCTCCCCGGCGCACAAGCTCGGCATCCTTACCGCCCCGGAAGCTTTTGCCGCCGGTCAGCAGCCAGATCGCTTCCAGAAGGTTCGTTTTGCCTTGCCCGTTGTTGCCGCAGATGACGGTAAGCTCCCGGCCGGGCTCCAGCCGTGCCGCACAAATATTGCGATAGTTCTGTACTTCCAGCGAAAGCAGACGCATTTACTGACCCTGCCCGATCTCTACGCTCTGCCCGTCCAGCTCGATGACGTCCCCGGCGCGGCACTTTTTGCCCCGCATGGTGCACACCTCGCCGTTCACCTTCACAGCACCGCCCTGCACCAGCTCTTTTGCTTCGCCGCCGGTCTCGCACAGGCCGGCAAATTTGAGCAGGGCATCCAGCTTGATAAACTCGGTATGAATAAGAATCTTCTGCATAAAACGCGCTCCTTAGTCGTTTTTAAACCGTACCGGCAGTACCAGATACAAAAAGTCGTTGCCTTCCACGGGCAGCACCTTGACCGGGCTCAGGGGGCCGCTGATCTCCATGCGCACCTGCTCGGTGCGGGCGTTGCGCAGCGCATCCAGCAGATAGCGGTTGTTGAAGCCGATCTCCACCTCGTCGCCCTCGCAGTCGGCGTTGAACTCATCCACCACGCGGCCAAGGTTGGTCTGGCAGCGCACCACGACTTTACCCTCTGTAAAGGAGATGCGGAGGGGATTCTTTAAACGCTCTGTAATAATCAGAGAGGCGCGCTCGATGGTGGAGATAAAGTCCTTGGTGTCGATGGTCACCCGGGTGCGGCTTCCGGCGGGGATGACGTTGCGGTAATTCAGGAATTCGCCCTCGATCAGGCGGCTCATGATGGTGTAACCGGCGGTGGTGAACACCACATAGCGACGGTTGGCACTGATGTGCACATCCTCCTCGTCATCGTTGGCCAGCAGGTGGGACACCTCGGTCATGGTCTTGCTGGGCACGATGATGCGGATATCCTTCACGGCAGTGATGGGGCGTTCCACGATGGCCAGACGGTAGCCGTCCAGTGCCACCACGGTCAGCTTGTCCAGCTCGATTTCGAACAGTTCACCGGTGTGGGCGGGTTTTTTCTCGTCCTGACTGACGGCGTACAGGGTGCGGTCGATCATGTCCCGCAGCACGCCGGTCTTGATGGTCAGGGTCTGCTCCGCGCCGGTGTTGGGCAGATCCGGGAAATCGGTGGCGGGCATGGACTGGATCTCAAACTGTGCCACGCCGCTCTGGATGGTGGTTTTGCCGTTATCGGCAGCCACGATGCTGATCTGACCTGCCGGCATCCGGCTGATCATGCTGCTGAGCAGTTTTGCATTCAGTACGATCTCGCCGGGCTCCTTGATGTTGGCCTCGATGGTGGTCACGATGCCCATTTCCAGATCGTAGCCGGTCAGGGTGAGCTGGAAGCCCTCGGCCTTCAGCAGAATGCCTTCCAGCACCGGGATGGCTGAGCGCATGGTGACAGCTTTGGAAACGCCGTCGATGGCTGCACTGAGCAGCGTTTTATCGCAGACGATGTTCAAAACAGTATCTCTCCTTTTTTCACACTTCCGGCGGAATATCTGTCCTTTGGGCTGCTGCCGGAAGGCTGTAATATATTGAACTTGTTGTAGTAACCGTAGTAGGGGGTGGGGAAGATGTTGAAAACCCGGAAATGTCTTGCCGGGATGCGGGGCTTTGGCTTTCCACCGGGTTGTGGAAGGCTCGTGAAGGAAATGTTGAAAGGTGGGGAACGGTGATTCTTTCCACAGCCGATGTGAAGAACTGATGTTAAATGTTGAAAACTAAGTGGAAAGTGTGGAAAGCTTCGCCTTTTTGCCACAAGATATAGGCGTATTTTCCCCTTTTTGTTCCGGTTTCTCCCCATATTTTGGGGTCACGCCCTGAAATGAGTATGACTTTTGTCCAGTTTTCCCCGGTTTAAGCTTTCACGTTCTTGATGATATCGCTCACGGTCTCGCGCAGGTGCTGGTCGTTCTTCATGTCCCGCTCCATGGTCTTGAGGGAGTAGACGATGGTGGAGTGGTCGCGGCCGGAGAATTCCCGGCCGATCTCTTCCATGCTCATGCCGGTGACTTCCCGCAGGATATAGATGGCAACGCGGCGGGCAGAAGCCACATTGGCGTTGCGCTTGGTGCCCCGGATGTCGGCAGGGGACACGTTGAAGGTGCGGGACACCTCGCCAATGATCTTTTCGATGGTCACCGGTACCGGCTGGGTCTCGTTGAGGATATCCTTGATGGCGTTCTGTGCCACGCTGATCACCGGCTGGATGCCCTCCAGCATATAATAGGCGTTCAGCTTTTTCACTGCGCCCTCCAGCTGGCGGATGTTGTTTTTCAGGTGGTTGGCAATGAACTCTGCCACGTCCTCGGGCAGGTCCAGATGCAGCAGCTCTGCCTTGCGCTTCACGATGGCTACCCGGGTCTCAAAATCCGGCGGCTGCACATCGGCGGTCAGACCCCACTCAAAGCGGGTGCGCAGACGCTCTTCCAGGCTCTTGATCTCCTTGGCGGGGCGATCGGAAGCGATGACGATCTGCTTGTGGGCGTCGTGCAGGGAGTTGAAGGTGTGGAAGAACTCCTCCTGTGTGGACTCCTTGCCCGCGATGAACTGGATATCGTCCACCAGCAAAAGGTCTGCCACGCGGTACTTCATGCGGAAGTCCTCGGTGCTGCCGGCGCGGATGGCGGCGATCAGCTCGTTGGTGAACTGCTCGCAGGTGACATACATGATGACGAAATCGGGGTGGGTGCGCTTGATCTCGGTCTGAATGGCGGTCAGCAGATGGGTCTTGCCCAGACCGGAGCCGCCGTAGATGAACAGGGGGTTATAGGCCCCGGAGGGGTTTGCCGCCACAGCCTGCGCAGCAGCAAACGCAAACTGGTTGGACGGCCCCTTGATGAAGTTTTCAAAGGTGAACTCGTAGTTGCCCTGCGGGGAGGCGGGGTTTGCCTCGTACTGCTGGGCCAGCACTACTTCGTGGGGCGGGGTGCTGGGCACCACAAGGGTGATGTCCACATCAAAGCCCAGCACGGACTTGAAGGCCTCCTTGAGCAGGCCGAGGTACCGGTCGGTGACGATCTTGCAGATAAAATCGTTGCGCACCGACAGGGTGATATGGCTGGAGTCCTCAAAGCTGATGGGCTCCAACCCGTCGATATAGAGATTGTACGTTGGCTCGGCCATCTGCGCCTTGCAGTACATCTGGGCCGCTTCTAAAACGTCCTTGAAAGAATCCATAAAACATCCACTCCATTGAATCGGTCGAAGTTTTCAACAATGCTGCTGATACCATGTTAGTATACCACAAAAATCTCCCTGCGTCTATATTACTATAATGTAATTTATAATACATAAGATAAGATGGTACAGCAGCCTTGTGGAAACACGCCAAAAAGACCACAATATCTGGTAGAAAAAAGTTTTCCACAGCAAAATGGTGAAAAAAGTTGAAAAGCTTTTAACAGAAAAATCAGAAAAAAGTTTGCAGAAAACTGCAAAAAATGCTTGACAGAACGTCATACTATGCGATATACTGTTGAATTGCAAGCCTGTCCCCAATCTGGGACCGATCAAGACCCCATACCGGGGATAAGTTTTTACGGAGGATACAACCATGAAGAGAACTTTTCAGCCCAAGAAGCGTCAGCGCAAGGAAGTTCATGGCTTTCTGACCCGCATGAGCACCAAGAACGGCCGTAAGGTCATCAATGCTCGCCGTGCAAAGGGCCGCAAGAGCCTGACTGTCTGATCTTAAACCTTGCAGGTGAGATCCGGCGCAGAAATGAATATGCGCACAAAAGACCGCTGATATCCCATTGGCGGTCTTATTTTTTTACCCGTCAAAAGTTTTTTCGTAAAAATGCCCGGATGGGCTTTTAAACTGCAAAAATTTTTGATATACTGGCTAAAGAGTGCACCTATGTGCACCCGGACGAAAGGAGGTGCCGACGTTATGCGTTATCGTCCGATCCGCCGCAACAGCGAGTTTGGCCGTGTGTACGCCCGCGGCAAGTCCTATGTGAACCCGGCACTGGTACTGTATGTGCTCAAGACCCGGGGCCGCAACACCCGGGTGGGCCTGACCGCCACCAAAAAAATAGGCCACGCCGTGCAGCGCAACCGCGCCCGCCGCGTGATGAAGGCTGCGATTGACGAGCATCTGGATCACAATATCGGCGGCTACGATCTGATCTTCGTGGCCCGGGGCATGACCCCCAAACTGAAAAGCTGGCAGCTGAGCAGCGTTGTGGCAAAGCTGTTTGCCCAGGCCGGTCTGCCGGATAAGGCCAAGCGCCCGGACGCAAAGCCGCCCGCCACCGTGCCCCCTGCCCGCAAACAAAAGCCGGAGTCCCGCGCGTGAACCGGCTGCAAATGCTCTGCCGCAGGGCGCTGTGCGTGCCCATCCGCATCTACCAGTATACCCTCAGCCCATGGATCGGCCGCAGCTGCCGGTTTTCGCCCAGCTGCAGCAACTACACCATGCAGGCCATCCTGACCCACGGCTGTATAAAAGGCATCCTGCTGGGCGCATGGCGCATTGCGCGGTGCAATCCGCTGGGCAAGTGGGGCTACGACCCCGTGCCGCCGCCCGGCCACTGGCAAAGCTCCGCCCGCAACTTGCAGCCCGCAAAGCTGTTTAAAAAGCGGCACAGGGGATAAAGTTTTCGCTTCTTGTGACGCGTCTGCACTGTGGGCGGCGTGTCCTACGATAAAAAATAACGCGTCCCGTGCCACAGGCGGGGCAGAATGGACAAAGGTATGAACTTCTTTTACATCCTAAGCGCTCCTCTCGGCTATGTCATGGAGTGGATCTACAAGCTGCTGCCGAACTACGGCTGGGACATCATCCTCTTCACCCTGCTCATCAACATCGTCAAGATCCCCCTGCAGACCAGCCAGCAGAAGAGCATGGCGAAAATGTCTGCTTTCCAGCCCATGATCGCGGAGATCCAGACCAAGTACAAGAATAAGCCTGAAAAGCAGCAGGAAGAGCTGATGAAGCTGCAGCAGGACTTTGGCTATAAGCCCACGGCCGGCTGCGTGCCCATGCTGCTGAATTTCCTTGTCATGTTCGGCGTTATCGGCGTGGTGTATAACCCGCTGGAGCGTATTTTCCACATCAGCGCCGCTGCACTTGCCAGCGCAGGCGAGGCTATGACCGCCGCCGGCATCTCCTTTACCGCCATCACCCGCGATACCAACATCATCGCCGAGGTGGTTGCCGGCAACAGCGGCGTGCTGGGCTGCTTTACCGCACAGCAGATCGCTACCATCACCGAGTTCAGCCAGCACATGAACTTCTTTGGCATCGACCTGACCCGCATCCCGAAGCTGGGGCTTTCTCTGGATCTCGTGCTGCCGCTGCTGTCGGTCATCACCATGTTCCTGTCCACCCACATCAGCATGAAGGCCTCCGGCCAGCAGATGCAGGGCAGCATGAAGCTGACCATGTATATGATGCCGCTGATGTACCTGTTCTTCTGCTTCACCTATCCTCTGGCATTCTCTCTGTACTACGTCATTTCCAACATCGTGATGACCGCGCAGACTCAGGTCATGCGCAAGTTCTACGACCCCGAGAAGATGCGCAAGGAAGTGGAAGCGGAGATCGCCGCCAAGCGCAAGCAGGAAAAGCGCGGTGTGAAGAACACCACCATCACGGTCACCGATCCCAAGACCGGCAAGACCGCGGAAAAGAACCTTTCCGCCAGCGAGATGAACAAGCGCCGTCTGGAGTATGCCCGCCAGCTGGACGAGGAGCGCTACAAGGACGAGCGCACCGTGCCGCTGAGTGAGCTTGACAAGCAGGATAAACAGTAACAAGGGAGGTAAACGGTTATGATCCGTACACAGGAATCCACCGGCAAGACGGTGGACGAAGCCCGCGTCAAAGCCTGCGCCCTGCTGGGCGTGCAGGCCGACGATCTGAATGTCAGCTATGAAGTGCTGGAAATGCCCCAGAAGACCGGTTTTCTGGGTTTAAAGACCACCCCTGCCAAGGTGCGTGTGAGCGTGGAAGAGCCGGATGCCCCCGCCGCTGCACCCGCAAAGCCGGTGGAGGTTGTGGCAGAGCAGCCTGTTGAGCCTGCTGCCCCCGTGCAGGAGACTGCCCCCGTGGCAGAGGAAACGCCCGCTGCTGTGGCAGAGCCTGCCGCTCCCGCCGCAGAGCAGACCCCCGCTGCCCAGCAGCCCGCCGAAGCTGCCGAGGAGGCAGAAGAGGTGGAAGAGCCCATCGTCATCGACGAGAACGCCAAGGTGAAGGCCGCTGTGGACTATCTGCGGGAAGTCATCACCCTGATGGGCGTGGAGAACGTGACCTTCAGCGCCGTGCAGAAGGGCGAAGCCACCATCATTCGTCTGGACGGTGAAAAGCTGGGTGCCCTCATCGGCCGCCGTGGCGAGACCATGGAGAGCCTGTCCTATCTGGCAAGCCTTGTGGCAAACCGTCTAGAAGGCGATTACATCAAGCTGGGTCTGGACGTTGCAGGTTACCGCGACAAGCGCGAGAGCGACCTGACTGCACTGGCACAGCGCATTGGTGCCAAGGTGCGCAAGACCGGCCGCAGCTTTGCCATGGAGCCCATGAACCCCTACGAGCGCCGCATCATCCACTCTGCCATCAGCAAGATGGAGGGCGTCCGCAGCGAGAGCAAGGGCGAGGGCCGTGACCGCCGCGTGGTCATCTACTCCACCGCACCGGATGCTCAGACTGAGAATACCTACGGCGAGCGCCGTGGCCGTGGCGGCAACCGGAATGGCCGCCGTCCCGGCGGCAACCGCAACGGCGGTTATCGCGGTGAGCGCCGCAGCAATGGCGGCTACCGTGGCAGCCGCAGCGGTGCACCCCGCGGCCCGCGTCCGTCCAGCGTGCCGGAGCGCACCTACGCCCCCCGCGACGCCGAGAGCGCAGCACCCGTAGCACCCAAGCGCACCGAGCGCGTGGACGACTTTGCAGATTTCAGCTTCGGCAAGATCGAACTGTGATCGGCAGGTTTCAATAAAACTATGCAGCGCCCCGCATTTCCACCGGAAGTGCGGGGCGCTTTTTGATATTATGAGCGCACGCCGAGGGATGTTCTCTTTTGACACCAAAAGAGAACCAGAAAAGTGCCAGCGATTTCGACGCGCTGGAGCCACGAAAAAGGGGCTGCTCGCCCCTTTTAACCCCAAAGCAGTGGGCTACACCGGAAAAAACTGAAGATTCACGCCTGTTCGGCGTGAAGATCTTTTAACCGTTTTTTCCGGCTCCGCCGATTTAAAGCCCCTCAGTCGCTGCGCGACAGCTCCCCCAAGGGGGAGCGGGTACGCCCGCAAACTTTACACTTTAGCTGGAAAATTTCCCTCCATGCCAAAGGCTCCCTCCCAGAGGGAGCTGGCAAAACCGTCAGGTTTTGACTGAGGGAGTTAAGCCGTCCCCTTGGGGAAGGTGGCTGCGAACGCAGTGAGCAGACGGAAGGGGTAACTTCGCAGACGCTGCCCACCATTTTCATTCCTTTTTTCCACAAACATTTTGGAAGATGTGGAAAAACCGCGCGGCGGGTGTATCTTTTTGCGCAAAAACGTGGTAAAATAAACTGTAAAATCAGAAAGTGTGCGCTGCGGCAGGTCTGCCGTGCCGGGCGCACCAGCATAGCGCACCCGCAAGGGATGGGTGCGCGGAAAGGATGCAGTATGCAGGGATCGACCATTGCCGCCATCGCAACGCCCCCCGGGGCAGGCGGCATTGCTGTGGTGCGCCTGTCCGGCGCAGAGAGCTATGCCGTGGCTGCCCAGGTGTTCCACCCGGCAAACCCGGCAAAAAAAGTGGAAGAAGCTAAGGGCTACACCGCACTGTTCGGGCATTTCGTAGACAGGGAAGAAGCCTTTGACGAGGGCGTTGCCCTGTTTTTCCGCGCGCCCCACAGCTACACCGGCGAGGACGTGGTGGAGCTTTCCTGCCACGGCGGCAGCGCGGTGGCGCGGCGGCTGGTGGAAGCCTGCCTTGCAGCGGGCGCGCAGCCTGCCGCCCCCGGCGAGTACACCCGCCGTGCCTTTCTGAACGGCAAGCTGGGTCTGACGCAGGCCGAAGCGGTGATGGATCTGATCTCGGCGGATGGCCGTCAGGGTGCCGCGCTGGCCAATGCCGCGCTGGGCGGTGCGCTGGCGAAAAAAATCAACGCCCAGAAAGCCCAGCTGACCGCCCTGCAGGCGCATCTGGCCGCTTGGGTGGACTTCCCGGAGGAGGATGTGCCGGAGCTGGACCCCGCCCACCTGCGCACCGTGCTGGGCGCAGTGCGGGAAGAGCTGGACGGCCTTATCCGCAGCTACGATGCCGGTGCGGTGCTGCGCGAGGGTGTGGACTGCGCCATCGTGGGACGCCCCAACGCGGGTAAGTCCACCTTGCTGAACCTGCTGGCCGGGTTCGACCGCGCCATCGTCACCCCGGTGGCGGGCACTACCCGCGATGTGGTGGAGCAGGCGGTGCAGCTGGGGGATATCCGGCTGAACCTCTTCGACACCGCCGGTCTGCGGGAGACCGAGGACGCCATTGAAGCCGAGGGTATCCGCCGCAGCTGGAAAAAACTGGAAGAAGCGGGACTAATTCTCGCCGTCTTTGATGGCTCCGAGCCGCCCAGCCGGGAGGACTTGGCGCTGGCGCAGCGCTGCGCCGGTCGCCCCGCCATCGCCCTTGTCAACAAGGAGGACAAGCCCACCCAGTTCGATGCAGAGCTCATCGCCCCCTATTTTGCCATGGTGCTGCCGGTCTGCTGTCGGGAAGAGGGGAGCCGCAAGGTCATCGCCGCTGCGGTGGCGCGGCTGCTGGGCACCGGCAGCATCGACCCCCATGCCGCCAGCCTGTCCGGGCAGCGGCAGCTTTCCGCTGCCCTCCGCGCCCGGGACGCTGCAGCCGGTGCACTGGATGCCGCCGCAGGCGGCTTTGGGCTGGACGCCGTCTCGGTCTGCGTAGATGACGCGCTGGATGCCCTCTGCGACCTGACCGGCGAAAACGCTTCGGAAGCCGTCATCGAACAGGTGTTCGAGCGATTCTGTGTGGGGAAATAAGGGCGGGAATGTTCTCTTTTGACACCAAAAGAGAACCAGAAAAGTGCCAGCGATTTCGACGCGCTGGAGCCACGAAAAAGGGGCTGCTCGCCCCTTTTAACCCCAAAGAGGAAGGCTGCACCGGAAAAAACTGAAGATTCACGCCTGTTCGGCGTGAAGATCTTTTAACCGTTTTTTCCGGCTCCGCCGATTTGCAGCCCCTCAGTCGCTACGCGACAGCTCCCCCCGGGGGAGCAAGCGCAGCAGCTGCCGTTTCCCGTTACGACCCCTCCCGTGAAAATAGCGTTTGGAGCGCTCCGCAGAGCGCGACAAACGCGAAATTAAAAATAATTCTTCCGCTGAATATGCCCAGAGTGAAACGGAGGGCATTTCAAATCATTTGATAGAGGAAACCCGAAAGTATATGAACCACTTAGGAGATTATGATGTCATCGTCATTGGCGCTGGCCATGCGGGCATCGAAGCCGCCCATGCAGCTGCTGTGCTGGGCGCAAAACGGCCGTCTTTACCATGAGTCTGGACGCCATCGGCAATATGCCCTGCAACCCCAGCATCGGCGGCACCGCCAAGGGCACGCTGGTGCGGGAGGTGGACGCGCTGGGCGGCGTGATGGGTCTGGCGGCAGATGCCACCTATCTGCAAAGCCGGATGCTGAACAAGGGCAAAGGCCCTGCCGTGCACGCGCTGCGGGTGCAGACCGACCGCCGCCGCTACAATGAATACATGAAGCACGCGCTGGAACAGACCCCGGGTCTGGCCATCCATCAGGCCGAGGTGGTGGCGCTGGAAGTCGAGGACGGTCATGTGAAGGGCGTTGTCACCCAGCTGCACGGCGAGTACACCGCCAAGTGCGTGGTGCTTGCCACCGGTACGAACCTCGGCGGCAAAATATTCGTGGGCGATGCGTGGTATGCTTCCGGCCCGGACGGGATGCACGCCGCCAACGCCCTGACCGACAGCCTGAAAGCCGCCGGTCTGCCGCTGCGCCGGTTCAAGACCGGCACGCCCGCCCGGGTGCACCGCCGCAGCATTGATTTTTCCAAGCTGGAATGCCAGCCCGGCGACCCGGACAGCGAATTGCAGCCCTTCAGCTTCCTGACCGATGCACCCATGCACAACAAGGTAGAGTGCTGGATCGCCTACACGAACCCCGAGACCCACAAGATCATTCTGGATAACATCCAGCGCAGCCCGCTGTATGGCGGCATGATCGAGGGTGTCGGCCCGCGCTACTGCCCCTCCATTGAGGATAAGGTGGTGCGCTTCTCCGGCAAGGACCGTCACCCGCTGTTCGTAGAGCCCTGCGGCGAGAACACCGAGGAAATGTATCTGCAGGGTGCGTCCAGCAGCCTGCCGGAGGACGTGCAGAACGCCTTTTACCACAGCATCAAAGGCTTTGAGCATCTGGAGATCATGCGCCCTGCCTACGCCATCGAGTACGACTGCGTAGACCCCACCAGTCTGGAAGCCACGCTGGAAAGCAAGGTGGTGCGGGGTCTGTACGGGGCAGGGCAGTTCAACGGCACCTCCGGCTACGAGGAAGCCGCCGCGCAGGGTCTGCTGGCGGGTCTGAACGCCGCCCGCAACGCACTGGGCAAGGAGCAGCTGGTGCTGCCCCGGCACACCAGCTATCTTGGCACACTGGTGGACGACCTTGTGACCAAGGGCGTCATGGACCCCTACCGCATGATGACCAGCCGCAGCGAGTATCGGCTGACCCTGCGGCAGGACAACGCCGACCAGCGCCTGACCCCCATCGGCAGGGAATACGGCCTTGTGCAGGATGACCGCTGGGCAAAGTACCAGCACACCCAGCAGATTTTGGAAGCCGAGCGCCGCCGCCTGCACGAAGCACACCTGCGCACCGCAGACCTGCGCGCCGCCATGGAAGCCGTCGGTCTTGCCCCTGCCGCCGAGGGCGGCATTGCCGAGGAGCTGCTGCGCCGTCCCGAGATCAGCTACCCGCTGGTGGCGGGCATCATCGGCTGGGGGGATGAAATTACCCCCATGCTGGCGGAGCGGCTGGAGACCGAGATCAAGTACGCCGGTTACATCGCCCGACAGGACAGGATGATCCGCGAGGTGGCACGCCACGAAAAGACCCTCATCCCGGAGGATTTCGAGTACGCCGCCCTGACCGGCCTGACGCTGGAAGCCCGGGAAAAGCTTGCCCGCATCCGTCCCCGCAATCTGGGGCAGGCGGGGCGCATCCCCGGCGTTTCGCCCTCCGATGTGGCGCAGCTGAGCATCGCACTGGCAGGGAAACAACAAAAATAATACGAAGTTGCGATAAAATAAACGATTGCGCTACCCCAACCACCCGACAGAAAGGACAACACTATGATCGACAAACAGCGGTTGGAGGAAAAGTGTTCCACATGGAACATTGCCCTCACCGGCACCCAGCTGGACCAGCTGGACGCCTTTGCACAGATCCTTGTAGACTACAACCAGAAGGTCAACCTGACCGCCATCACCGACCCGGAGGGCATCGAGGACAAACATTTCCTCGACAGCCTGCTGTTTGCCAGCCAGCCGGAGGTTGCCGGGCGCATGGTGGACGTAGGTGCCGGGGCAGGCTTTCCGGGCATCGTGACCAAAATTTTCAAGCCGGAGCTGGAACTGACCCTGATGGAGCCCACCGGCAAGCGGGTGGAGTTTTTGAAGTACGCCTGCGCCCAGCTGGGTCTGACCGGGGTGGAGTTTGCCAAGGAGCGCGCCGAGGAAGCCGCGCGCAAGGTCTGGCGGGAGCAGTTTGATCTTGCCTCTGCCCGCGCCGTGGCAGCCCTGCCCATGCTGGCAGAATACTGCCTGCCGCTGGTAAAGGTGGGCGGCAACTTCCTTGCCATGAAGGGCGCATCCGGGGAAGAGGAGTTGACCGCAGCCCGGGGTGCTATCAAAAAGGGGCGGCGAGTACCGCGAGACCCGCACTTTGCACCTGCCCGGCGGCGACACCCGCACGCTGATTTTGTGCAAAAAGATTTCGCAAACTCCGACAGCATACCCCAGAAACGGCGGTAAAATTGCAAAAAGCCCGCTGAAATAACGCATAACTTGACGCAACCTGTAAGACCCTGCCGAACGAAATTTCTGGCGGGGTCTTTCTTTGTGTGCTACACTGAAGCTGAACAGGTTTTCCACGATTTCCCGGAGAAATGTGGAAAAACCGAAGGTTTATTTCACAGGAAAGGGGCAGCATCATGTTTGAACGCAAGAAAACGTCCGGGAAATTACTCTCTCTGCCCATCGACCAGATCCATCCGTCGCCCTTTCAGGCGCGCAAAAGCTTTGACGAGCAGGAGCTGACGGCGCTGGCGCAGAGCATCCGGGAAAACGGTCTGCTCCAGCCGGTCACGGTGCGCAGGGCGGCAGAGGGCTACGAGCTGGTGGCAGGGGAGCGGCGGCTGCGCGCCTGCCAGCTGGCAAAGATGACCACCATCCCCGCCATCCTGTGCAGCTACGCCGACGACCGCACCGCTGCGCTGGGTCTGCTGGAAAACATCCAGCGCGCCGACCTGAACCCCTTTGAGCAGGCGCAGGGGCTGCGGGATGTGATGGTGCTGTGGGACTGCACCCAAGCCGAAGCCGCCAAGCGTCTGGGCATGGCGCAGCCCACCTTTGCCAACAAGCTGCGGTTGTTGCAGCTGACGGCAGACCAGCGGCAGTTTGTGCTGGACAACAACCTCACCGAACGCCACGCCCGCGCGGTGCTGCGTCTGCCGGAGAACCGCCGCAGCGAAGCGCTCATCACCATTGCCAAGCGCCGCCTGAACGCCCGCCAGACCGACAGCTACATCGAGCAGCTGCTGAATAGCCCGCCCAAGGCCGGGCACCGCATCTCCATGGTGCGGGACGTGCGCATCTTTGTGAACACCATCGACCATGCCATCCGGCTGATGACCGACAATGGGGTACCGGCCACGGCCCACCGGGAAGAGAAGGATGGCTACATCGAATACACGGTGCGCATCCCCACGGCGGCCGCAGAGAAGTAAAGTGTTCCATGTGGAACAGGGGAGGGAAACGAACTCCCTCAGTCAAAACCTGACGGTTTTGCCAGCTCCCTCGGGGAGGGAGCCTCTGGCGCTCCCGGAAGCTTTGCACTTCAGCCAGAAACTCTCCCGCCATGCCAAAGGCCCCATCTCCGAGGGGGCTGGCATCGCGCAGCGATGACTGGGGGAGTATTCTTCTCGCTTTTTCCGCTTTCCCACCCCCAAAAGTTAAAAATCCAGCTGAAAAACGCTCCAGATGGTTCAAAAAACAATTTGGATGTGTTATACTAGAAGCCAAGGTGCCTGCCGGACGGGGAAACCGGCGGGCACGACTGCGTGTTCCATGTGGAACAAATCTTTCCCCGGGAGGAAGAAAAGCGCGTGGCAAAAATTGTAGCGATCGCAAACCAGAAGGGCGGAGTGGGCAAAACCACCACCGCCGTCAATCTTTCGTCCTGCGTAGCGGCATTGGGCAAAAAGGTGCTTATCGTAGATCTCGACCCGCAGGGCAACACCACCACCGGCTATGGCATCCCAAAGCGCAGCGTGGAGGCGGGCACTTACGAGGTGCTTATCGGCAAGGCAACGGCGGCGCAGGCCATCCGGCACACCGAGTACCGCACCGATGTCATCGGCTCCAACACCCGGCTGGCCGGTGCCAGCCTGGAAATGATCGACCTGCCCGGCCGTGAGGGGCGTCTGCGCAAGGCGCTGGCTGAGGTGCAGAAAGATTACGACTTCATCTTTATCGACTGCCCGCCCAGTCTGGACCTGCTCACCCTCAACGGCCTGAGCGCCTGCGACAGTGTGCTCATCCCGGTGCAGTGCGAGTACTATGCGCTGGAAGGTCTGTCGGAGCTCATCAGCACCCTCAAGACCATCCGCAAAAAGTATAACCCGTATCTGGATATCGAGGGCGTGGTGTTCACCATGTTCTCGCTGCGGTACAACCTGACCGTGCAGGTGGTGGAGCAGGTGCAGAAGTACTTCGGCTCCAAGGTGTACAAGACCACCATCCCGCGCTCCATCCGCATTTCGGAAGCGCCCAGCTACGGCCAGCCCATCAATTTCTACGAGCCAAAGGGCAAGGGCAGCGAGGCCTACATGGACTTGGCCATCGAATTTGTCAAGCACAACCGGCCGCAGGAACCTAAAAAGTCCCGCGCAAAGGCTGCACCCGCCGCAGAGCCGGCGAAAAACGCTCTGGAAGATTAAAACAGGGGGAACAAGGTAAACAATGGCAAGAGGAAAAGGAGGGCTCGGACGCGGGCTGGACAGTCTGTTTGAGGATGCAGCACCGGTCTTTGAGTCAGAGCACGCAGCGGTGGAAACGCTGCCGCTGCGCGAGATCGAGCCGGACCCCGACCAGCCCCGCAAGACCTTTGAGCAGGAGACCCTCAGTGAGCTGGCTGCCAGCATCGCCGAGCACGGCTTGTTGCAGCCCATCGCGGTGCGGCCAAGACCCATGGGCGGTTACAGCATCGTGGCGGGCGAGCGCCGCTGGCGTGCCTCCCGCATGGCGGGTCTTACCGAGGTGCCAGTGGTCATCAAGGATGTGTCCGACGAGCAGGCCATGGAGCTGGCGCTGGTGGAAAATTTACAGCGCGAGGATCTGGACCCGGTGGAAGAAGCTGCCGGCATCCGGGAGCTGATGACCCGCTGCGACCTGACGCAGGAGCAGGCCGCCCGCAAGCTGGGCAAGAGCCGCAGCGCACTGGCAAACAGTCTGCGTCTGCTCAACCTGCCGGAAACGGTGCTGGAGCTGCTGAAGAGCGGCTTTATCAATACCGGTCACGCCAAGGTGGTGCTGGGTCTGCCCACACCGGAATTGCAGGCCGAAGCCGCGCAGATCATCGCGGACAACCAGCTGAACGTCCGTCAGGCCGAGGCGCTTTGCAAAAAGATGGCAAAGCCCGCCAAGGAGCCCCGCGAACCCGCACCCCGCGGCACTTTGCCGGTGGAGGTGGAAGAGAGCCTGAAACAGGTGCTGGGCAGCGAGGTGAACGTGGCCTACCACGGCGGCAAGGGCAAGCTGACGGTGCATTTTTACTCCGACGAGCAGCTGCGCGCCTTTGCAAACCTGCTGGGACAGTACCAGATGGAAACCGAATAATCATGCGATCCAAGGCGGGAACTGCCGCCTTTGAACGGCAGCGGAAAGCCCCAGACGCACCGCTGCAAGCCCAATAGAGTTAAGGAGAGTCAATCATGCTGGATATCAAATTTGTCCGCGAGAACCCGGACGCCGTTAAGGAAAACATCAAAAAGAAGTTTCAGGATGCAAAGCTGCCGCTGGTGGACGAGGTCATCGAAAAGGATGCCAAGTACCGTGCAGCCCTGAAGGAAGTGGAGGCCCTGAAGGCCGCCCGCAACAAGCTGAGCAAGGCCAACGGCCCGCTGTTCGGTCAGCTGAAGAAGTGCACCGACGAGGCACAGAAGGCAGAGCTGCAGGCACAGATCGACGCCAACAACGCCGCCGTCAAGGCGGACGCCGACAAGATGGCAGAGCTGGAGAAGGAAGAGGAGGAACTGTCCGCCCGCATTCAGGAGATCATGTACTCCATTCCCCAGATGATCGACCCCAGCGTGCCCATCGGCCCGGACGATACCTATAACGTGGAGGCTCAGCGCTTCGGCGAGCCTGTCGTGCCGGATTTCCCCATCCCGTACCACACCGAGATCATGGAGAGCTTTGACGGCATTGATATGGACGCCGCAGGCCGCGTGGCTGGCAACGGCTTCTACTACCTGCTGGGCAACATTGCACGCCTGCACGAGGCTGTGCTGGCCTACGCCCGCGACTTTATGATCAACAAGGGCTTCACCTATGTCATCCCGCCCTTCATGATGCACGGCAACGTGGTGCAGGGCGTCATGTCCTTCCCCGAGATGGACGCCATGATGTACAAGATCGAGGGTGAGGACCTGTACCTGATCGGCACCAGCGAGCACACCATGATCGGCCGCTTCATCGACCAGACGCTGGACGAGAGCAAGATGCCCCTGACCCTGACCTCTTACAGCCCCTGCTTCCGCAAGGAGAAGGGCGCACACGGCATCGAGGAGCGCGGCATCTACCGCATCCACCAGTTCGAGAAGCAGGAGATGATCGTGGTCTGCCGCCCCGAGGAGAGCGCCGACTGGTACGAGAAGCTGTGGAAGATGTCCGTGGAGCTGTTCCGCAGCATGGAGATCCCCGTGCGCCAGCTGAACTGCTGCTCCGGCGATCTGGCTGACCTGAAGGTCAAGAGCTGCGATATCGAAGCTTGGAGCCCCCGCCAGCAGAAGTACTTCGAAGTCTGCTCCTGCTCCAACCTGGGTGACGCACAGGCACGCCGTCTGCACATCCGCATCAAGGGCAAGGACGGCAAGACCTATCTGGCACACACCCTGAACAACACCTGTGTGGCACCTCCGCGTATGCTGATCGCCTTCCTGGAGAACCATCTGCAGGCCGACGGCAGCGTGACCATTCCCGAAGTGCTGCAGCCGTACATGGGTGGCCTGAAGGTCATGGTCCCCACCAATAAGAAGAACTAAAACTGCACCGGGTTTTCCACAACCGGGCAGAAAAAGGTTGAAAAAAGCACCGCTTTCCGTACAGGGAAGCGGTGCTTTTTGCGTGGGAAGCGGGAGCGCCTGAGAGGTTTTTTGCTGCAAAACTGACAAGAAAACCTGTATTTCAACGCACCTATGTAAATAAATCAAGAATCTCAAAAAACTGCAAAATTTTTTGAAAATATGTGTTGACAAAAGGGGCATCTATGGATATAATAATAAAGCACCGTTCGAGTGCAAGTTAAATATGTGGCGGTATAGCTCAGTTGGCTAGAGCATTCGGTTCATACCCGAAGTGTCACCGGTTCAAATCCAGTTACCGCTACCACGTTACAGAGTTTCGCTAAGATAAGGGGGACGGTCGTCCGCAGTAGTGGACGATGAAAGTCGGAGGTTTTAGCGAAGCTCTGTATTTGTAAGGCCCGTTGGTCAAGCGGTTAAGACACGGCCCTTTCACGGCTGTAACATGGGTTCGATTCCCGTACGGGTCATAAAAACGCCTTTGCGCAATGCGCAAGGGCGTTTTTACTTTGTATAAAGAAGAACACCGGGCAGATGGCATCTGTCCGGTGTTCCTTTTGTGATTTTACCTGTTCTGCTCCTGCACATACCGCAGGATATCCTCCGGCACCTCTGCCAGCGCATCTGCACCGGCGGCGGTCAGCTCAGCACGGCCGCGGAAGCCCCACAGCGCGCCCATGGCGGGCAGCTGCGCGTTGTGCCCGGTGAGGATGTCCACGTCGCTGTCGCCCACAAAAAGGGTAGCGGCGGGGTCTGCGCCCAGCTCGGTCATCAGGGCGAACAGCCCGGTGGGGTCGGGCTTGGTAGGTACGCCCGGGCGGTTGCCCCGCACGGCGTCAAAGCGGCCGGTGCCAAAGTAGTGGGCAATGATGCCGCCGCACAGGGCATCGGCCTTGTTGGAGAACACCGCGCACTGGATGCCCTCGGCTTTCAGTGCGTCCAGCAGTGCCGGAATGCCGGGGTAGGGCGCGGTCTTGTCCTCCTTGTGGGCATCGTACCGGGCGGTGAACTGCGCCAGCGTCGCCGCCAGCTGCGCCGGGGTGCGGGCTTCGGCGGGAGAGAATCGCTCCACCAGCTTGGGGATGCCGTTGCCCACCATCAGCTTGAACTGCGCCACCGTAAAGGTGGGCCAACCATTTTGGGCACACACCCAGTTGCCGGCATCGGCAAGGTCGTCGATGGTGTTCAGCAGGGTGCCGTCCAGATCAAATAATACAGTCTTTATCATAAAATAGTCTCCGTTGGTCTGTGATACAAAAAATGCCCCGCCGACCGTAGGTTCAGCGGGGCATCGCAAGTATACTTCTATATCTCCAGAAAATCAAGAGCCGCCAGCGGTACGCTGCGCACCGTGACCTTTTCTTTGCCGGGAAATACAAGGGTCAGGTTGGCACGCTGCACCGTCACCGCCCAAGGGGATTGCAACGCGGTAAAGCCGGTGTCCGGGTGGAACACGCACAGCTGGTGCAGATGGAACCGGTGCTGCCGACAGAGCAGCAGCTGTCCCTGCTGTTGCCATACGCCCTCCCGGTGCCAGCCCACGGCGGCAGCGCCCAGCAGGGCGGCGAACACCCCGGTGGGGATGAGCAGCGGCAGGGTAAGGGCAGGCAGGGTGGTGCGGGAGACCGCCGTCAGCAGCAGGCAGAGCGCCAGCGGGATGCCCGCCGGCAAAAAAGAACACCATGCTGCGGTCGGTGGTGTCGGCGCAGGTGTCCGGGGACAGCTGCGCCATCTCCGGCAGCAGCTCCCGCAGCAGCGGGGTGCCCTCCCGCCAGACGAACAAGGGCAGCTCCGGGCGGCACGCCCCTGCCGAGACGAATACCGGGCAGTAATGCAGCGCCCATGTGGCGGGGGAGCGGCGCAGGTCGGCGTAGTTCAGCTGGCTGAGCCGCAGCCGCATCTCGTACCGGCGTACAAGCCCACCCCGGCTGCCAAGCTGGGTATCGGTGCGCCAGACGGTATAATGCACCGCCTGCAAGGCGCTGCGCACCAGACTGATGCAGAACAGGGTGCCCGCCAGCACCAGCAGCCACGCCGCGCCCAGCGGCAGCCAGCGGGCGGCAAGCGCCGCCAGCTGTCCCAGCTGCGCAAGGGCAGCGGTCTGGGCGTCCGGGGCGTAGCTCTGGGTCTGGTGGATAGCCAGCCACCACAAAAACAGGGTGGACAGGCCGTTGGCACCCAGCACCGTAAAGGCCAGCTTTTCGCCGCCCTTGGGCGCGTGCCACAGCGGGTCCGTCACCGGCAGCAGCACATCGGCAAGCTTTTCGGCCTGCTGCCGGGTAAGATATAGGGTAATGGTCTGTGTCTGCCCCACAGGGTACAGCACCACCCGGCAGGCACCGGTCAGGCGGTAGACCAGCGGCTGCTCCAGCACCAGCGCCGCCAGTCCCTCGGTGCGCAGGGCGCGGTCCAGCCGCACGCCAAGCCGCCAGCTGACGTGCACTGTGCCCTCGGCATCCACCTGCCAGCGGCTGCCGTAGTACACCGCCCAGCACACGGCGCTGATAAACACCAGCAGCACAAGGTCTTGCCGCAGCGCCGCACGCAGGGCGTCCCAGTTGCGGTCAAAAAGCACTTGTACCAGCGGCAGAAGGTACACCAGCAGGGTCTTGCGCAGCAGATGCAGCGCCGCCAGCGGGTGAAAGTGCTTTTCCCGGTTCATACGTTGCCCTCCATCAGAACCGCTGCCAGCGCAGTGGCCTGTGCGGCGGGGATGCCGGGCAGCACCAATTGCAGCCCCGGGCTGCGCACAAGGAGCACAGTGCACCCCTGCCGCCCACAGCAGCGGGGTGCGCAGCAGCTGCACACCGGTGACCGCCCGGCGCGGGATGCGGTGCAGCACAGGGACAGCTACCCCGGCCTGCACCGTGACGCTGTCCGCCGTCAGGGCGGCGACAAAGCTGCAGCAGCGCGCCCGGACAAGCGCCACCAGCGCCGCCCATACAGCGCAAAAGACTGCCCCCGCCCACACGCTCTGCCAGAAGGCAAAGGGCGCGCAGACCAGCCCGGGCACAGCTGCCCAGACGCAGAGCACCCGGCGGGCGCGGGGCGGCAGCACCAGCGCGGTGCGCAGCAGCTCCTGCTCGCTCATTTGTGGGAGGAAAGACCCCATGCATCCATCAGCAGATGCAGGGTGTCGTCCTGTGTCAGGCACAGCAGCCTATCCCACGGCAGCAGCACCGTGCTGCCGTGAGGGATGATGAACTCGGTATCCCGGGTGATGCTGACCAGAATGGCATCGCCGGGAATGGGGATCTCCTTGATCTCCTTGCCCGCAAACTGAAAGTCCTCCGGCAGCAGGATCTCGTTCAGGCTGGCAGTGCCGCCGCCCAGAGACAGCAGCTGCCGGATGGTGTCGGTCTCGATCTCCCGCTCCAGGATATGGCTCAGGTTGTCGGTGCCGCACACCACGGTGTCCACGCCCAGCGTGTGCAGGATGTCCCGGTTTTTGGGGTTGGAGGCGCGCGCCACGGTGCGGTTCACGCCGAACTCCCGCTTGGCGATCTGGCACGCCACCAGATTGGTCTCGTCGGTGTTGGTCACCGCCACAAAGGCGTCGCAGCTGGCCACATCGGCGGTGCGCAGGGTGTCAAAGCTCAAGGAGTCGCCGCAGATGACCGGGATATCCAGCGTATCCGCAAGGGTGCGGCACAGCGCCTCCTGCGGCTCGATGATGGTCACCTTATGGTGGTGGGACAGCAGGCTTTGGGCAAGATACATGCCCACCCGGCCGCCGCCGGCAATACAAACTTTCATATCGTTACCTCATTCTACGGTCTGTAAAGCAAAAACAGGCTGTTTTACTTGGAAAGTGCCCGGAACACCGCCTGCTCGGTCAGCACGGTGGGGCAGATGGTCTCCAGCTCGTAGGCCTTGTGGTATAAAATTTGCAGATGCGGGTCGGATACCCGGCAGATGACCTTGTCCCGGCGGAAGATGTTCTTGGCCAGCTGCGCCGCCATCAGGTTCACCGAGTCCTCCTCGGTCACCGCCGCCACGGCGTCGCAGTTCTCCACGCCGCCCCGGCGCAGGGTGTCCGGGTCGGTAGGGTCGCCCACAAGGGCAGTGCCGTGAAAGGTATAATCGTCAAAGGCATCCAGACGCTTGAGCTGCTCAGGGTCCTTTTCCACCACCGAGATATCATGGCCGATGCGCTCCAGATCGCGGATCAGCGCCGCACCCACCTGATCGCAGCCGATCACCAGTATGTTCATGAAGGTTCACCTCGTTGTTCTCAGTGCTTTTTGCGCCGGGCGCAGAAAGCGGACAGACTTCTTATTTTTATAGTATAGCACATTTCCCGGGGCAGATAAATACAGCGCCCGGGGGAAAATTTCTATAATCTGTATGCACAGCGGCTCATAGTATGGTATACTGGAACTGCTTTTGAAAAAACTACGCATCCAACCGGGTGCTGCAGGAGGGATTTATTACGTTTTTCGAGATCATCAAAGCGATCCTGATGGGTATTGTGGAGGGCATTACCGAGTGGCTGCCCATCTCCTCCACCGGCCACATGATTCTGGTGGAGCAGGTCGTCAAGTTCAATGCCAGTGAAGAATTCATGTCCATGTTCCGGGTGGTCATCCAGCTGGGTGCCATTCTGGCCGTGGTGGTGCTGTTCTGGAATAAGCTGTGGCCCTTCGGGCTGCGGCAGGGCAAGGTCATCTCCAAGCCCAGCGTGTGGAACCTGTGGTTCAAGGTGGTAGCCGCCACCCTGCCGGTGCTGGTCATCAGCCCGCTGGACGATTGGATGGAGGAGCACTTCTATAACTACATCACCGTAGCCGCCATGCTGATTTTGTACGGCGTGCTCTTCCTTGTGGTGGAAAACCGCCGCACCACACCCCGGGTCACAAAGCTGGAACAGATCAGCTACCGGGACGCGCTGCTCATCGGCGTGTGGCAGTGCCTTGCTATTATCCCCGGCACCTCCCGCTCCGGCGCTACCATCGTGGGCGGTCTGCTGCTGGGTCTCTCCCGCGCCTGTGTGGCCGAGTTCACCTTCTATCTGGCCATCCCGGTCATGGCGGGTGCATCCCTGCTCAAGGTGGTCAAGTTCGCGGTTTCCGGTACGGCCATCACCGGCACCGAGATCGCCGTACTGCTGGTGGGCTGCGTTGTGGCCTTTGTCGTCAGTCTTGCAGCTATCCGCTTCCTGATGGACTACGTCAAGCGCCACGACTTCAAGTTCTTCGGCATCTATCGCATCGTGCTGGGTGCGATCGTGCTGGCTGTGGCGGCCATCACCGCGCTGGCATAAGAGAAATTTTGTTATGATAAAACAGGGGCTGTTGCTTGCGCAACAGCCCCTGTTTTTAGTACCAAAACCTTACTCTTCCGCTTTTTTCACCTTTACGCGCCACTTGTGGGACATATACTCCGAGCGCAGTTTGTTGGTAACAAAGGTCTGGCTGCTGTACAGGCCGTGGTGGCCGGAGAGCATAAAGCAGATACCGCAGCCCAGCGCGATGAGCTCCAGCCCGGCGCCGCTGAACAGCTCAAAGCCCAGCAGGATGGAGGGGATCAGGACGTTGGTGGCACCGCAGAAGATGGACACCAGCCCCACCGCCGCCGCAAATTCGGCGGGCAGGCCCAGCAGCGGGCCGACCACGCAGCCGAAGGTAGCGCCCACAAAGAAGCTGGGCACCACCTCGCCGCCCTTGAACCCGCAGGCAAGGGTCAGCGCGGTAAGGAAGATCTTGCACAGAAAATCCCACGGCAGTGCCTGTCCCTGCTCCACGGCAGCGGTGATGACGCTCATGCCCGCGCCGTTATAGCGCCCCACGCCGAAGAGATAGGAAAAGCCGATGACCAGCACGCCGCCCGCAAAGACCCGCACCCACGGGTTTGGGAGAAGCTTTGGCACGGTGTGCTCCATGAAGTGGAGGGTGTAGCAGAACAGGCGGGAAACGGCAGCGCAGGCCACGCCCAGCAGGATGACCAGCAGGGCGGTGCGGACATTCAGCTCCGGCGCAGTGAGGGCAAAGTGGGTGGGCGCGATGCCAAAGACCAGCGAGCAGCCGTAGGCGATGAGGGCAGAGGTAAAGGCGGGGACAAAGGCAGAAGTAAAGGTCAGACCCACATCCTCCACCATCATAGCAAAGCAGGCCGCCGCCAGCGGGGTGCCGAACAGGGCAGAGAAGAACGCAGCCATGCCGCTGATGGTGGCGGTGCGGCGGTCGTGGTCCTTAAGCCGCAGCAGGGTGCCAAGATTCCAGCCGATGCTGCCGCCCATCTGCAAGGCAGCGCCCTCGCGGCCGGCAGAGCCGCCGCACAGGTGGGTGAGCACCGTGCCAAGAAAGATGGCGGGCACCAGCAGAATGCTGACCGGTTCGCCGCTCTGCACAGCGCGGATAACGTTGTTGGTGCCCACGCCCTCGCACTTTGTTACTTTATAAAGGGCGGTGATGAGCAGACCCGCCACAGGCAAAAGGAACAGCAGCCAGGGCTGCGCGGCACGCAGCTCGGTGGCGTGCTCGACAGCAAGATGGAACAAGGTGCCCAGAAATCCGCAGAGCAGACCCATGGGGACCGCCAGAAAGAACCATTGCAGCGCCACCCGGACGGCGGCTACGGCTTCGCGCCGGAATGTATCAAAATCGTTCATAGAAATAACTCCTGTATCTTGACATCCGTTCTGTTTTTTGGAACCGATATAAGATAACACCGCAGGGCAGGACTGTCAACCCCAAAATGGGCAGAGAAAAACGGCGCTGCTCATTTTCTGTTTACACCGCTCGGCCGGGTGTGCTATACTGAAGGCAGTACCGCACAATTCCCGCCTGACGGCTCAAGCACCGTTCCGGCGGCTGCGGCACGGCATCTGCGTTGCCAAAATGCTCGATAATACACAAAGTATTATCTGCGCTTTTGGCTTAGCATCTGCCGCACCTCGCTCGCCGTATCGGCACTTGGAATCATGTGGTATTGCCTGAACAAAAGAGAGTCCGCGCGGCAGACGCCGCCGGAAGGATATGGGAGGAAAAACACCATGGAAGCATCCAAAGTTTACTATACGGATTTCCGCTGTCCGGTGGGCACCAGCCTGCTGGAAAAGCTGCGCCGGGTGTGCATTGCCGCCGGCATCAAGGACATCGACATGGACGGCCGGTTCGTGGCCATCAAGATGCACTTCGGCGAGCTGGGCAATCTGGCTTTTCTGCGTCCCAACTACGCCAAGGTGGTGGCAGACCTGTGCAAGGAGCAGGGCGGTATGCCCTTCCTGACCGACTGCAACACCCTGTACCCGGGCAGCCGCAAGAATGCGCTGGAGCACCTGAGCTGCGCCCAGCTGAACGGCTTCTGGCCCATGACCACCGGCTGTCAGGTGATCATCGGTGACGGTCTGCGCGGCACGGATGAGGTGGAAGTGCCGGTGCCCAACGGCGAATACTGCAAGACCGCCAAGATCGGCCGCGCCATCATGGATGCGGACGTGTTCATCAGCCTGACCCACTTCAAGGGCCACGAGACCACCGGCTTCGGCGGCGCGATCAAGAACATCGGCATGGGCTGCGGTTCCCGCGCGGGCAAGACCGAGCAGCACGCTGCCGGCAAGCCCGCCGTGCAGGAGGGACTGTGCCGCGGCTGCCACCGCTGCGCCAAGGAGTGCGGCTCGGACGCCATTACTTACAATGCCGAAAACAAGGCGGTCATCGACTACGACAAGTGCAAGGGCTGCGGCCGCTGCATCGGTGCGTGCAGCTTTGACGCCATCTATTCTCCCAACGACTGCGCCAACGAGCTGCTGGACCGCAAGATGGCCGAGTATGCCGCCGCAGTCTGCCACGACCGTCCCTGCTTCCACGTTTCTCTGGTGCAGGACATCAGCCCCAACTGCGACTGCCACTGCGAGAACGATGCACCCATCCTGCCGGATATCGGCATCTTTGCGTCCTTTGACCCGGTGGCGCTGGACCAGGCCTGCGTGGACGCCTGCCTGAACGCCGCCCCGCTGCCCAACAGCCAGCTGGGCACGAACCTTGCAAAGCCGGGCTGGAACTGCTACCACGACAACTTCAAGGACTCCAACCCCAACATCGAGTGGAAGGCCACCCTTGAACAGGCCGAGAAGGTGGGCATGGGCACCCGCCAGTATGTGCTGAAAAAGGTATAACGACAAAATGGGGCGCTGACCACACGGTCAGCGCCCCATTGCGCTTTAAAATTTAAGGTTGCGTTTAAGCCTCGCCGTTCGTCTCCGGCACGATATCGTCCAGCACGCTTTGCAGCGCCTGCCAGTTTTTCAGGGTGCAGCCGGGCAGGGTGTCAGCGTCCAGCCCTGCGTCCGCGATGCGGTCGGTCATGCTGTCCTTGTCGCTGAGCAGGTCCAGCGCGGCGTCCTTGATCAGCGGCCAAGCCTCGGCAAAGCCTTCCTGCTGGTTGTCGGTCAGGCCGTCGTACCAGCTGTAAAAGGCCTCCTGAATGGCTTCCGGGGAGCGGCTGGACATCCGTGCGCCCTCGGCCCATTGCAGCAGCGATGCCGCCGCGATGACCGATTTCAAGGAGCAGCCGGATACCCCGGGCCCCCAGCCCAGACAAGGCGCAAAGGCGTTTTCCGTGCCGGTGATGGAGAACACCGAGTTCTCATCAAAGTTGCCGGGGTTCAGCTCTCCGGTGTTGGCTTCTGTGGTGGAGGAGGGCAGCTCACTGCTGCCGGAAGCGGATGCGCTGTCCGAGGCGGGTGCAGCGCTGGATGCGGGGCTGCTGTCGGCAGAGCCGTTGCAGGCTGCCAGCAGGCAGCCCAGTAAAGCGGCGCACAGCAGCAGCGCAAGGGAGCGGATATATTTCGATGTCATAAGAAAAACCTCCGTAACTGGTGCCCCGGCAAGCCGCCGGAGCAAAGCGGGATCTACACCCTAAGTATACGTTCTGCGCACGGCGTTGTCAATCGTTCTGCGCAGGACGAATTTCAAGCAGACCTGTGCAGGATATACAAAAATGCAGCTTGAATTTCGGGCAGTTCAACGCATTGACATTATCCGCGCTGGCTCGTATAATCAAAAGCAGACAAGTGAATTTATCAGTGCGTGTAACTGTTCGATCAGGCATGAGCATCAGAGGGAAGGCGGCAACGGCATCCCTTTGGTTCTTGTGCCCTTTTTCTTTTTCACAAGAGCTGCGGCATGGAAGCGGAGGAGTGCGGCGATGCAGGCTGTAAAGGTATTCAATAACAATGCGGTGTCGGTGGTCATGCCGGACGGCAGGGAAGCCATTCTCGTGGGCAATGGGCTTGGGTTTGGCCGCCGCCCGGGGGACGTGATCGACAAAAGCCGCGTTTCCAAGGTGTACTATGTGCAGAACGAACTGCAGACCAAGTTCCTCAAGATGCTGGATAACGTCACCCCGCAGGTGATGCAGGCCGCCGAGCGCATCTCGCTGGCGGCAGAGGAGCAGGGCATCCTGCTCAGCAGCAAAAGCACCATCTCGCTGGTGGACCACATCAGTTTTGCGCTGGAACGTGTGGAAAAGGGTACTTTTCTGCCCAACCTCATGCTTTCGGAGACCCGGATGCTGTACCCGAAGGAGTACGCGGTGGGGCAAAGGGCGCTGGAACTTGTCCGGCAGTTCTGCGGCGTACAGCTGCCGGCGGACGAAGCGGGCTACATTGCCCTGCATCTGGTAGCCGGTGCGGCGGACGGCGCGCTGGCTTACGATACCGTAAAGTTCGTCAAGGCGGTCAAGGAGATCATCTGCGACACCTATCACTGCACCTTTGAGGAAGAAAGCCTTGAGACCACCCGCCTGACCGTACACCTCAAGTTTCTGGCGGCGCGCATCCTGCGGCACACCCCGTGGCAGGACGCAGGGCTGGAATCCATGTATACAGTGCTTTTGCAGCGCGACAGCCGCAACGAGGTGTGCTTGCAGCGCATCAATGCCTATCTGCGGCAGGAATTTGATTATGAGCTGGATCATCAGGAGCAGGTCTATCTGCTCATCCACCTGACCAAGATCGTTGGTTAAAATGTTTCAACAGGGCGTCCGGAAGCCCTGCGGAATAGAAATCATCCCCCAAAACAGTCAAGTCAAAAAGTGAGGAGTATTACACGATGAAAGAAAAAGTCATGAATGGCTTGGAAAAGTTCTCCAAAGCCATGCTCTCACCGCTGTCGTATATCTCGGCAGCAGGCCTGATCCTTGTGCTGGGCGCATTGCTTACCAGCACAAGCCTTAGTGCGATGATCCCCGTTCTGCAGTGGACCCCCATCAAGCTGCTGGGACAGCTGATCTACAACTGCATCATGGTCATCATCAACAACCTCAGCCTGATGTTCTGCGTAGGCATCGCAGCGGCGCTGGCCAAAAAGAACAAGCAGCAGGCTGCCATCATCGGCCTGATGAGCTACTTTATGTACCTGACCGCCGGCAACGTCACCCTGACCCAGCTGGGTATGCTGGCCGAGGCTGACCCGATGGTGGGTCTGTACGGCACCGGTCAGTCCACCGTGTTCGGCATCCAGACGGTGGATATGGGCGTGTTCGGCGGCATCCTGCTGGGCTTGGTCTGCGGCTGGGTGTACAACCGCACCTGTGAAAAGCAGTTCAAGGGCATCATCACCCAGATCTACTCCGGCAACCGCTGGTCCTTTACCTGCATGGTGGTCTTTTCCATCCTGTTCGGCTTTGGCTCCTGCTTCTTCTGGCCGCCGGTGCAGAACGTCATCAGCGCACTGACCGATCTGATCGCCACCTCCGGCAACTTCGGCCTGTTCCTGTACGGCTTCCTGGAGCGCTTCCTCATCCCCACCGGCCTGCACCACCTCATCTACACCCCCTTCCAGTTCTCTGCACTGGGCAACAGCCTGACCGTGGGCGATGCCACCTACACCGGCTCCTACATCGTCATGATGATGGAGTACAGCATGGGTCTGCCCTTCTCGGACGGCATCGTGTGGATGTACACCGGCTTCACCAAGACCTTCGGCTACTTTGGCATCGTGGCGGCCTTCATCTTCTGTGCCCGCAAGGAGAACCGTAAAAAGACCGCTGCCGTTCTGGTGCCGCTGGCGTTTACCGCCTCTCTGGCTTCCATCACTGAGCCGCTGGACTTCATGTTCTGCTTCACTGCGCCCATCCTGTGGGTGGCACACGCCTGCATCTCCGGCCTGTTCATCGTGCTGCTGCACATCTTCCATGTCACCGGCTTTACCACCAACCTCCTCGGCTCGGTGCTGATGAACCTTTCTGCCGGTGCAGATAAGACCAACTATCCCACCCTGTACCTGCTGGCGCTGTGCCAGATCGCAGTGTACTTTGTGGTGTTCACCCTGCTGATCAAGGCCTTCAACCTGCACACCCCCGGCCGGGAAGAGGTGAGCACCGAGACCGCGGGGAGCGATGCACCCGCCAAGAAGGCAAGCGTGAAGAACGCTGCCGAGGTCCAGTGCGTCATCGACGGTCTGGGCGGCAAGGAGAACATCCTGTCGGTGGACAACTGCTTCACCCGCCTGCGGGTAAACATCAAGGACCCCGCAAAGCTGGACGAGGAAAGCATCAACAAACTGCCGAACAGCGGCATCGTGAAAAAGGGTACCGATATCCAGATCGTTTACGGTCTGCAGGTGGCCGATATCAAACGTGCCGTGGAGGCACAGCTGGAAAACCAGTAAACCGCTTTACCGTGTCCCGGCGGATTGCGCCGGGCTAACCTGAAAAATACAAAAAAGGAGCGTTTATACTATGGTCATTACCATTGCTGGCGGCGGTAGCACGTTTACCGCCGGTATCGTCAAATCCATCGCCCTGCGCCGGGAAGAACTGGAAGTGGACGAGATCCGTCTGTTCGACATCAACAAGGAGCGGCAGGACAAGGTTGCCGTTGTGGTGGACTGGGTCCTGCACAAGGAACTGAATACCGACATCAAGCTGGTGGTCACCACCGATGTGCAGCAGGCTTACACGGATGCCTCTTTTGTGTTTGCCCAGATGCGCGTGGGCGGCTACGCCATGCGGGAGCAGGACGAAAAAATCCCTCTGCGCCACGGCTGCGTGGGACAGGAGACCTGCGGCTGCGGCGGCATGGCATACGGCATGCGTACCATCTTCCCCATGATCAAGCTGATCGACGACGTGGAAAAGTATGCCAAGAAGGACTACTGGATCCTGAACTACTCCAACCCCGCCGCCATCGTATCCGAAGCCTGCCGCAAGCTGCGCCCGAAGGCACGGATCATCAACATCTGCGATATGCCCATCGCCATCATTGACGTGGTGGCAGCTGCCATGGGCATCCAGAACAAGAAGGAGATCGTTTACGATTACTTTGGCCTGAACCACTTTGGCTGGTTCACCTCCATCCAGTACCGCGGCGAGGACCTGATGCCCAAGCTGCGCGCCTACATCAAGGAGAACAAGATCCTTCTGCCGGAAAGCTACCTCAAGGGCATGGGCGCGCTGACCTCCTCCAGCAGCCAGAACCGCCACACCAAGGGCAGCTGGTACTATGTGTGGAAGGGCGAGTACGAGATCATGGAAAACTTCCCGGAGTACCTGCCCAACACCTACCTGAACTACTATCTGCAGGCCAGGAGTTCGTGGAGCACTCGGACCCGAACCACACCCGCGCCAACGAGGTGGAGGAGACCCGTGAAAAGAACCTGTTCGACGGCATCGACCACTACCTCAAGACCGGCAAGGTGGACGCCAACACCTTCTATGCCGGCAGCCACGGCGACTGGATCGCAGATCTTTCCGCTGCGCTGAAGAACGACACCAAGGCACGCTTCCTCATCATCACCGAGAACCGCGGCGCGATCCCCAATATGCCCTATGACGCAATGGTGGAGCTGCCCGCCTACATCGGCAAAAACGGCCCGGAGGTCATTGCCCGGGACAACATCCCGCTGTTCCAGCAGGGCTTGATGATGCAGCAGCTCAACAGCGAAAAGCTGCTGGTGGAGGGCTGCGTGGAAGGCAGCTACGAGAAGGTGCTGCAGGCCTTCACCCTGAACAAGACTGTGCCCAGCATGAACGTTGCA
>VOFB01003553.1_pt1 | contig 44670 bp, 64 predicted proteins | sample 5384141 | NCBI WGS metagenome assembly VOFB01 (sample SAMN12384721, study PRJNA508395) | human gut metagenome | isolation source: healthy gut A | host: Homo sapiens | reverse complement strand
GCCCTCGGGTTATTAGTACTGGTCAGCTCAATGACATTACTGCACTTACACTTCCAGCCTATCAACCAGGTAGTCCTCCTGGGGCCCTTACTCCAGCCTAATGGATGGGAGATCTCATCTTAGGGTTAGTTTCACGCTTAGATGCCTTCAGCGCTTATCAGGTCCAGACGTAGCTACCCAGCTGTGCCGTTGGCACGACAACTGGTGCACCAGAGGTCTGTCCATCCCGGTCCTCTCGTACTAAGGACAGCTCCCTTCAAATCTCCGGCGCCCGCAACAGATAGGGACCGAACTGTCTCACGACGTTCTGAACCCAGCTCGCGTGCCACTTTAATCGGCGAACAGCCGAACCCTTGGGACCGAATACAGCCCCAGGATGTGACGAGCCGACATCGAGGTGCCAAACCTCCCCGTCGCTGTGGACGCTTGGGGGAGATCAGCCTGTTATCCCCAGGGTAGCTTTTATCCGTTGAGCGATGGCATTTCCACTCACATACCACCGGATCACTAACTCCTACTTTCGTACCTGCTCGACCCGTCGGTCTCGCAGTCAAGTTGGCTTATGCGTTTGCACTCTATGCACGATTTCCGTCCGTGCTGAGCCAACCTTTGAGCGCCTCCGTTACGCTTTTGGAGGCGACCGCCCCAGTCAAACTGCCCACCTAACAGTGTCCCCCGACCAGATTCATGGCCGCAGGTTAGAAAACCAGCAATACAAGGGTGGTATTCCAAGGTTGCCTCCATCCAAGCTGACGCCCGGGTTTCGCTGGCTCCCACCTATCCTGTACATGCATTACCGAACTTCAGTATTAGGCTACAGTAAAGCTCCATGGGGTCTTTCCGTCTAGTTGCGGGTAACTGGCATCTTCACCAGTACTACAATTTCACCGGGCGGGCTGTTGAGACAGTGCCCAAATCATTACGCCTTTCGTGCGGGTCAGAACTTACCTGACAAGGAATTTCGCTACCTTAGGACCGTTATAGTTACGGCCGCCGTTTACCGGGGCTTCAATTCAGGCCTTCGTTTGCCCTAAGTCCTCCTCTTAACCTTCCGGCACCGGGCAGGCGTCAGCCCCTATACGTCATCTTTCGATTTAGCATAAACCTGTGTTTTTGGTAAACAGTTGCTTGGGCCTATTCACTGCGGCCTCTTTCGAGGCTCCCCTTATTCCGAAGTTACGGGGTCAACTTGCAGAGTTCCTTAACAACCCTTCTCCCGCTGGTCTTAGGATTTTCTCCTCATCTACCTGTGTCGGTTTGCGGTACGGGCGCCTTAGTATACCTCATGCCTTTTCTCGCCACAGAGCATCGCGGACTTCCCTACTATATTTCGGTCCCTTTCGCCCCGGTCGACCAACGCCCGGGTCCCGCTATCTCCAAGTGTCCCCGTGCGGTTTAAGTTTCGGTGGTTACGGAATTTCAACCGTATGTGCATCGACTACGCCTTTCGGCCTCGCCTTAGCTCCCGGCTTACCCTGGGCGGACGAACCTTCCCCCAGGAAACCTTAGATTTTCGGCCATTATGATTCCCACATAATTCTCGCTACTCATTCCGGCATTCTCACTCGAATACAGTCCACCGCTGCTTCCGCTGCGACTTCACCCCTCATTCGACGCTCCCCTACCACTGTATTTCTACAATCCTAAGCTTCGGTTGTACGCTTAGCCCCGTTAAATTTTCCGCGCAGGACCACTCGACCAGTGAGCTATTACGCACTCTTTTTAATGTATGGCTGCTTCTGAGCCAACATCCTGGTTGTTTTCGCATTCCCACATCGTTTCCCACTTAGCGTATATTTGGGACCTTAGCTGTAGATCTGGGCTGTTTCCCTCTGACAATGAAACTTATCTCACACTGTCTGACTGCTGATGACCAATTCTCCGGCATTCTTAGTTTGATAGTCTTTGGTAACCTTATCGGCCCCTAGGACATTCAGTGCTTTACCTCCGGGAATCTATTATCAACGCTAGCCCTAAAGCTATTTCGGGGAGAACCAGCTATCTCCGAGTTCGATTGGAATTTCTCCGCTATCCACAAGTCATCCGCCGTCATTGCAACGAGGGTCGGTTCGGCCCTCCATGGAGTTTTACCTCCACTTCAGCCTGCTCATGGATAGGTCACCCGGTTTCGGGTCTATGGCAACGAACTTTATGCGCCCTATTCAGACTCGCTCTCGCTTCGCCTCCGGTGCTGAATACCTTAAGCTTGCTCGTTACTATAACTCGCCGGACCGTTCTACAAAAAGTACGCCATCACACTTTAACGTGCTCTGACTGCTTGTAAGCACAAGGTTTCAGGTTCTCTTTCACTCCCCTCCCGGGGTCCTTTTCACCTTTCCCTCACGGTACTGCTCCTCTATCGGTCACTGAGTAGTATTTAGGCTTGGAGGGTGGTCCCCCCTGTTTCCCGCCGGGTTTCACGTGTCCAGCGGTACTCTGGATCCTGACGGATACGCTTCGCTTTGCGCTTACGGGGGCTCTCACCCCCTGTGGCCGGCCTTCCCATGCCGTTCGACTAAACTATTGCGCCGTTATGTGAGTCCACAACCCCAGGGAATAAATCCCCTGGTTTGGCCTCTTCCGCGTTCGCTCGCCACTACTTACGGAATCTCTGTTGATGTCTTTTCCTCGCCCTACTTAGATGTTTCAGTTCAGGCGGTTCCCCGCGTACGCCTATTTGATTCAACGCACGCTGACGGAGGTTTGCTCCGCCGGGTTCCCCCATTCGGAAATCTGCGGGTCACAGGATATTTGCTCCTCACCGTAGCTTATCGCAGCTTGTCACGTCCTTCGTCGGCTCCTGATGCCAAGGCATTCCCCTTGCGCTCTTATTAGCTTGACCTATTCGAACAATCTTACAATTGGTTCTCTTAGTTGAATTATGCAGGCTTCTTACGAGATGTTTTAGCTAATTGTAATTTGTTACCCTCGCGCTTGCGCGCGTTTTCCAAAATACTCTAAAAACTTTCTTGCGATTTGCATCGCAAGCCTCTCTGTTGCCTTGCTGTTGTTTCTTTGAGTTACATTGTTCAGTTTTCAAGGTGCAGGTCCCAACATCTTTTGATGTCAGATCTCAAAATTCAATCCCTTGAATTCTGAGATCCAATGTCAAACGACATCTTCTTTTGGTGGGCCCGAGTGGGCTCGAACCACCGACCTTGCGATTATCAGTCGCACGCTCTAGCCAGCTGAGCTACGGGCCCGTATTTGGTGGAGATTAGCGGGATCGAACCGCTGACCTCCTGCTTGCAAGGCAGGCGCTCTCCCAGCTGAGCTAAACCCCCATCTTGTCTCCACGGGCGTGTGCCCTCTAAATTAAACAACGTACCATTCCGCGCTCCAGACGCTAACCTTAGGACTCCGAGACAATATTTCATGCCTCATGTCTCCTTAGAAAGGAGGTGATCCAGCCGCACCTTCCGATACGGCTACCTTGTTACGACTTCACCCCAATTACCGAACCCACCTTCGACAGCGCCCTCCTTGCGGTTAGGCTACCGGCTTCGGGTGTTCCCGGCTCTCATGGTGTGACGGGCGGTGTGTACAAGGCCCGGGAACGTATTCACCGCGGCATGCTGATCCGCGATTACTAGCGATTCCGACTTCGTGCAGGCGAGTTGCAGCCTGCAGTCTGAACTGGGATGGCTTTTAGGGGTTCGCTCCACCTCACGGTCTTGCATCCCTCTGTTAACCACCATTGTAGTACGTGTGTAGCCCAGGACATAAGGGGCATGATGATTTGACGTCGTCCCCACCTTCCTCCGTTTTGTCAACGGCAGTCTCGCTAGAGTGCTCTTGCGTAGCAACTAACAATAAGGGTTGCGCTCGTTGCGGGACTTAACCCAACATCTCACGACACGAGCTGACGACAACCATGCACCACCTGTGTGGGATGTCCCGAAGGAAAAGTGTATCTCTACACCGGTCATCCCCATGTCAAGCCCTGGTAAGGTTCTTCGCGTTGCTTCGAATTAAAGCACATAATCCACCGCTTGTGCGGGCCCCCGTCAATTCCTTTGAGTTTCAACCTTGCGATCGTACTCCCCAGGTGCAATACTTATTGCGTTAGCTGCGGCACGCAGGGGTTAGTCCCCGCACACCTAGTATTGATCGTTTACAGCGTGGACTACCAGGGTATCTAATCCTGTTTGCTCCCCACGCTTTCGCGCCTCAGCGTCAGTTACTGTCCAGCAGACCGCCTTCGCCACTGGTGTTCCTCCTAATATCTACGCATTTCACCGCTACACTAGGAATTCCGTCTACCTCTCCAGCACTCAAGAACTACAGTTTCAAATGCAGGCCAGAGGTTGAGCCCCTGGTTTTCACGCCTGACTTGCAATCCCGCCTACACGCCCTTTACACCCAGTAAATCCGGACAACGCTTGCCACCTACGTATTACCGCGGCTGCTGGCACGTAGTTAGCCGTGGCTTATTCGTCGGGTACAGTCTGTTCATCGTCCCTGACAAAAGAAGTTTACAACCCGAAAGCCTTCTTCCTTCACGCGGCGTTGCTGGGTCAGGCTTGCGCCCATTGCCCAATATTCCCCACTGCTGCCTCCCGTAGGAGTCTGGGCCGTGTCTCAGTCCCAATGTGGCCGGCCAACCTCTCAGTCCGGCTACTGATCGTCGCCTTGGTGGGCCGTTACCTCACCAACTAGCTAATCAGACGCGAGTCCATCTTTCAGCGATAAATCTTTGATACACAGATCATGCGGTCCATATATATTATGCGGTATTAGCAGTCGTTTCCAACTGTTGTCCCCTCTGAAAGGCAGGTTACTCACGCGTTACTCACCCGTCCGCCACTAGGCAGCCTAATCCGTTGACCGAAATCTCCATCATAAGCGCCCCCGTTCGACTTGCATGTGTTAAGCACGCCGCCAGCGTTCGTCCTGAGCCAGGATCAAACTCTCTATAAAATGGTATCTAAACAGCCATCCCGCTGTTCAAACCTTCATAGAGCTATTTGTCATAGCTTCAAACTTTTTATCGTTACAGTCTGCGTAATTGACTAACCGCTTCCTGCAACGTTTCAGCGAGCACTTCTTCAGTGCTCCGTCTGGTGCATTTTTGCTTCATGGTTACGTTGTTTAATTTACAAGGTACACGCCGTTCTCGCGGACAGCTTTATTAGATTACCACAGCTTCAAGCTTTTTGTCAAGAACTTTTCGCGGACAGCTTTGTTAGAATACCATACCTTCAAGCTCTTGTCAAGACTTTTTTTCATATTTTTCCAAAAAGTTTTTTCACAGCTCGGAAATATGGCCGCTCTGTATCAGTATTCCCGGTTTCCACCATTTCATGCATTCACCGGAAACTCCTCAGCGAACTATCGCCAGCAACTCTCTCAGGTCGTGGATAATGTAGTCCACCGGAAGTGTACCGATCACGTCCTGGCAGGTCGGATTATACCAACATACATGGAGTCGGCATTGATCCCCCTTGCATATCACTGGTAAGCGAATCGCCGATCAGCAGGCAGTTGTCCCGCGTGATGCCCGGGATATGCTCCAGTACATAATCAAAATAGAACTTATTCGGTTTTCATAGCCCACGCACTCCGACACAAAAGATTCTTTGACATACGGAGCGATCAGGGAACGCTGCATGCGGTCGGTATGTACGCTCTCCACCGAATTCGTCAGAATATAAATCTGGTGCTCCTGCGCCAGCTCCCGGCACTTCTTCCGCATAAGGCATCAGAAAACTCCCGCGGCCAAGGAACTCCATAAAAAATCCCGGTTGACTTCCTCGGGGTCTTCACTGCGGTGCAGCGCATCTAAAAAGCGCCGAAAGCGCTCCGTTTTCAAAAACTCTTTTGTAATCGTTCCCCTTTTCCAAATCCCGCCACAAAGGCTGATTGAACGCCTCAAACAACGCGCGGCTTTCCTCATTGCAGGGAAAACTGTATTTTGCGCACAGCAGGGAAAACGCCTTGTCTCCATTGCGCGAAAAGTCCAGAAGCGTATCGTCTGCATCAAATAATAAATAAGGATAACGAACCATAGCCTCACCTCAGGTATGTTTTCTGTCTGGTTATGTCTGAGTATACCATATTCTCCGTCCGGGTGCAATCACCAACTCTGCCCAGCAAGAATAGGATGGTGACGGAGGGAAGCTATGGAACAGACATTTTTGTAGCGGGCGGAGACGCCCGCCAGGAAGCAAATCATACATCAATTAAAGAGGCCGGCCGCAGCGTTTCCGCCCTTGGATTTCAAGCCGCCGATCACCTGACGCCGGAAATCGCCGCCCATCTGGGCGCGGCGGACATCATACTGCTCCCGCTGCCCGCAGCGGACAGCGACAACTGTCTGAACGCGCCCTCTATGGAAAAACGGCTGCCTATGGAAATGCTGTGGTCTCTGCTGCATCCGCAGCAAAAAAATTTTCGGTGGCATGCTGAGCGAAGCTCTGCTGCGTTCGGCCGCAGAGTATAATCTTCTGCCCATCGATTACTACAAACGAGAAGAATTCGTGCTCCGCAATGCCTACATTACGGCAGAAGGAGCATTGAGCTAACAATGGACCGCTTGAAACGCACCGTAAAAGGCACAAACTGCTTGATACTGGGGTACGGCAGAATCGGAAAGTTTCTGGCACGGCTGCTGCTGAACCTTCACGCCAGCGTGACCGTGGCAGCCCGCAAAGGAAAAAAGATCTGGTGCAGGCAGAACTGGACGGCTGTATCCCCTGTCCACTACGGGATCTGGCGGATGTCTTCCTCGCTGCGACGTACTTTTACAACACCATCCCCACCTCATTTTGGACCAAACTCTGCTCCCCCTGGTTCCCAAGTCGTGTCTGTGCATCGATCTGGCCTCCAAGCCCGGCGGCATCGACCTGCGCGCAGCAGAGCAGCTGGAACTTGAAACCATATGGGCCCTCGGGCTTCCCGGCAAGATCGCCCCGGGTTCCGCCGGGCAGGCCATCGTAGATACGGTCCTTCAAATTCTGACAGAACAGGAGGTGTCTTTATGAAAAAGGAGCGCATCGGCTTCGCCTTCTGCGGCTCTTTCTGCACGCACAAAAAAGTGCTGGAACAGTATCTCCTGCTGACGCAGGAATACGAAACAGTGATCCCCATCGTGTCAGAGAGCGCCGCTTCCACAGATACCCGCTTCGGAAGTGCCGCAGATTTCTTGAAAACCGTCAGAAACGGCCGCGGGCCGTTCGGCCATCCGCTGCATCCGCGACGCCGAGCCGATCGGGCCCAAGAAGCTGCTGGATGTGCTGGTCATCGCCCCTGCACAGGCAACACCCTGGCCAAGCTGGCCGGCGGCGTGACAGATTCCACCGTTACCCTGGCAGCCAAAAGCGCATCTGCGCAACGGCCGTCCCCACTTCTGGCTATCGCAAGCAACGACGCCCTGGCCGGTAACGCCGAAAACATTGGCCGTCTCTTGGCGCGTAAGCACTATTATTTCGTTCCCTTCGGGCAAGATGATCCAGAGGGAAAACCATGCTCCCTGGTAGCGGATATGAACCAGCTCCGCCCTGCGCTGGAGGCCGCCCTGCAGGGCCGCCAGCTCCAGCCTCTGCTCTTGCACACATAAGGGAGAAAAGCAGCCTGACCGTTCGCCGGTCAGGCTGCTCTTTTTCATCATCGATTCTGTTCCTGCTGCGCCCGCTTGTCCCGCAGTCCGCACCGGCATTCGTGCGCCTCACGCTGCGCCGGCGTAGCTGGCACCGACCAACCCGCTGACGCGGACACTCCATGCAGTCCCTGCGGCCGCAAACCCTTTTTCTCATCCATCATTCTGAAAACTCCTCCGCATCCTCTGCGCTTCTGGTCCCGCTTCAGTTCCCCGTGACCAGGTTGTAAGGCGTCGTCTGATACACATAATAATTCAGCCAGTTGGTATACAGGAGCTGCGCCGCGCTGCGCCAGCGGACAACAGGCGACTGCCGGGGATCATCATGCGGGAAATAATGTTCCGGCACATGGATCTCCTTCCCCGCCTCCATCCCGGAAATACTCCTTGGCCAGGGTATCGGCGTCGTATTCCGGATGACCCATGACAAAGAACTGGCTTCCGCTCTTTTCTTTCACCGCAAACACCCCGGCGGCCTCGGACACAGCCATCAGCTCCAAGCCGGGCACTTTCGGATCTCCTCCTGTGGAATTTCTGTCCAGCGGGAATGCGGCGCATAAAACGTATCGTCAAATCCCCGGAAAATGGGCGAATTGCGTTTGAGTACTGTGTGCTCATACACGCCGAAGAGTTTTTCCGGCAGCTGCCGCTTCTGCAGGCCGTAATGATAATACAGGCCCGCCTGGGCGCCCCAGCAGATATGCAGTGTGCAGTGTACGTTCGTTTTGCTCCATTCCATAATGCAGCACAACTCCTGCCAGTAGTCCACATCTTCAAATTCCATATTTTCAACCGGTGCACCGGTAATGATCATACCGTCGTAGCGCCGGTTTTTAATCTCATCAAACGTGCGATAAAATGATTCCAAATGCTCCTCACTGGTATGCTTGGCATCGTGGCTCACCACCTGCAGCAGTTCCACATCAATCTGCAGCGGCGTATTGGACAGCTTGCGCAGGATTTGCGTCTCTGTGGCAATTTTGGTGGGCATCAGGTTCAGGATCAACAGCTTGAGGGGACGGATATCCTGGTGGAGGGCCCGGTACTCCGTCATGACGAAAATATTCTCGCCCTCCAGCGTCGCCGTAGCGGGCAGAGAGTCCGGGATTCGAATCGGCATGGGTTCACTTCCTTGTCATTTGCTCTATCCTGTTCCAGAGTATTTTATCATGTTTGCCGCCTTCGTTCAAGCGTTCCGCCCCGGCTAGGACAGAACCGCAGAAAACCGACCCGCAGCATGGCAACAGGCCGCGGGCCGGCTGTATCAATCGTATGCCGTCATTCCACTGTGACGCTTTTGGCAAGATTGCGCGGCTTGTCGATATCGCAGCCGCGCTGCAGCGCCACATAATAGGCAAACAGCTGCAGCGGAACAACACCCAGAGAGGGCTGCACCACAGGATGGCTCTCCGGCACGGCAATGACCGCATCGGCAGTTTTTTCCATTTTCCCGCGGAACTCATCTGTCGTCACGGCCAGCACCTCCGCGCCGCGGGCTTTGACCTCCACCACGTTGCTTATGCTTTTATCCAGCAGCGCCCGGTAAGTGCCCAGCGCCACCACAAGCGTCCCATGTTCGATCAGGGGAAATGGTGCCGTGCTTCAGCTCTCCGGAAGCGTATGCCTCCGAGTGGATGTAACTGATCTCCTTTAAGTTTCAGCGAACCTTCCATACCCATGGCATAATCCAGATTCCGACCGATGAAAAAGATGGAATCATGATTGAAATAACAGGAGGCAAAATACTGGATATCCTCCACATGCGCCAGCACTTTTTCCAGTTTTTCCGGCAGCACCGCCAGTTCCTCCACAATGGCGCTGTACTCCGCCGACTCCACCGTGCCCAGCACGTCCGCCAGATACAGTCCCACCAGATCCATCAGCACAAGCTGCGTCGAATAAGCCTTCGTAGTCGCCACAGCGATCTCCGGTCCAGCCCAGGTATAGAGCACATCGTCAGACTCCCGGGCGATCGAAGATCCCACCACGTTTACAATGGCCAGTGTCCGGCCGCCCCGGCGCTTGGCCTCCCGCATGGCGGCCATGGTGTCCAGCGTCTCGCCGGACTGGCTGATGACCACCACCAGCGTGTGTTCATCCACCAAAGGCGCGCTGTAGCGGAACTCCGAAGCCAGGCACACTTCCACCGGCCGGCGCATCAGCTTTTCCCAGTTGTACTTGCTGACCATTCCCACATGATAGGAAGAGCCGCAGGCAATGATATAGATACGGGAGATCTCTTTCACATAGTCCGCCGTCAGGGCCACGTCATCGAGTACCACGGCCGTCCCTGATCCGGGGCGACACGGTTTTGCGCACGGCTTCCGGCTGCTCCATGATCTCCTTTGAGCATAAAGTGCGGATAGCCGCCTTTCTCCGCCGCAGAAACGTCCCAGTCCACCGTGTGGTGCTTCTTTGTCCACCGGTATCAGCTCATCGTCGAACACGTCAATGCTGTCTGCGGTCAGCACGGCGATCTCGCCATCGTCCATATACCACGTCCCGGTGTGCTTTGATGACCGCCGTTACATCGGAGGCCAGAAAATTCCCGTTCTCCCCATAACCCAGAATCAGAGGGCTGTCCTTACGTGCTGCGATCAGGGCATTCGGATAGTCAGCGCAGATGATACCGAAGGCGTAAGACCCTTCAATGCGGCGCAGCACGCGGCCCACCGCCTCCAGCATGTTGCCGCATTCATGATAGTGAAACTCCAGAAGCTGGGCCACCACTTCGCTGTCGGTATCGGAGGCAAAAGTCACGCCCTGCTTGATGAGGTGTTCTTTGATCTCCATGTAGTTTTCAATGATGCCGTTATGTACCAGGGCGATGCGGCCATTTTCGCCGATGGGGGATGGGCATTCACATCATTCGGCTCCCCGTGGGTCGCCCAGCGGGTGTGGCCAATCCCCAGCGTTCCGGACAGTTCCGCCCCGTCGCGGGTCAGCTCTCAGCACATGCAGCCGCCCCTTTGGCCTTTTTCACCTGCAGTCCTTCCTGTTCAGAACGCACAGCAATCCCCGCCGAATCATAGCCGCGGTACTCCATGCGTTCCAATCCATCCAACAAAATGGGTGCCGCTTCTTCTTTACCGACAAATCAACAATACCACACATAAAATTATAGTCTCCTTTTATTGTTCCTCCGCCCAATGATATGTATGACAAAGCCGCCCCGCGGCATAAAGACCGGCGCAACTGCAAATACTGAACGCGGAGGTGTTATCTGCATGCTGACTGCGCTGATCCGAACGATCATTCTTTATTTCCTGATCATGGCCGGCCTGCGGCTCATGGGCAAACGCCAGATCGGTGAACTGGAACCGTCCGAACTGGTGCTGGCACTGCTGATCTCTGATTTGGCTGCTGTTCCAATGCAGGATTTCGGCATCCCACTGATCAACGGTGTCCTTCCAATCCCTGACACTGCTGTCTCTGTCTATGATAATTTCTGTACTGAACCTGAAAAGCATCCGCTTCCGGGACCTGATCTGCGGCAGTCCCACCGTTATTATTCAGGAAGGCCACGTCCTGCAAAATGAGATGCGCCGTACCCGCTTCACTGTGGACGAACTGATTGAAGAACTGCGTCAACAGGGCGTGGTGGACCTTGCCACCGTGCAATACGCTATCCTGAAACCAATGGGAAACTATCCGTTCTCCTGTATCCGGATTATCAACCGCTGACGCCCAAGAGCGCCCAAAACCATAAAGTGGACGATACCGGTCTGCCCACCGTGCTCATCAGTGATGGACGGTTGCTGGAACGGAATCTGCATCGTCTGCATCTTGACCACACCTGGCTTCAGCGGCGGCTGGAGGAAAAGAATATCCCCTCCATACAATCGCTCTTTCTGCTGACCGTGGACAAACAGCATCAGCTCTATTTTCTCAAAAAGGAGTAACGTATATGAAACCTTTTTTCATTGCCTGCCTGATCCTGGTGTCCCTGTTCACTGCCGGCGCCATGAACCAGCGCACCGTGTCCGACATCAGCGATTCCATCCGCACACAGCTGAATGCATCCCAAGCCGCCGCCCAGCAGGAACAGTGGAATCCGCCGAGCGCCCTCTCCCAGGCCGACCGGACCTGGCAGGCGCACGAGGCATACCTTCACGTAGTTATCGAACACGACGAGATCGACGAAGCCGAAGCGCTGTTCACCGAAGTGAGCCAATACGCTCGACAGCACGACAGCGACAAATACTGCACCAGCGCCGAACGCTTGTGCACCCAACTGAACCATTTGGAAGAAAGTCAACAGTTGAGTATCAAAAATATTTTATAAACAAAAGCAATATAGATATTATAGTATAGCACGCAGCGCACCGCGGGCAACAAAAAATCGCTTGAACAAGCGATTTTTTGCCGCCGCGCGGGTCTTTTATTCCGTTTTCAGAAGCTCGGGCAGATACAGATCCTCCCTGTGCACCCGCGCGCAGGACAACGTGCACAGCCCGCCGCCCATTCCCGGCCCACATCCAGCGTGCAGTAATGCTCTCCTGTTTCTTCCGCCACCGGCCTGCGGCAGGAAAGCGCGCTGCCGCCGCGGCACTTCACACGGCTTTCCCGCTCCACCCATCCGGCATAAAATTCCTCCGGCGTTTCACTCAGGCGCAGTCGCCGCGCCCGCTGCGCCGTAACAGGGACGAATGCGCTCCACATCTGCCCCCACAGCCCGATCGCTCAGCGCGCACAGCGCAGCGCCTTCAGTGTGACTCAAGCTGAACTGCAGTTGAGGATATGCGGCAAAGCAGGGTTTTCCCCGTAGGCCATAGGAGAGCTCCGGTACAGAAGCACAGCCCAGCAGACGCGCTGCAGCGCGCCGCAGCATTGCATAAGCAGCACAGACTTGCCGCCGCTCCTCCATCTGAGGACGACCCAGCCGCCCCAAACGTTCCGGCGGTACCAGCTGCACCAAAAGATCCTCCGGAATTTTTTTCCCCCAGTGTGCCGTCAGCACCCAAGTGTCCATCGCCTTTTCCTCCAGCAGAATAGATAGATTTTATTATAGCCCTTCCCCGCAATCCTGTCAATTTGCTTATATTTCTGCTTTTCCATGTTTTTCGCCGTAAAAAAGGGATTTCAAAAATTTCTGCGTATATATAAAATAGTATGAAAAAGAGCGTTGCCCCATATTTTTCACGCCAAAGCGGAATAAACGGTTTTTCTTTTGGGCAAAATGTTCACAAGGAGGGGAAACATGTCAATTCCAGCCAATTTTTTGGATGAACTGATCGCACGCAGCGATATTGTCGATGTGATATCCGACTATGTTCATTTGACCAAAAAGGCAGCAACCTTTTCGGCCTGTGCCCTTTCCACAGCGAAAAGACCGGTTCCTTTTCCGTTTCCCCGGATAAGCAGATTTACCACTGCTTCGGCTGCGGCAAAGGCGGCGGCGTGATCAACTTCATCATGGAAGAGGAAAACCTCTCTTTTCCGGACGCCGTCCGTTTCCTGGCCAAACGCACCGGAATGGAGGTGCCCGAAGAAGACCGCCGTGGCGAAAGCAGCCGCCTGCGCACACGCGTACTGGCACTGAATAAAGACGCCGCCCGCTTCTATTATAAGCTGCTCCAGGGAAGCGAAGGACGTTCCGTGCAGCAATACCTGGACCGCCGCAGAATCACCCGCAAAACCGCCGTGCGCTTTTGGCATGGGGGCATCCATCGACCAGTGGGACGCGCTGATCCAGGCCATGATCAAACTGGGCTATACCAAAGCCGAGCTTTTAGCGGCAGGATTGGCCGTGCAGGGTAAAAACGGCGGCATCTACGATAAATTCCGCAACCGGCTCATGCTCCCCGTCATTGATGTGCGGGGCGACGTGGTGGCCTTTGGCAGCCGGGTGCTGGACAAGTCCGAGCCAAAATACATGAATACCTCGGAAACCATTACATATAGTAAGCGCCGCGCACTGTATGCCATGAACCTGGCCAAAAGTCGAAGCGCCCCAATATCATCCTGTGCGAGGGCAACCTCGACGTCGTCACGCTTCACCAGGCCGGGTTCGACAATGCGGTGGCTTCCATGGGCACTGCGCTGACAGTGGAGCAGACAAGGCTCCTGTCCCGCTACCCAAGGAAATTGTCATTTGTTATGACAACGACAATGCCGGAAAAATCGCCACCGAGCGCGCATTGCAGCTGTTGAACAATTCGGGTTTTCCGTGCGCGTTCTGCAGCTTCCCAATCGCATTGTGGATGGGAACAGCATCAAGCAGGATGCCGATGATTTCATCAAATTCCAGGGTCGCGAGGCTTTTGAACGCCTGCTCAGCGGCAGCGAAAACGGCGTGGAATACCGCATGGCCGTGATTGCATCAAAATACAATCTCAGTTCAGACACTCAGAAGGTGGCGTACTCCCGCGACGTCAGCACCCTTTTGTCCACCCTGGAGAACCCCGTGGGCGCGAAGTTTACGCCAACCGCGCCGCTGAAATATGCGGCATCAGTGCCCAGGCAATCTTGTCCGAGGCCCGGCACGCATTCCGCACCCGGCAGAAGCAGGACCGCGCCAAACAACAGCGCAAAGATTTAAATCCGGCCCTGGAACTCCAACCCAAAGAGCGCGGCGCCCGGTATGACAATCTTCGCTCTGCCCGAGCCGAAGAAGGCATTATCCGCCTTCTGGTTCTGGACAGCGCCCTGTTCTTTCCTACGGCGCCCATCGCTCCGCAAACCTTTTCTTCTCCTCTGCTGGCCAAAACCTATGCCGCCCTGCTGCGTTGCGCCCAGGAAGGCCGCAGCAACGGCATTGCCGTTCTGTCGGAATGTTTGACTGGCGAGGAGATGAGCCACATCACCAATATCCTGCAGCAGCCGGAATCCGCCGCATGGCGGGAACAGGCCCTGCAGGGACTACATATCCATTGTTCAAAGCGAGGCGGCCAAGCGCAGCCGCGCTGCGGCAGAAGATCCCTGACCGCAGCCATTGAGAAAAATAAAGAGAAAAAACAGTATGGAGGAAAACGGAATGGCTAATACAAAGAAAGCGCCCGGCAAGGAGCGCAGTACCGCAGAGGTCGAAGGCAGCCGTGAAGGAAATGGAAACACAAAGCGTCAGGACAGCACCAAAGAGGCTGCCGCCGGAGAAAAGATTCTGCAAAAGAATACAGTCAAAAAGGTTCCATGAAAAAAAAGCGGCCGCCTATGCAGAAGAGACAGAACTGGGTGCAAATGCAGCCGATAAAGCCGAAGAAGACACCACCGAAGTCAAACCGAAGCTGACCGGCAAACTGGACGAGAAAATGATCGCCTCCCTGCCTGCTTCCACCATTATCCAGGCCAGCGAAAAACTGCGCGACCTGCTCATCAAAGGGCGCAAAAAGAAAGCTCGACTCTGCCGAGCTTTCTGAAGTGTTGGACGATATGGATCTGGAAAGCGACCAGATGGACAGCATCTACGATACCCTCGAACTGCTGGGCATCGATACGGCCGGCGACGATTATCTGCCCGAACCCATTGATGACGCGGATCCGCCCCTGGAGGAGATCACAGAAATCGAAGAGGAAGAACTGGTCGATCCCAATACACTGGTGGATAACTTCAGCATCGACGATCCCGTGCGCATGTATCTGAAGGAAATTGGCAAAGTGCCGCTGCTCAGCCCCGATGAAGAGATCGATCTGGCCCAGAAAATGGCCGAAGGCAACGAAACTGCCAAGCAGAAGCTGGCGGAAGCCAACCTGCGTCTGGTGGTCTCCATCGCCAAACGGTATGTGGGGCGCGGCATGCAATTCCTGGACCTGATTCAGGAGGGCAACCTGGGACTGATCAAGGCCGTGGAAAAATTCGACTATACGAAGGGCTTCAAATTCTCCACCTATGCCACCTGGTGGATTCGCCAGGCCATCACCCGTGCCATCGCCGACCAGGCCCGCACAATCCGTATTCCCGTCCATATGGTGGAGACCATCAACAAGGTCATCCGTGTGTCGCGCCAGCTGCTGCAGCAGCTGGGACATGATCCCGTCTCCCGAAGAGATTGCCCAGGAGATGAATATGCCCGTGGACAAGGTGCGTGAGATCCTGAAAATCGCTCAGGAACCGGTTTCTCTGGAAACCCCCATCGGTGAAGAAGAGACTCCCCATCTGGGCGACTTCATCCCCGACGAAGACGCCAGCGAACCCAGCGAAGCCGCCTCGTTCACACTGCTCAAGGAGCAGCTGGTGGATGTGCTGAGCACACTGACCCCCGTGAGGAAAAAAGTGCTCAAGCTGCGTTTCGGCATTGAGGATGGCCGCAGCCGCACGCTGGAAGAAGTCGGAAAAGAATTCAACGTCACCCGCGAGCGTATTCGCCAGATCGAGGCAAAGGCACTCCGCAAACTGCGTCACCCCAGCCGCAGTAAAAACTGAAGGATTTCCTGGCCTGAACACAAATCCAATTCAGGGCGCACCGGAGCATCCCGGTGCGCCCTGTCTGTTTTATGCACCAAAGATCCGGCGACTCTCCCGCGCGGCCAAATCCATCACGCCGTCAAAGTCCACGAAAGGATGATAGATGAGCTCCAGCTCTTTGTGTTTTTCCCCCAGCCAAGCGCAAATGCTCTGCCCCTCGTCTTCCAGGGCTTCGGCCAAGCGCCGTTTCAGCCGCAGTCCACCCCGCAGCGTCCGCAGGCGTTCCCGATCCATCATAGCCTCCACTCGAACGCGCCGCGCCGATTTTTCCGGCAGCACAAAGGTATGATCTGTAGTCACAAAGGCTAGGCTCAGCTGCGGAATCAGCAAATGCGCAATGCGTGCCGGACAGTCGGATCGAGACAGAGCAGCACGTCAAATCCGTCCGCACAGACAATGCCCCGCAGCTCCTCCAGCGCCGCCGCGGTCAGATGGTAGCTGTCCTGCAGATCGTATATCCTGCCGCATAGCGCAAAAAAGGCTGTCTGTGCACCACCAGCGGCCCGCAGGTGTTAAGCCCCCAGGAAACGATGCTGCTCCCGCCCGATACCCCTCTTTTCTTTCCACGCTCCCGCTGCCAGATATTTTAAGTCTGCGGCGCAGCTTTTCATAATCAAATCCTGCCCCGGCACTGCCCTCCATCTCCGCACGCACTGCACCACAGGCATGCAGGCAGGCATAAGCTTTCCGGTATTCCGCCTGATATCCATTTGTGCAGGCAACAATCTCCCGCCGCCGTTCCTTCAGGCGGTCCACATTGTAAAACTGCCCCAGATTGACATAGCGGCCCACCGCTGCAGGATAAGCCGGCTCGACCACATGAGGCGCCGTTCCGTCAACTACTGCCGTCCCCAGCTGCGGCAGCCATACCGCGTCCAGTGAATCCGGATCGCCGCTGCAGCGTATGTATTCAATCTGAAGCCCTTTTTCCTCGGCCTGGTTAGCGATACAGCGCATGAAAGTCGATTTACCCACGCCCGGCCCGCCTTTGAGTACAATCAGGTCGCGCATACGCTCTCCTTCGCGCAGCTGATCATATAAACTGTAAAACCCTTCGGCGCTGTTGGCGCCTAAAAAAAACTCTGTTTTCAATGTCATGGCTCTGCTCCTCTCATTGCAATTCTCTATTTCCACCCTATGCGCTTCGGCTGCCCATTGACAAAAGAAAAACGATGTGATTACAATAAGATTTATATTTTTTCCCGTGCCGGCGGGCGCGCAGCGGCACGCATCCGCGGCAGCGGCAAAAGGAGGTACCTTATGAACAAGGAATTTCAAATGAAGCTGCTCTCCCTAATCGAGGCGCGACAGTAAGCTCTCCGAAGCCGAACTGGCACAGATGCTCGCCTGCGACACCGCCTCGGTGCATGCAGCCCCTGACGGGAGTTGGAAAATGATCAGGTCATTTGCGGCTATCATACATTGATCAACTGGGACAAAGTGGATCCCGATTCCGTGACCGCGCTGGTGGAACTGCGCGTGACCCCCCAGGGCGGCGATGGCTACAATAAAATTGCCGAAGTCATTTACCAGTACCCTGAGGTGGAATCCCTGTACCTCATGTCCGGCGCTTATGATTTTCTGGTCATGCTCCGCGAAAAGAATCTCAAGGCCATCTCCATGTTGTTTCCGAAAAACTGGCCGCGTTGGACGAAGTACAGAGCACTACAACCTATTTTACGTGATCAAATACAAGGAGCAGGGTTTCCCCTATATGGCGCCGAAAAGACAGAAGAATGGTGGTCACACCATGAGAGATTTCCTTGCAAAAAAATCGTTGAAATGCCTTCCTCCGGCATTCGCAAATTTTTCGACATTGTAACAGAAATGCCAGATGCCATCTCCTTGGGCGTGGGCGAACCGGTTTCGACACGCCCTGGCCGATCCGCGAGAAGCCATCCGGGCCATCAAGGCCGGCAAAACGTTCTACACCGCCAACGCGGGACTTTCGAACTGCGCAAAGCCGTGTGCGATTACACCGCCCGTAAGATCGGCGTATCCTACGCCCCCGCAACGGAATGTTTCATCTCTGTGGGCGGCAGCGAAGCCATCGATCTGGCTTTCCGTGCCACCCTGGAAGAGGCGATGAGGTTATCATTCCCCCAGCCCTGCTTTGTGTCCTACGAGCCGTGCGTCAAAATGGCCGGGGCGTTCCGGTCACCATCGCCCTGAAAGAGAGAACGCCTTCCGTCTGCAGCCGGAGGAACTGGAAGCCGCCATTACCCCCCCGCACCAAGGCGCTGTTCATTTCTTATCCAAACAATCCCACCGGCGCCATTATGGAAAAAGAGGATCTGGAAAACTGGTGCCCATCATCCTGGAACACGACCTGCTGGTGATCACCGACGGATCTATTCGAACTGACTTACGGCGGAAAAACCATTTCTCCATCGCCGCCCTGCCCGGCATCAAAAAGAGCGCTGCATTTACGTCAACGGTTTTCCAAAGCCTTTGCCATGACCGGCTGGCGTCTGGGCTATGCCATGGCCCCGGCTGCCATCATGCACGAAATGATCAAAATCCATCAGTACTGCATCATGTCTTCCCCACCATCAGCCAGTATGCCGCCGTCTACGCCATGACCGACGGCGATGCGGAAACGCAGATGATGCGCCAGGCCTACGACCGCCGCCGTAAGTATCTGATGCGCCGTTTTTCCGATATGGACATCCCTGCTTTGAGCCAAAGGGCGCGTTCTATATTTTCCCAATATTCAGGAGTTCGGTATGACCAGCGAGGAATTCGCTCTGGAGCTGCTGCAGAGGAAAAAAAGTGGCCGTAGTGCCCGGCAGTGCCTTCGGCTGCTGCGGCGAAGGCTTCCTTCGCATCTCCCTACGCTTATTCCCTCGACGATCTGCGCGTGGCTTTTGACCGTATTGAAGAATTCATCCGGGAACTCCGGAAGGAAAAAGCATAACCATCAAAAAATGCTCCCCGTGCCGCATGGCACGGGGAGCATTTCATTCTATGAAATTACAGCTTAAAATCCTCTTCTGAAAGTTTAGCTGTGTTAAGCTTTTACCGGCGGGTGCGGCTGGCGCAGAAGGGGATCGTAGCGAAAGGCGCGGCAATGGTATTCCGGCGACACGACGCCCCGCTTTTGCAGAAAATCTCCTTTGATTCACCCAGCAGCCCCGGGCACAATAGGCACAGCGCGGATCGATATCTTTTCGAAACAGCATTAGGACTCGTCCACATACTCCACCAGGTCATCCCAGACAAACTCCAATCCCTTCTCCTGCAAGCGTCGGTCGCTCGCCGCATAATGGGGCAATTCCCTCCTTCTCCTCCGTCAGCTGGTTGAAGTAGACGATCTTCCACCCGGTTGATGAATTCCGGCCGCAGGAACTGGTTGAGGGCCCTCCACGATCCCGATCCAGCTGGTCACCGTGCGTCCAAAGCCCACAGTGCCCTGCACCGGCGGATTTGTGTCGGACCCTGCATTTGAGGTCATCACGATGACGGTGTTCTCAAAATTCACCTTCCGTCCGTGGGCGTCTGTGATCTGTCCGTCGTCCAAAATCTGCAGCAACACATTCAGCACATCCGGGTGCGCTTTTTCGATCTCATCGAACAGCACAACGGAGTAGGGCTTGCGGCGTATCTTCTCCGTCAACTGCCCCGCCTCGTCGTAGCCTACATAGCCCGGAGGAACCAATAGGCGGGAGACAGAGTGCTTCTCCATAAACTCGGACATATCCAGCCGAATCAATGCATCCTGGGAATGGAACAGATCCTCAGCCAGCGCTTGACCAGCTCCGTCTTGCCCACGCCGGTGGAACCGACAAAAAATAAAGCTCACCGGCTTGTGCTTGGGGGAAATACCCACGCGGTTGCGGCGGATCGCCGCTGCAACCACAGAAACAGCGATCGCCTGTCCGGCCTAATATGGGCGCGCAAGCGACTCTCCAAGCTCCGACAGACTGCGAAACTCCTCTTCCTTTTGATCTTGCTGGCGGGAATCTTCGTCCACAGCTCGATCACACGGGCCAGATTTTCGATGGAGCATACCTTCACCGGCAGCCTTGATGGTATCAAAAGCTCACCGCCGAGCTGGATCTCACGGCTCTTCGATCTCCGCCTGACGCGCATAAGACTCTTTCGCTGGTATCCTCCACAAGGAGTTCCTTCTCTTTTCATAATCCGCCAGCTCTTTTTTAATCTCCATGCGGCGGTTGATCTTTCATCCTTCAAGTTCATGTCAGAGCACGCCTCATCGATCAAGTCGATGGCCTTGTCCGGAAGGAACCGGTCTGTGATATAGCGTTTACGAGAGAGCAGCACGGCCTGACGGAGCACGCCATCCGGGATTTTCACGCCATGATACTGCTCGTAGTAGTGGGCAATTCCTTTCAGGATCTTCATGGTGTCCTCCACAGAGGGTTCATTCACTGTAACCGGCTGGAAACGGCGTTCCAGCGCCGTGTCTTTTCAATATGCTTGCGGTATTCCGTAAAAGTAGTCGCGCCAATCACCTGAATCTCGCCCCCGGCTGAGGGCAGGGTTTTCAGAATATTGGCAGCGTTCATGTGCCACTGCCCTCGGCGTCGCCGGCAGCGACGATATTATGGATCTCATCGATCACCAGAATAATATTACCTGTGCGCTTGATCTCCTCGATCAGCCCTTTCATACGGCTTTCAAACTGGCCGCGGAACTGCGTTCCGGCCACCAGAGCAGTCAGATCCAGAAGGTATACTTCCCGTCGCGCAGTTTGTAGGGAACATCTCCATGGACGATGCGCTGAGCCAGCCCCCTCTGCAATCGCAGTTTTTCCAACGCCAGGCTCGCCGATCAGACAGGGATTGTTTTTCTGACGGCGGTTCAAAATCTGAATCACGCGCTCGATCTCCGTTTCACGGCCAATCATGGCGTCCAACTCCCCGGCCTTGGCCCGGCCAGTCGATTGATGCAGTAGTTCTCCAGAAATTTGCGCTTGCCGCCTTTTTTCGGTGCATGGGGCGCGGCTCTTCCGCCTCTTCGCTTCCCGCCCCTTCGCCGCGGACGCCCTCGCCGCCGAACAGACGGTTCAGAAAGGGGAACGTAGCCGTCTTTCCCTCGTCGCTTTCATCATCGTCCGCGTCGTTCAGGTCCATAGGCAGATTTTCGAGGCTTTCCACCCCGCCAAAGGCCTGCATCATTTCCTCGTTGATTTTTTCCAGTTCATCGTCGGAAATGCCCATGCGCTTCCATCATTTCATCCACCTGGGGCAGCCCCAGGGCTTTGGCACAGCGCAGGCACAGACCTTCGTTGACCGGCTTTGCCATTTTCTCCCATTTTGGAGATGTAGACCACCGCCACATACTTCTTACATTTGGAACAAAGGGTTGGTTGCATATTGACCTCCTTGAATTTACACGCCCGATACCCATTCAATCGGGTTCAGCGCGACGAAGAAACGAAACAGGACCGTCTGTTCCACGACCTGTTCGGAAATGCCGTTTCCAAAAAACTGTGCCGCCCATATTACAGCGCACAAAAATCAGATACCCCTGCAAAAGCCCCAGCACACCGCCACCCAACGCATTCATCAGATGCAGTCCCGGCACTGCTGTCAACAGGCCCAATACATTTGAGATGAGCTTCAGCACAATCAGGAGCACAAGAAACCCAGCAAAAAACAGCACTGCAGCAGCCACAGAACGCACTGTGCTCTCCACAGCGGCTTCTACCATGGTTTTTCCGCTTTCCATCATCTGACTCGCCGCGCTGCGCGCCAGATCATCCGCAGTTTTGCGATAGAAGCCCGCAGCGGAAAAAATACCGGCAGCATCCTCTTCCCCCCGCTTCTGTGTCCGAAGGCAGCAGCTCCTGCGCCGCTTTGTCAAACCGCGCTTCGATCTGCTCAGTGAGAAGGGGCGTCAGCGCTTTGCGGCCGCAGGTGCTCCCCTGAGCAGATACAAAGCCCGCGCCGATCAGCGCCGCCACCACGATTACAATACCGATGACGCTCTTAAACGCGCCCCGGCGAAAACCCAGCACAGTGCACAACACCAGTACCACAGCCAGAAACAAATCTATTATAACAGCCATTTGCATAAATTGATACCCCAGTCACAAAAAAGTTTACGGAATCAAAAAGCGAAATCGTATCCGCCGTGATCAGCCAGACCGAACCATCCGAACGCATACAGGCGAACTGCGCCGTCTCTGTCTGGGTAAATGTTGCATATTCCGTTAAATCTTTATTGTATACCGTCAGCCGATCAGCGTAAAGAACAGCAATATACCGCCCTGCTGCAGTCAAATCCAGGATCCGTCGTTCAGATCCAACTCAGCTATAGCTTCCCCGCTGCTGTTCACCGTCACAAGCTTCCCGCTGGTACCGGCACGGTGCCGGTTCAGCGCAAGAACAGCAAATCCGTCGCCATCAGAGAGTACTCCCGCAGATATGGCAACGCATACGGATAGGAGGCGCTAATCTGTCCCCCCGCTTGTAGCCACTACCACTCTGTCCTCCGCAATGCAGACCGTTTGCCCACCCACAGAACCGATGTCCAGTACCATGGCATTTTCCACAGAAAACGCAGCGTACTGCTCCTCCCGATCCAGCCGATAGACTACCATTTCCGACACAAATGTACCGCTTTCCTGCCCCAGGGTTTCGGCCACCATGTATTTGCAGTCTTCCGTCACATAAGCATTGACCACAAAGCGGGTAGAGGAATCAAAGGAAAAGATTTTTTCCATATTGGCGTTATACGGTAACGCAGCCTTTTTGATTTTTTCTGACTCGTCACCGCCAGATAATCCGCCTCATTCAGAGATGCAGCGTATATGCCAAGACCATTTTCCAGTATCAGGTTCAGCTTCTGCCCCTGCTCATTAAACACCGTCAAATGGCTGCCGCCCACCTCATACACTGCAGCCAAGCTCCCGCCCACACACAGCACCGGAGATTCCAGCTTCACATCCGCCTGATACAGTTCGTTGCCGGCAAAATCATAGATTGTCGTCTCTTTGTTCGTGGCACAGATCAGGTGATTGCCCAATACCGCAAGGCGCTGGCTGCCGCGGTCATAGAAAAAAGGGATCGGTTCCCCCGCTTTCGTCCTGCGTAGTACCGATATAGAGATCGTGCGGCGCAGCGCGTCAAAATTGATATCGTCCCAATATACCGTCACCAGCACTGCGCCCAAAACCAGAACAAGCACCAGAAAAGAGGGAAAGCATACGCCGGCGCAGCGACGGGCGCGCCGAACGGGCCATACGTTTCTCCTCCGCCCGTTCAGCCCGGCGCTTTTCTTCCCGCGCCGCATCCAAATCGATAATGTTGCGGCCCTCGGGAGTTCCTTTGCGTTTTTTGTCATCCATTCAGCCGTTCATCCTCATACCAAAGTCCGTCAGATACAATCCCCCAGGCGGCACAGTCGGCCCGGCCAGCGTGCGGTTACCGCTGTCCAAAATCTGCGGAATGTCCTCCGGCAGCAATTTACCTTCGGCCGCATAGAGTACCGTTCCGGCAATCGCGCACCATATTGTAAAGAAAGCCGTTGGCGCACACTTTCATTTCCAGAAGATCTCCGCTGCGCTGCACGCGGCAATAGTAAATCGTTCGGACGGTGCTTTTGACGTCGGTTCCCACGCTGCGCACCGCTGCAAAATCGTGCGTTCCCTCAAACATTCGCGCCGCCCGGTCCATCACAGCTTCGTCCAGCACCTTAGGATAAAAAATAGGCGCGGTGGACATAAACGGGTTGCTGATGCGGGAGTTGTAAATGCGGTAGGTATACTTTTTTTCAGGCACGAGCCGATGGCGTTTGAAATTCTCCGCCACCTCGTAGGCCGCCTGTACGGCGATGTCCTCCGGCAGGCGCACGTTGATGGCCAGGGCAGCCGGTCGCAGGGAATCGTCATCGTAGTGCGGAAATTGGCGATATAGTGCTCGGCGTGGACACCAGCGTCGGTGCGCCCAGCCCCCACCAGGTGAATATGCTCCCAGCCAGACCCGAAAGCGCTTTTTCCAATGTGCCCGCCACCGTAACGTCCCGTCTTCTGCACCTGCCAGCCATGGTAGGCCGTGCCGTTATACATCAATTTTAAGGCAATGTTTTTTTCATAAAAATCCTACTGTTCGCACAGAGCGAAAACGATCTGCACAGCTTCCTTCTTTCCTCACAGTCCGAGGCGTCACCACGCGCCAGTGATCACGTCGTCAGCAGAATGCAAAAAAATCCGCCGCCTTATAACGCAGCACATAAAGTTTTGTCCTGCCTCGCCACCGTGTAACAACGGCATTCCCATGGCCGTAGCCAGTTCGTCGGCCCGACGGAACGCGCGATGAACAGCGGCACCAGGATCGGCACCAGCGCCGCTGGCCCGGCGCAGGATATTTCCGGTTTCAAAATCTGCGCCGCGGGCTTTCTGGAGCGGACATATTTTGTCCGTTTCCTCTATCAGCGTCGGGATGAAGCGCAGCGCAATAGACATCATCATAGCCAGTTCGTGCACCGGTACATGGAGCCGTTTGAGCGGGCCCAGCAGATTTTCAATGGCATCTGTCAATACAATGGGACTGGTGGTGTAAGTCATCAAAATGTGCCCATGATCAGCAGCGCGATCCGGATTACCATAAACACCGCAGCCCAGACGCCTTCCACTGTCAGCGTAAAAATCCAGAAAGTGCCGATGGCCTGCCCCGGCGTATAGAACATATTGAGCACTGCAGTAAAAAATCAGAATGAAAATCAGCGGCTTCATGCCACGGATCAACGCACGAAATCCTACTTTTGAAATTTTGACGCTGATAAGCAGGAACAGCGCCAGAAGACCATATGAGAAAAAGGATTTGGCACAAAACAGGGCGATGATATAAATCACCACCATCATCAGCTTTGTGCGGGGATCCAGCCGGTGGGCCAGTGTATTTCCGGGGAAATACTGCCCGAGGGTAATGTCTTTCAGCACGAGGCAATTCCCCTCTCAGGCGCAGAATCTCCGCGCGCAGCGCCTCCTGAGTATACACGGCGCTGTCGATTGGCAGCCCGCGCCGGCGCAGGGCCACGGCAATGCGCGTCACCTCCGGCACGCCCAGTCCGATGGACTCCAGCTCTTCGGCCCGGGAAAAAATCTCCGCCGGCGCGCCGTCCATCACGATGTGTTTCTGATCCAGCACCACAATGCGCCCGGCATTACACGCAATTTCCTCCATGCTGTGGCTCACCAGCAGCACCGTGTTTCCTTTGGCACGGTGATACTGGCGGATCTGCGCCAATATGCTCTCGCATCCCACCGGATCAAGTCCGGCGGTCGGCTCGTCCAGAATCAGCACTTCCGGCTCCATGGCAAACACTCCCGCCATGGCTGCCCGACGCTTCTGCCCGCCGGACAATTCAAAAGGTGATTTTCCAGGAGCGCGTCTCCCAGCCCCACAAAACCCGCGGCCTCCCGTACCCGGCGGTCAATTTCCTTTTCGTCCAGTCCCATATTCGCCGGCCCGAACGCAATATCCTTTATAAACCGTTTCCTCAAACAGCTGGTATTCCGGATATTGAAACACCAAGCCCATGGAACCGGATGGCATGGGTGACTTTCGGGGCGGACCAGATATCCTGCCCCGAAAATACACATGCCCTTCGGTAGGACGGAGCAACCCGTTAAGGTGTTGAATGAAAGTAGACTTCCGGAGCCTGTATGTCCGATCACACCTATGAACTCCCCAGGATAAGCCTCAAAGGAGATATGCTCCACTGCGTTACGCTCAAACGGCGTGCCGGCACTGTATGTATGTGTCAGATTGTCAACTTTGATAATTGGTTCCACGTTCGTTTTCCTTTCGGAAACAGATTCTTCCACGCCGCATGCCTGCAGCGCCCGGCAGATGGCGTCGGCGCACTCTCCACCGAAATGGCGGACAGTGACACGTCCATCCCCTCCTGATGCAGATCGTAGAGCAGCTTCACCGTTTCCGGCACAGTAAGGCCAATGGAGCGCAGCTGCTCCACCTGCTGGAAGATTTCCTTCGGCGCACCATCGAGATACACCTGCCCATGATTGAGCACAACCACGCGGTCCGCCAGCTCCGCCTCATCCATATGATGGGTGATCATTACTACGGTCATTCCCTTTGTCCCGGTTCAGCCGACGCACTGTATCCAGTACGTCCTGCCGGCCCCGGGGATCCAGCATGGCGGTCGCTTCGTCCAGCACAATACACCCGGCTCCATGGCCAGCACGCCTGCAATGGCAACGCGCTGCTTCTGCCCGCCGGAGAGCAGGTGAGGCGCATGGCGGGTGAAGTCGCTCATCCCCACCGCAGCCAGAGCGTCATCCACCCGGCGGCGGATTTCCTCAGTGGACACGCCCAGATTTTCCGGAGCAAAGGCCACATCTTCTTCCACCACGTTGGCAACAATCTGATTGTCCGGGTTCTGAAATACCATACCGACCCGGCGACGGATCTCCAGCAAAACCGTTTCGTTGGCCGTGTCAAACTGTTCGACCCACATTTTGCCACCACTGGGAAGATACACCGCGTTGAACTGTTTGGCCAGCGTGGATTTCCCACTGCCGTTGTGACCCAAAACCGCCACAATACTGCCTTTCTCAATGGTCAGATTCACATGATCCAAAACGGAACACGCGCCTCCTTCCCCGGCAGGATAGGAAAACACAGTTCCTCCGCTCTCAGCATTTCCATTCTTATTCCGCTCCGTCAATCGTCCGCGATCCAGCGGCCCGTGGCGCCGCAGGGCAGTGCCATGCCCGTTTCGGTGACGGGCAGGCCCAGCTCCGCACATTCCGTATGGCCCCTGTAGGTTCCGCTCACCAGAAGGTTCAGAATATAGCCCAGCACCGAAGGCGCCAAACCTGTTGTATAGGAATTGAGAATCACAAACAGCGGATCGTCCGAAAGTACCCCAGCGCAGAGTTTGACGAAAGGATACAGGTTCTGCTCCAGCCCATACCTCTCCGGAAGGCCCCGGCCGTAAGAAGGCGGATCCATGATAATGGCGTCGTACCGGCGGCCCCGGCGGATCTCCCGCTCCACGAATTTCGCGCAGTCATCCACGATCCAGCGAATGGGCGCATCCGCCAAACCGGACGAGCGGGCGTTCTCTTTCGCCCAGGCCACCATGCCTTTGGCTGCATCGACATGGCAGACGCTGGCTCCCGCCGCCGCACAACAGGCCACGGTGGCCCCACCGGTATAGGCAAACAAATTGAGTACCTGAATCGGCCGCCCGGCACGGCGAATTTTCTCCATGACAAAATCCCAGTTGACCGCCTGTTCGGGAAACAGGCCCGTATGCTAAAATTCATGGGCTTAACATTGAACGTCAGCTCTCCATACTGCACCGTCCACTGCTCCGAAGCTTGCGCTGCCCTTAATGCCCGCCGCCGGTATTGGACCGGAGATAACGGGCATCCGGGTTCTGCCAGGCACTGCTGCGCCGGGGCGCTTCCCATATGGCTTGGGGTCCGGGCGCACCAGGATCTGCCGTCCCCAGCGCTCCAGTTTCTCGCCATCGCCACAGTCCAGCAGTTCATAATCCTTCCAACTCCGCGATCCACATCGTCGTTCGTTCTCCTTTGATCTTATCTATAGTAAGGGCATCATATCGTAGTATTATACTACAAATCCGCCGAACACGTCAACGCAAATTCCACCCTTGCCAGGAGTTTTTCGGTGTGATAGGATAAAGAAAACCATTGCAAGGAGTCTTTCCCATGCCGAACACTGTGCTGCACTGCTGCTGCGCCCCCCTGCTCGGTGCGCTGCATCGAAGACCTGCGGGGCGAGGGTATCGAGCCCACCGCATATTGGTACAACCCCACTATCCACCCTTACCAGGAATACAAAGCCCGGCGGGACACGCTCGTATCCTATGCGCCCACTATTTCCATGACCCTGGTGGTGGACGAGGACTATGGCCTGCGGCCTTTTGTACAGGCTGTGGCAGCCAACATCGACCACCGCTGCCGCTATTGCTATGCCTGCCGTCTGAAACCGCACTGCCCGCTATGCCGCAGAAAATGGCTTTGACAGTTTTTCCACCACGCTGCTCATCTCCCTTATCAGGATCACGAACTGATCCGTACGCTGGGCGAAACCGCAGCGCATAAATACGGCGTTCCGTTCCTCTACCGCGATTTCGCCCCGGCTTTTGATGGCCACGAAAAGCCAAAGCCCTGGGCTTTTACATGCAAAAAATACTGCGGCTGCATTTTCAGCGAAGAGGATCGTTACGCCAAAGCCATTGCCCGAGATAAAAAACACCATGGTTCACTTTCCCGAGCCATGAATCATCGCAAAAAACTGTTTACAGTGTACGTAGGAGCATTTTTCGGTCACAGAGTTCCATGGCTCAGCAGGTGTTCCATGACGCTTCTTTATATCCGTTGTATACAATTGAAAAGCGCGCCTTGTACAGGCGCGCTTTTTTCATTTCACCATACAGCCCATGCCTCCGGCAGAGACAGCATCGTTTCTGTGAAAATCGGCAGATCCGCCCCATGCAGGGAAAACAAAGTGTAGGAAAAACGCCCAGATCAGCAGCAGCATACCCACCATAGGCAGCGCCCGTCCGGCAAAGGCCGTCTGACGGACGGAATGGGCCGTTGCTCGCCCACCGCCAGCAGGCATATCCAAACTACCACATCCACAAGAGCGCTGCAAATGCCGCAGACCATGCGCAAAAACCAGTACACAAAACAGCAACGCCACCGGAAGCGCCGCCGGCACCATCAGATACGCGCATAAACTGCTTTTATCCCGCAGCGGCACATGATAGAGCACCGCAGCGGCAATGCCGGGCCACAGCCCAATTTTCGACAGTTCCCACACACTGGTGTTCTGCGGTGCAAACAATCCCAAAAGCGTTCCCGGCCAGACCTCCCAGGCACAGCGCAGCGCCACGGCGATGGCCACTGTAGTCAGAAAATACCGCCGCACTGGCGCATAGATCGATCCATAAACTCCCTCCTCCTGTTCCGGAGTTTATGCGCCGGTGTTTCAAAAGAGAACTGAAAACGGGGGACCGCGTAGCGGTCCCCCCGCCCCTTTTATTCGTTCTCTGCAATGGTGCGCTCCAGCAGGGCCACCTCGGCTTCATAGCCGTAATCTTCTTTTTTCTTCGCTGTTCATGGCTTCCTCCAGCGCCGTACGGCACAAGGCAAAGGCCCTGTTTCTTTTGCCTTCCGTGTACCAATGCCCAGGAGTTTGCAACGAGCCAGCGCATCTTTGCACTTCACACTGCCCAAGGATTCACCGCGCGCATAGCAGCTGTGCGCCTGCCGCTCATCCTGCGGCACGCAGACGCCGTTTTCATAAAAACGCCCCAACGCCCACCAGGCGCTGTCGTCATTCCCATCGGCAGCTTTGCGGTAATGGCGCAGCGCTTCGTCCAGCTCGCCGGCCTGCTCCATATACCAGCCCATATTGTAATACGCCATGGCATTGCCCCTGCCCGACGCACGACGGTACAGCCCATGGCCTTGTCCAGATCCCGCTCCACACCCAGGCCCTGTGCATACAGTTCTCCGAGATTGTTCATAGCCGCGTCGATCCCTGCGTCTGCCGCTTTTTCATACCAGTAAACCGCCTGCGGATAATCCGGCTGCAGATCTGTCCCCTGGCTGTATAGCCAGCCCGCTGAACATGGCGTCGCCATACCCTGCTTCCGCAGCTTTTTATACCATGCAATCGCTTTTAGAAAGGTCACGCTCTATGCCCGTACCAAATGCGTAATGACGCCCCAGCCAATACATGGCTTTTTGCCATGCCGCCGGAGGCGGCCTGCTCAAACCAAATTACAGCCTGTTCCAGGTCCGCATCCATGCCTATGCCCCGTTCACAGCAGGTTCCCAGTGCATACATGGAATACACATATCCGCCCCCTGCCGCCGCGCGGTACAGGCAGAGCGCCTCTTCCATATTTTTTCCACGCCTTCGCCATGTTCATAGCAGCAGCCCAGGTTGTGCATGCAGCGAAGATTTCCCGCCTGCACGCCGGCACGATACCAGCGCACAGCTTCCTCTGCATTATGTTCTACGCCCTGACCGCTGTCGTAGCACCAGGCAAGATTTCCCATGGCGCGGCGGCGTTTCCTGCCTCGGCGGCTTTTTCGTACCACCGAATCGCCTCCGGCCAGCTTTTTGTTCCACGCCGCGGCCCGCTTCATAGCAGTAGCCCAAATTGGCCATGGCCTCATCATAGCCTGCCTCAGCGCTGCGGCGATACCATTGCACAGCGGCAGAAAAATCCTGCGCCACACCAGTGCCGCGCTCATAGCAACAGCCCAAATTGTTCATACACCGTCGTTCGCCAGCCGCCGCGCCCTTTGCAGTACCAGAAAACCGCCTGTTCCAGATCCTGCGCCACACCGTCGCCGTATTCGTAATTCCATGCCGTGCAGTAAATGCACCGCTCATCCTCCAGCTCCGCGCCGCGCAAATACCATTGGGCTGCGGCAGCGCTATCTTTTTCCAGCCCTTTTCCGTTATCATAACACCAGGCCAAATTCCCCATGGCGCGGGTGTCGCCCAACTCTGCGGCCCGGCGGTACCAATAAACCGCCCGCTCCCAGCTCTGACGGATGCCCTGTCCGCTCTCGAAACACCAGCCCAGGTTCGTCATCCCCACGCTTTGTCCTGCCGCTGCAGCCTTCGATACCAGGACACCGCTTGTTTCCAGTCCTGCTCCACGCCGTAGCCGCGCTCATAGCAATAGCCGATGTCCGTCATAGCTGCGCCAACGCCATCCTCCGCAGCCTCGCGGAACCAGCGGGCGGCCCGCGTCCAGTCCTGCTGTACGCCGTCGCCGTATTCATAGCATACACCTAAGCGATGCATAGCATCGCCGTATCGCTGATACGCTGCAGATTTTCAGCCAGAACATGGATTTTTCCCGATCCTCCGCAGTGCCGCGGCCGGTATAATAGGCCCTGGCCAACAGCATCTGCGCGCGGGGAGAGCCATATTTAGCAGCCTTGTGGTACAACGCCACGGCATGTTCCAGATTTTTTCCGTGCCGACACCGCATTCATAGCAAACGCCCAGGCAGCATACAGCGTTCAGGCTACCCATTTCCATCGCCTGGCTGTACAGCCAAAACGCCTGCTCCGGGTTCCGCTCCACGCCATCGCCCTGCTCCATACAGATGCCCAGATTGCAGGTGCCCCAAGCGCTGCCGAGATAGGCGGCTTTCCGGAAACACTCGGCCATTCGCGCCTTCCCTTTTGCGCCCTGCTCGGACCAGAAACCGCCCAGGGCCGCCCAATCGTCGCCGCTCATGTTCTTTTTCCTCCGCACGCAACAGTTCCTTGCCGCACCACGGACAGGCGGCGCCTTCCAGCATTTCGCCTTCACACCAGTATCCGCAGTCCTTACTGCTGCAGCGATAAATCATACCTCATGCTCCTTCCTGCACTTTCCCCAAAGAAAAGCAGCGCGTTATACTGTACGGATAGTATAACACGCTGCTTTGCAAAATCAAAGACTCTGTTCCAAAATTCCCTGTACTCTTTGCAAAAACAAAGGTGTTCTTTTGCATCAGACACGCTTAGACCACTCAGTCCTCGATCCCGAAGAATTTGTCATGCACCACTTTCAGCGCACGGTTGGCATCGGTTTTGCTGACCAGAACGGAAATGCGGATTTCAGAGGTAGCAATCATCTGAATATTGATGCCAGCATCGTAGAGCGCCTCAAACATATCCGAGGCCACGCCCACATGGGTCATCATGCCCGCGCCGACCAGGCTGATCTTTGCCACATGGTCATCCACTTCGATGCAGGAATAGCCGATAGCGTCGCGATTCTCCTCCAGCACGTTTTTCGCTGCCTCCAAACTGTTCAGGGGGCAGGTAAAACTGATGTCCTTGCTACCGTCGCGGCCCACGGACTGCAAAAATAATATCCACATTGACGCTGTTGCGGCTAAGCAGGAAAACACCTTAAACGCAACGCCAGGGCGATCCTCCAGACCGACCAGTGAAAACCGCACAAAAATTATCCATTTTGGCTACGCCGCCGATATTCGTCTTTTCCACTTTGACTACCTCCTTGACTTTTGTACCGGGCACGTTCTCCATGCTGGAAACCACTTCCATATTGACATGATATTTTTTTCGCCAGCTCCACACTGCATTGTGAAGCACCTGCGCGCCTGGGAAGCCAGTTCCAGCATATCGGCGTATGTGATCTCTGGCAATTTTTTGGCGTCCGGCACAACACGGGGATCGGCTGTATACGCCGTCTACATCGGTATAAATTTGGCACAAATCCGCATGAAACGCAGCGGCCAGCGCCACGGCGCTTGTCAATGGATCCGCCGCGGCCCAGGGTGGTCACATCACCGTAGGCGTTAACCCCTGAAAGCCCGCCACAATAACGATATTCTTTTATCCAGTTCCGATTGATGTTCTTTGCCGACCTTACGGATCCGGGCATCGTTATAAGTGTTGTTGGTTTGGATTCCCACCTGCCAGGCCGCCAGGGAAATCACTGGCAGCCCGCTTCTTCCCAGCGCCATGGCGCACAGGGCAAGGAAATCTGCTCCCCCGTGGAAAGCAGCATATCCAGTTCGCGCCGGGACGCATGGGGTTGATCTCGTTGGCTTTTTTCGATCAGGTCATCCGTCGTGTCGCCCTGGGCGGAAAGCACGACGATTACATTATTGCCTGCTTTATATGTATTAGCGATAATATCTGCCACATGGTTTATGCGCTGTGCATTGGCCACGGACGTACCGCCGAATTTCTGCACAATCAGACCCATTCCTGCTCTCTCCTGTTCTTGTTATACTCTCGGAAAAAATCCTGCTGTTCCATTGTACGCAGACCGCTCATTCCAGTACACAAAAGTTTTGCGCACACCTGCAGCGCTTCCGCACACTGCCGCAACGTTTCCAGCGGCATTTTCCGGCGTGATAAACGCGACTTCTCATTTCTGGGAGGACAGGATCTCACAGTCCGGGAACAGCGCTTCCACCCTGCCCAAGTCGTCTGTCGTCCGCAGATAGCAGCGCATGGACAGCGCTGCAACACCACCGCAGACTTCCTTTCCGCCGGCTTCCCAGCCGATCCGGCGGCGCGCTGTTGTCGGTGCTGCGCAGCATCGATTACATCCGCCACCACGGCACTGGCAGTGGGCAGTTTGCCTGCACCGGGTCCATAAACATCACAGCATTGCCGCGCACCATCACCGCATTAAACACGTCCTCCACCGCGGCAATGGGATGATGCTCTTCCACCAGATGCGGTGCGACATAGGCACAAACGCTTCCATCTGCCTGGCGCACAGCGCGGCCCAGAAGTTTTACACGCCAGCCGGCTTGTTCCAAATCTCCACATCCCGCCGTGACGCCGGAAATTCCTTCGGTGGGGACCTGCTCAGGCAACACTTCCCGGCCAAAAGCCAGATCCGCCAGAATACAGATCTTGCGGCAGGCATCCTGCCCTTCCACATCGGCGGTGGGATCCTGCTCGGCATACCCCATAGCCTGCGCTTCTTCAGCGCCGCCTCAAAATTAATTCCGAAGCGCACCATGCGGGTAAGAATGTAATTGGTAGTGCCGTTGAGGATACCGAACACCTCTTCAATCTCATTGGCGGCCAGACACTGCTGCAGGGGCCGCAGGATCGGGGATACCGCCACCCACAGACGCCTCAAACAGATAATTGATGTTTTTCTCTTCTGCCAGCGCCAGCAGTTTTCCGCCCCTGAGTGGCCACCAGTTCCTTTGTTGGAGGTGACCACTATGTTTGCCCGCCTGCAGCGCACGCCGGGTGTACTCATATGCAACGCCTGTGCCACCGATGGTTTCCACCACCACGTCCACTTCCGGATCGTTGACGATGGTTTCAAAATCATGCACCACCAGCTCACCGAATGGACTGTCCGGGAAATCCCGGATATCTAAAATATATTTCAGAGCCACGGCCTCACAAGCGTTTTTCCCAGCGCGCCGTTGGTCTGCAGGATCTCTGCCACACCGGCACCTACGGTACCGAAGCCCATTACTGCAATGTGAATCATGTCGCCTTTCTCTCTCTTTTCCATTATCCCGCCAAAATTTCAAAGCGGATAATCTCATTTTCCGAAGATACCTGGTGAACCAGTTCTTCCAGGCTCTCGGTCATATCCGATGTTTCCCGAAATCGTCACCGCAGCGCAGCCGTTGGTCGGAATACTTTGATTAATTGTCAGAATATTGGCGCCGGAGGCGGCAAAATCGCCAACACCGTGGACAATACACCCTGGCTTATCCTTGAGCAATGTATAAAATGTCAGGATACGGCCCGAACGCATATTGTTGAACGGCATAACCGCTATCTTTGTATTTATAAAACGCACTGCGGCTGACTTCCGCCTGCCGGGTCGCCTCACCCACAGGACGCCTCGCCGGTTTTCCAGCATACGCTTGGCTTCGGCCACTTTTTAAAAAACACCTCCGGCAGGGCTTTGGCATCCACAATATAATACTTGGGAGTAATACTCACATTGTCCACCTCTCGAAAGCATTTGTATTTCAAACAACGTTTATTGTACCACAGGCCTCTACGGTGCGCAACGACGATTCTGACAAAAATACAAGTTCTTCTCCCCCTCTTTTTTAGCGACTTTGCCAAACAGCACCGTCTCTGTCTTTCTATGCTCTGTTGTTTTCATCAACACAAGCACAGGGTTCCCTTTCACGCCATCCGTTTTACCGCGAAACGCCATCAAAAAAAGAAACCGTGTAAAACACGGTTTCCTCTTAAATACGTCCCCGGTAAAAAGAATGTCTGCGCTTTCTGCCTTCTTCCATCAGGCATCCGGCGCTTAAAAAACTGGTGCGCCAGGGGCAGCACATTGATCACCGGTTCTTCATAATGGATGGATACGTTTCACCGCTCTTACCGTTTCATCTGCGCGCGCAGGCAGGTCACTTCCACTTTTCAGTTCCGGTTCCACAGTTTTACCCCCAGATGGGTGCGCTGCCTTCCCGGCCTCCTCCAGTAGCTGATGACGCGGCTGTAGGACAACAGGAATCGTATTGCCTGATATGCTCCGGCATCCACCGCCCGCAGCACTTCCTGCAACGCCCAAATGAGTCTCCGGGATAAAAATTTCCAACTTACAATATTCAACCAGTTGTTTCGCATACGTCCCTTTTCCTGCAAACCATCTTTCACGGGCAAATGCCTGAATATAAAAACGAGAACGACTGATCGCTCCTTTTCCCTGCAAATCGGACAGCGCCACGCTTTTCCGCGCCGCGCTGTCCGCTCCGTTTTCCGTGCGCTCTGCGCCGGACAAAAGTATTTTTACAGTTCCTCTTCCACAGACCGTGCAGATTGCAATATTCATACGCTGCAACAGCCTTTTCCCCTCTGCCAGCGCAAAAAACAGCTTTTAGGTCTGCCGGTATGAAGCAGTTCCTTGCGCCGCATGTCTCTGGTTGGTCCCAGTGCGATCCATGCGATATGATGCTCCCTCCACGGATGCAGAACAGAGCGACACAAACCGTGACAATTCCCGTTCACTTCCACCACAGGAACATGCTTTCCTGCGCTGCATCGGTGGTGATGACCAGAGCACGCATGGGGTTCACGCAGCAAACCAAGGTGCTGCCCCTTCTGGCCAATGCCAACGATAATGCCGCAATGATCGCAACGATAAACTTCTTCATTCTGAAAACTCCCTTCAAACACTTCTTGTCTTCTTTAGTATAAGCCATACACAGGCTGATAAAACAGTTCTTGTGTATCCAAAATTTTCTTTACTTTCTAATTTTTATTATATCATAATAGCGGCACCGCGTCCCTGTTAGCAACCGCAACAGGCATAATTTTATTTTTGAGTCATAAAGAGTCCCTAAAACCAGTCCCAAACCAGCACCTATCGCCACCCTATAGCAATATTATCAAACACGACACCCAAAGCTGTACCAAATACCAACACCAATACATAGTCCTATCACTAAACCGTTATCATTCTTTCTATTAGAGTTATTTTTCATGTTATCACCTCAAATTCTAATTTGTATTTATCTTTATAAAGTTATAATATCATCAAAAAATGGGAAGTCATTCTTTTTTTAATATTTTGCATAAAATATTTAGAGAAATAGATATTGTTATAAGTCGTTATATAAGTTCTTTCATTTGTTGTAATATCGTTGTAAATTTTTTGAATTAAATACTTAAAAATCTATAAAACACAGTAATTATGAGCAATTTCAAATAAAAGTATCTTTTTATCAACAAAAAAAGGAGGCTCCGCCATGGAGGATTCATACAAAGATGTACTTCAGGGAATCAGCAGCAGCTGCTGCCATGATATGATGGAGTGCTTCGGCGCCCGCGAACGTCATTACAATGCCGGAGATGTGATCTGCGAATACAACCAGCATTCCACTCTGGTGGGCATCCTGAAAAGCGGCAGCGCTTCTCCATGATCCGTATCGACGTTTACGGCGTGCGCACCATCCTGGAAACCATGGAAAGCGGCGAAATGTTCGGCGAAGCCTTGGCCTTTTCCGGTCTGAGCGAGGACAGCATCACCGTGGTGTGCAACAAAGCCGCTTCCATTTTGTTCTTTGAATATAGTCACATCCTGCATCCCTGCGGGAACAGCTGCGCGCACCATACCGCCCTGCTGGAAAACGTGTTTCGTCTGATGTCCCGCAAATCCATGGCGCTGAGTGAACGCATCGAAGTCCTCAGCCGCCGCACCATCCGACAAGCTCCTGTGCTATTTCTCCCTTCAGTCTACGCGCGGCGGTTCAACACCTTTGATCTTCCTTTCTCCATCAGTGCCTTGGCAGACTATATCTGTTCCGACCGCAGCGCTATGATGCGGGAAATGAAAACATGCGTCAAAACGGTTTGATCGTGCAGATGGGCGCAAGATCACACTTCTTTTGGACTAAACAACAAACAATGTCCCCCCCGGACGGCAGCTGCCGTCCGGGGGACATTTCACGGAATGCCGTCATGCCGGCGCATCTGGATCGGGATCCGGTTCAAACGGGTCCGGGATCCGAGGTTCCCAGATCCACCGGTACGTTCGATCCACCGGCACGCTGGGATCTATGGCGTTCAGGATCATTCCGGATCAACTGATCCGTGGGTTCTTCCGTACTGGCCGAAGTAGCCCTGGCAGGGTTTCGCCTGCAGCGCAGCCAGATGTGAGCTTTCGTCACGGCCCAACCGACCGCCGCCACACCGGAACGGGTGTCTACCGCAGAACTTCTGGCACCACTTGATCCGCCGGACAGAATTCGGTCGCAATCGCTTCCCCTTCTGCACACCAGTCAACAGCCATGACGGTACACACCGCCGTGGCGCCGTTCCGGAGGCCACCTCCACCGTTTTCACCCTGCTGCCGATGTCCTGTGCACACAGGTCGGAAGCCAGATTGCCGCGCAGTCCATACAGACCTTACCGATGTCAATCCATAGATCCACCGAGAAAAAGCTCTTATTCGGAAGATTGGCCATGGATCTGCTCATCACCTGGCGGAAAAGCTTTTGCCGATGGGTTGCCCGAGGCATTGATTTTGACGTTGACCTCGTAAGCCGGTCCAAACCGCCGCTACATAATAAGGCGTATATACCACAAAATAGCGGTCGTAGTTATCGGTCGTGGTACCGGTTTTACCGGCGACGGTCATGCCTGAAAACCGGCGCTGCCGCCAGTGCCGCTGGTAACCACCTGGCGCAGGTATTTGTTCATGAAATAGGCGGTCGTCTCCTTCATGGCCACCCAGGAATCGCCTGTATTGTCGATCACCGTTTTGCCGTCCTGGTCCGTTACCTACTGTAGGTGCGCGGTTCGTACACGCCCTGGTTGACAACGCCGCATAAGCCGCCGCCATTTCCACAGTGCTGACGCTGCGGGTCAGGCCGCCCAGGCCCATGGATGCCGAGTTGATGTCGTTTTGCTTAGGATTTGGTAACTGATACCAGCGTAGCAGCCCGCTTGTCGGTCATATATAATTGTAGGATTCCTTCACGCCCAGCTCTTCCACCACCCGCACAGCGCAGGTGTTCAGCGACTCGGCATGGCTTCGTCCACGCCACCAGACCGTGAAAATACGAGGCGAGCTGACCTGGCCATGCCTCTTTCCGCCCAACGCACGCACCGGCGCATCGTCGATCACGGAGGCGGGGGTGATCACACCTTTTATCCAGCGTAGGCATACACCGAAATGGGCTTGATCGCACTGCCGCACTGCCGACGGGCCGTGGCATGGTGAAGCAGGCGGCTACCGGTCTTTTCAGCCGATGGCACCGGCCATAGCCCACCATTGCCGGTGTAGGATCGTCGTGACCGCACGGCCGACTGCATCTCATCGCCTTTCGAAGATAAGGCCGGTTTTCTCATGGTTATGGGCTGCGTCCACCCCATTTCTTGCACGTCCATCTTCTGCGTGCAGTAAATAGTCAGTCCGCCGTGACAGGCCATCACGCGTGGCGGCGCCTCACTGCAGCCCTTTTCTTTCCTGCAGATCAGTTGGTTACAATCGGAGATGACCACAGTCCACTGAAGCCAGGAGTGGTACTGCGAGTCATCTTCGCTGTCTCGCCGGTGGTGAACACCAACTCCTTGATGACTGGCCTCGTTGTACCTCGGCTTCCGTGATATATCCCCTGCGTATACATTTCTTTGCAGAATGGTGTCTTTGCGGTTCAGATTGTTCTGCGGGTCCAGATATGAGGTACGTAAAGCGAAGGATTGTTTGTAATGCCGAGTCAGTCCGCGCATTTCACGCAATGGTCGGATTCGGACACGTCCTTGCCCAGAAATAGGTTCAGTGCGGCGGCTACACTGTAGCAGTCGTGGCCCAGGTAGATATCATTCAGATGGCAGCTCCAAATACCTGCTTGGAATGCGTCTTCCTCAAAATCCAGCTGCGCGGAGTACCGTGATCTTGCGCTTGACCGTGCCTTCCTTATCGCCGGTGATGTTTTTGATCGTCTGCTGGGTCGTACCGCCGAAAGTAGACTCGCTGGTGAAAATTGATCACCGCTTTTGTCCACGCGGGCTCAAACACTGTCTCAACACAACAGCACCGGACAAATACTTTGGCTGGTCGTTTCGCATCGGCTGAAATGTTTGCCATATTGCTCCTCTTCGCCATAAAAAATCACGAACTTTTGATCGCCAAATTTCAGAAACATCACACGCGGGCATTAGGAATCACGCGGGTGGCCACATACTATGAAAATTCTCAAAGTGCCGAAGCAGTCGCTTCAACACGTCACGGAGATGATCGGTGCCCTTTTCTTCCCGGCTTTGCAGGATGCGCGTATCATTTTTGATGGTCCTGCCTGACGCGCTCTGAAGCGAACGCTGTTATCCTTCAATGCGAAGCCTCGCACAGCGATATCGGTAAGATTTTCGATTTTTGGCTATACTGAAAAATACGCCATTAAGAACCAGTATACCATAGCTGTAAATACTATTCATATATGAGTCAAAATTATTTTATAAAACTCTTTGCAACAAAATTTCCTCTTGGTTTTAAAACAGTACAATATCCATACAGGATATAAACCACGGTAATCTTAGTACTAGATCACCAAAGGAGGATTTGCCGTGAGCAGAAAATTTGACTGAACCCTACAGCCATGATGATAAACCGAGGCAGCAGAACTGAATTAGCCGATGCGCTCGAACACAACGACGACCTACACCGCATTCTTCCCGCCGTGGAAGAAAGATGCGGCGAAAGGTGATGCCGACACGATTCGTTCTGAAAACCATCGTAGAAAACGGTGAAGAACTTGCTCTCCACTCTGGACGGCGAGGAAGAGCAGAACAATTTATCAGCTTTTTCCGATCAGTTGTTCGCCGATGAGTAAACAAACAAAGAATAAACTGAGGTTTTCCACAACGACTGAATTCGATTGGCACGCCTGGTGCTAATAAATCTAATCCTGCGCCAGTTGCGTGATGACTTCCATAAGCCCATTTTGTTCCATACGGGATGCGGATCAGTGATCTGTTTTGCGAACTCACTTGGCACCTGTTTTCTGCAGGCTGAATGGTGAGAGCTGTAGGCAACCGCACCTGGACCTTTGGTGCAGGTTTATAACAGTCCCACGCATGCCAGGGGTTGCCACCGCCGAAAACGTCCGCGTCCAATGTTGGGCGGACCGGATGGGATACTCAAACCTCCAGGTACGGCGTTGTTCTCGCAGCCGCGGATATCGGCAGCATCTTCCGGCCACATAGCGGCCCAGGCGTTCTTGCCGTCCCGGATCGCCTGCTCATAGTACCAGCATTTGAAGGAACGACATATCCGGCACCCGCTCATGCGTGCGATCTGCCACCGCGCGCTGCTTCTGAAACAATGCGAAACGCTGCGGATAGTGTGTTCCCTGCGCGCACCATTCCATAAAACGCCGGTGCGATCTGTCAAATTTTCTTCGGCATTCGATTACCCAGGCCTCCAGCTCCATATTCTCGAACTTACGGACCCCAGAAACGCGCTGCATATGCGGGCCTGCCTGTCGTAATGGCAGCGCGATGAGCCACAAACCGACACCGCAATCGATAATTATGGCGCATAATGCCTTCCCTACTTTCTTGATATTTTTTGAAAAAAGTTCTTGACTGGAAGTGGGTTCAGGATCTGTGCTGTTGTACCAAAGGAGAAATTTGCTTTTGTCAAATCCATATCAGGATCAAAGATGCCGAAAAAATTTTTGATTGGTCAACCTGCTGAAAACATTCGGCATTGGCGACGCATTTGCTGCTTCAGAACTCAGCGCTGGGCTCATACGAGCAGGTTTCATTAAACGGAAAAGCGGTCGCAAACTTTGCCGGGGATGCCTGGCCTGTTTGGTACGCATGTGTGTGTGATCCGGGACGATACGGTCGCCATCGCAGAACAAATGCGCCAGGCGGATGTGGTCAGCGCATGACCCATTTACTACTGATGGGCATTGGTGGCTGCTGGATCGGGGCCGTTGTTCTCCGGACTGCCTTTCAGGGCATCTCTATAACCACGGCAGCAGAGGACGGCGGTACCTGTACCGGAACGGGCCGTCAACGGTCTGACCGGCTGGATCGACTGTTTGAAAAAGCGCGCGCCAGCGCTTATTCGCCGGCGGCAGACGCTCTCCCAAGCCATCCAGCACAACGGCTTATGAAATGGGTTGTCGGGTGTATCCCCATCCCAATCCTGAAGAAATGTTTTCTCAGGACTGAACTGCCGAAGAGAACTTAAACAAGTGCCGAAAAGGCCGACTTTCTTATGGAGCAGTATCGGCGCCATTCGGTGGCGGACATTATTGTGTCTGAGAACGCTGCTAGCGGCGCCTACACAAACCAGATTGACCCGCTGTTTTTAATCAGACGACAAACTGCCTGACGCTCTGGTAATACCAGACGCCGTCGGGTACTGCGACTCCGCAAGCAAATTATTTTCTTTGAAGAAATAGAGATGATTGGCCATTTATAATTTAGTGTTTTACATACTGTAACCCTACAAAACTCTATTTTTGACTCCTTCCTGAATAATCTGAGCAGAACTGAAATACGGCCCAATGTTACGCTGATTTATGGGCGAGGCTCCGCCAAAAAAGCGATCGTGCCGTGCAACAGATCTGCTCCATGGCGGTAAAACGATGACGAAATGTGGCGTCATACTTAGCCCCTCCTGGACAAACTGCGCGAAGGTGGTAACGGTGCCGGATCTCTTCGTGGGCGGCGGCATCCATGTCGTTACGCCAGAGGCGGTGGCGTATCGTCGCCTTTACGACGACCCTTGAGAGGCATAATGTTTCGTGCGCTTTGAAGAGGCCGACCTGCCGGAAGGTCGGCTGTGTACTGACTTCTCATGGGCACTGGCTCAGAAATGAACATAAATACCTGCTGACCCGTCGAAAATTGGTCGTATTCGCCGGCGAAGATGTGATGCGTTTTTCCATCTGGATTTTATGCCGACGGAATGTGGCGGCGCCCATATCTGCCGGTGATGCTACCGGCGAAGACGACGCACCAACGACTATCTCAGCGAGCCTGATGCGCTCGTGCGCGCCAATATCGCCAACCATGAATCCCGGAACTGCACCGGCGGCATCATGTGGACCGCCACACAGACTTCGAACGCTTCTGATCTCCACGCCCAGCTTCAGATTGCATGTAAAGGCCATGGCTTCACCAACGCCACACGGCATGACGGCTCGCGTATCTGCTGCCTTAATACGCACATGCCATGCAAGTTGGCGTTTGCTGTCAGCGTAATGGACGCGTGGTGGCGCCGATTAAAGCGACGGGAAGTCGCAGAAGGCCGACCTGGCCGCTATGGGCTTATGGATGCAGGAGCTGGGCTGGTCATGACCTGCCAGATGCTGGCCGACCGTTAACCAGCGGGATGGCCTCTGATCTCTCATATTTTTCGACTGACTTAAACGCTACCGATTTTTTCGCGCCGCGACATCTCTACAATATGATTGTTTTCAGTTTGGTTTTGCCCTTGCTGACAGATTCATTAAGAAAGGTTTCTCAATGGGCATTAAAGTCTTTTTGAGATAACGGGGACCTGCAACTTTTTGCATCAAGTGCGCCATCGTTCACGTTACTTCTTCATGTACCTTTTCTTGAGGATCACCAAAGGCCTGTTGTCTGAACGATTGAAATTAAGCACCGGACTTGATTCATTCTTATGCCTGAATCAGTGGCACCTCTCTATCCGGATGGATTCACTGCAGGCTGGACCCATGGTGCGGCGAACCAGAGCTGGGCTTGGATTATCTGCAACGAGGCAGTCTGCTTATTTTGGTGCCTCCATGCTGGTTGGCAGCTATGAGATCGCAGCAAACTGCCAGTCGAACGTTACTCCACTTCCATGACCAATCTATCACCATGACATGCCAAGATTTTTAAAATGACAGGATCTTTATGCGAAACACCTGACCTGTTCGTTTCTTCAGTTGCCGACTCTTGAGCAATACGAATGGCGACTGAAGAAATGTTCGACCGGCTGGAAGGACCGTGGTCATTGACTGCAGTGCTGATGATCCCAACGCCGATTACACCGGGATCGAAGGCACCACCGAGGGATCGGCCGACGAAACACTCCGATAACCCCAACGCTAAACTAAAGCAGGCCGCTTCCGACTGGCCGTAGGTTCTGGGATCGCGTGATCGACTGGCGCCAGTATCGGTTGCTCTTCACTGACGCCCAGCAAAAGCACCTCATTCTTCTCGGGTTTCTATTCGCGGCTGGATTGACAAGCCGTGCCAGCGGCCGGCGTGACGGCAACAAGTGCTGGTATAATATGGTTGTCATAGGCGGCGATTGCGCCCGAATTTTAAGCACGGTTGATGTGCGCCACATTCTGATGCTGGAAACGCGGCGCAGATGGCTGTGCCAAAAGTAGACCGCTAATGCCGCCGCCAAAGAAAAAGCTCAGGACGTTCTGAACAAATACCTGCCAGTTCGATGCGACGGCCGAATATCAATCGTTAATGCCAGCGGCGACACCCTTTTAGTTTCAGATATGGTGATTCTGCTGATCGCCAAGCCACCCAATCCAGCGACACCGGCATTATGACCCATGTCCATCATGGTGTATTTCAGGGCAAAATCTTACTGCAGGAGGTGCGCTGCGTCGTGGCTGTAGCGACTGGCGGACAGCATCATGGTGCCAGGTACGCAGGCACCGAGGCTGCAGGCTGTCAGCGGCGTGAACGGCTATGTGACCAGTTTAGCCCGATCAAGCATTGGGCCCTGTGATCAGTTGTCATCAACCATAGATCATATCTCCCAGTTGCATCATTTTTTTTTTTTTTTTTTTTTTTTTTTTTTTTTTTTTTTTTTTTTTTTTTTTTTTTTTTTTTTTTTTTTTTTTTTTTTTTTTTTTTTTTTTTTTTTTTTTTTTTTTTTTTTTTTTTTTTTTTTTTTTTTTTTTTTTTTTTTTTTTTTTTTTTTTTTTTTTTTTTTTTTTTTTTTTTTTTTTTTTTTTTTTTTTTTTTTTTTTTTTTTTTTTTTTTTTTTTTTTTTTTTTTTTTTTTTTTTTTTTTTTTTTTTTTTTTTTTTTTTTTTTTTTTTTTTTTTTTTTTTTTTTTTTTTTTTTTTTTTTTTTTTTTTTTTTTTTTTTTTTTTTTTTTTTTTTTTTTTTTTTTTTTTTTTTTTTTTTTTTTTTTTTTTTTTTTTTTTTTTTTTTTTTTTTTTTTTTTTTTTTTTTTTTTTTTTTTTTTTTTTTTTTTTTTTTTTTTTTTTTTTTTTTTTTTTTTTTTTTTTTTTTTTTTTTTTTTTTTTTTTTTTTTTTTTTTTTTTTTTTTTTTTTTTTTTTTTTTTTTTTTTTTTTTTTTTTTTTTTTTTTTTTTTTTTTTTTTTTTTTTTTTTTTTTTTTTTTTTTTTTTTTTTTTTTTTTTTTTTTTTTTTTTTTTTTTTTTTTTTTTTTTTTTTTTTTTTTTTTTTTTTTTTTTTTTTTTTTTTTTTTTTTTTTTTTTTTTTTTTTTTTTTTTTTTTTTTTTTTTTTTTTTTTTTTTTTTTTTTTTTTTTTTTTTTTTTTTTTTTTTTTTTTTTTTTTTTTTTTTTTTTTTTTTTTTTTTTTTTTTTTTTTTTTTTTTTTTTTTTTTTTTTTTTTTTTTTTTTTTTTTTTTTTTTTTTTTTTTTTTTTTTTTTTTTTTTTTTTTTTTTTTTTTTTTTTTTTTTTTTTTTTTTTTTTTTTTTTTTTTTTTTTTTTTTTTTTTTTTTTTTTTTTTTTTTTTTTTTTTTTT